>ERZ827168.1983-NODE-1983-length-25467-cov-5.878561_pt1 | contig 25467 bp, 21 predicted proteins | sample MGYA00519868_ERZ827168 | MGnify/ENA primary metagenome ERZ827168 (study PRJEB31778, sample SAMEA3449271) | human gut metagenome | biome: human gut; feature: human-associated habitat; material: faeces | place: United Kingdom | collected 2010/2012 ...
CGGTTAGCGACCCGCAGGTGTGACACGAAACGAGCAGGGACTACGGCAGTAGTCCATGCGACGATTAAGTGGCAGCACTGTCTCCTGCACCTCCACTTTTTCAACAATTTGAAACCGCCCGTCGGGGTTCCTCCCCCCGGCGGGCGGTCTTTTGATTTGTTTATCGGGCCAGCGGCAGCAGGATATGGAATGAAGTCATCACCTTGCCGTCGATGGTTTGCTCGTCCATCCAGATGCGCCCCTTATGGAGCGTTACGATATTCCGGCACAGCGCCAGCCCCAGACCCCAGTTCCGCTGAGCGGGCTTGGTGGAGAAAAAGGGGTCGAAAATTTGATTCCACTGATCCTTATCGATCCGCGGGCCGTCGTTGCTGACCACGATGCTGGCGTAGCGCCGCTGCACCTCCAGATGCACGTCGATCAGGTTCAGAATTTCGTCCCGGTCGGATTCCAGTGCGTTCTGGATCAGGCATTGCAGCACTTCCATCATCTGCTCCCGGTTGCAGCACACCCATACAAGCTCATCCGGCGATCGCAGCCGAAGCTCCACGCCCTCCGGTATATTCATCCCGTCCACGCCCTTCCGAAGAAGCTCTGTCAGTTCCAGACGGCTCAGCACCGTCTTTTTCTGCTTCATGGTCTCTCGTACCGTGGTCAAGCGCCGGTAGATGTCGTCGTTGCGCTGCATGATAAAGCGCACGTCCTCCTTCAACTCCGGCTGGACCTTCACCTCCAACAGCTTCAGCTCCGCCTGCTGGGAAAGCAGTTCATTTTTCAGGTAATGGCAGAAGACCCGGGACACCACATCCACGGCGGAGACCTTGCTGCGGAAAATACGGTCGTACCGGGAATTGCGGGAATTTTTCAGGATCATCCACGCCGCGGCGAAGAAAAAAAGTCCCATCAGCAGGAACGTCAGCGTCCGGGCGTAAATATTGAAGGCGGTGGGCTTGTAAATGGGCAAGGATTCAAAACTGATATAGTCCGCTACCCGGGACATCCACAGCGCCTGCACCGGCAGCCAGCTGAACAGATAAATATACAGGAAGGCCAGACAGCTGAAAAGCAGCGCCACCAGCGCCGTGCCCGTCCGCAGGGAAGCGGGAGTGCGGAAAAACGCGCCGACCAAAAGCCCGGCGGCGAACAGGATCCATCCGACGGAAAACCACCGCAGCAGCCGCACCAGCCAGCGGTAAAAGCCCCGGAAGAAGCGCACGTTGTCAAAGACTCCGATCCGTTCCATGTAGAGCCAGCTGAGAAATTGGGGATCCAGAAACACGACCTGCACCAGCCATATCGCGCCGATCAGCCAGCCCAGAAACCGGGCCACCCGCTCCGGCAGCAGCGACGAAAACGACATCGCGAACATCACCGAGCAGACGATAAAACAGGCGTGGGAGAAATTCAGGAGCCGCAGCAGCGTCATCTGGCCCACTGGCAGCCCCATCAGCCACAGAAGCGTCTGACTGTCGATGCCGAAAAAGGCATACACAGAGTTATAGGCGTAATAATCCTTGGCAATATAAATGACGGAAATAAAAATGATCCCCAAAAAGCTCAAACAAATGCCCACCAGCATGGCCGCCAAAGAAAAAGAGCTTCGGCGGGTGGAAACGGGCTTATTCTTTCTCATTCTTTTTCTCCTTTTTATTGCCGGAGGCGCAGACTGCGCTGCCGCGCCTTCTTTTTGTACTTTTTGGTGTGTTTCCTTCTTTTTATACTACAATGAGACGGTTTCTTTCCTTCTCATATAGGGTTGATTTTTTCTCATCCCTTGTATATTCAGGCGTAATCCAAACCATTTTTTTCAACTTGATTCGGATGTGTTATCTGGTTATTATATCGACAGACCAAGGGACGCGGATGCGTCACGTACAAATTCTATAGGAGGTTTTTCGCAATGAAAAAGATCTGTTCCATTCTGCTGGCGTTGATCCTGGCGATCATGCCGCTGACTCTCTGTGCCGCCGAAAGCACCGGGAAGGTCACCCTCCACTACTACGGCTGGACCGATGAACAGAGCTACATGACCGCTCTGATCGATCTGTTCAACGAGCAGAACCCCGACATCGAGATCATCCCCACCTTCGTCAACCATGATGACCACAACCAGAAGATCGTCGTGATGGCCTCCGCCGGCTCCACCGATATGGATCTGGTCAGCTGCGACAGCCAGGCCACCGTGCTGAATCTGGTCACGCTGGACGGTCTGCTGCCCCTGAAGGAGCGCATCGAAGCCGCCGGCATCGACATGAGCGCCTATGGCCCCATCATCAGCGAGACCCTGTTCGAAGACGAGTACTACGGCGTGCCCTATCGCAGCACCCTGTACTCCCTGTACTACAACAAGACCCTGTTCGACAAGAAGGGCATCGCCTATCCCGAAAAGATCACCTGGGACGAGTACCGTGAGCTGGCCAAGCAGCTGACCTATGAAGAAGACGGCACCCAGTACTGGGGCGGTTTCCTGGCTGACTGGCTGGGCGCTCCCCTGTCTGCCTATCAGCGCGGCTCCAACCTGCTGGATGACGATCTGTCCGCTATAAAGGAATGGGTCAGCATCTGGAACGATGTTATGAACGTGGACAAGAGCCACATGAGCTTCGCGCAGCAGACTGCCGAGAGCATCGACTGGCTGAAGTTCTTCTGCCTGGGCACCACCGGTATGCTGATCAACGGCGAATGGACCATCTCCATGCTGAAGGACTATCAGGCTCAGGGCATCGAGCTGCCTGACTGGGACGTGACCTACCTGCCCGCCTTCGACACCACCGGCGACATCGTGAGCCCCGGCGGTCTGAGTACCTTCATCGCGGTCGGCAAGAACAGCCAGCATCCTGACGAAGCGTTCCGCTTTGTGCAGTTCATGGCCGGCGAAGAAGCCAACGTTTATCTGGCTGGTCAGGGCGTGCTGCCCGCCTTCGCCAACGACGCGGTAAAGGCTTCCTTCGCTGAGGCTGCCGGTGTGCCCGGCGCCGCCACGCTGCTGGATACCACCATCACTCTGGAAGCTCCCTCCGTGGCCGGTTATTCCGAACTTTCCACCGCTTTCGGCGAAGAACGCAAGCTCTACCTGACCGAGCAGGAAAGCCTGGAAGACTTCGAAGCTCACATGATCGAGCGCCGCGAAGAAATTCTGGACAGCTACAAATAAGGCTCCCAAAGCCTGAAACAAGCGCGGGGTGGGCGGTTTCCGTCCACCCCCGTGCCTTATCAAATGAAGGAGTGTGTCCGGATGAGAGCCCTGACATTCCGCAAAAAAGAGAAACTTCTGGGTCTGGCCTTTATTGCTCCCGCCCTGATCCTGTTTCTGCTGTTTATGGCCTACCCCATGGTCTATGGTCTGCTGCTCAGCTTTACCAGCAACCGCAACGCGGGCGCTGCGCTGAAGTTCAACGGCCTTGCCAACTATATCCGTCTTTTTACCAAGGACAGCTATTTTCAGATCGCCCTGACCAACAACCTGATCTACGCCCTTTTATTTACGCCCGGCGTGCTGATCGTCGCCCTGCTGGTGGCGATGCTGCTCAATTCCAAAATTCGCGGCAAAACGGCGCTGCGTACCATCTGCTTTTTTCCTTACCTGACCTCCATGGTTTCCGTTGCTACCGTATGGAACCTGATCCTTGCCCCCAGCGGCCCGCTGAACCAGCTTTTGCGCATGGTGGGCATTTCCAACCCGCCCGGATGGCTCCTGGATCAAAACTGGGCGTTGTATTCCGTAATTATCGTCGCCATCTGGAAAAACTTCGGCTATTACATGATCATCCTGCTGGCTGGTCTGCAGGGGATCCCAAAATATCTGTATGAATCGGCGGAAATCGACGGCGCTACCAAGCGTCAGTGCTTCACCAACATTACCGTACCCATGCTCTCCCCCACCATTTTCCTGTGTCTGGTCACGATCATCATCGCTGCGTTCCAGGAGTTCGACCTGATCAACATCCTGACCGAGGGCGGCCCCGGCCGGGCGACCAACGTGCTGGTCTTCCGCATCTACACCGAGGGCTTCGTCAACGTGAAGATGGGCTATGCTTCGGCCATCGCCTACACGCTGTTCGCCATTATCATGGTCATCACCCTGATCCAGTTTGTGCTGCAAAAGAAATGGGTCAATTACGATTAAGGAGGCGTCGGAAATGAAAAAGCATGGAGCTGCCCGCATCGTGCGCCTCATTCTTCTGGCGCTGGCACTGGCTCTTCTGATTTTTGTCATGGCATTCCCGTTTTTCTATATGTTCACCTCGTCCTTTAAGCAGGACACGGACGTGTTTACCAAGTCCATGTTCTACATTCCCATCCCGCCCAACTGGAACAACTACGTCCGGGTGTGGACGGAGATCAACTTCCTGCAATACTACCTTAACACCATCAAAATCACCGTGGTGGCCACGGCACTGCAGTTTCTGGTGTCGGCAATGGCGGCCTACGCCTTCGCCCGCATGGAAGTGCCCCTGAAGAACTTCTTCTTCGGCCTGTTCATCAGCACCATGATGATCCCGTGGACGGCGGTCATGATCCCGCAGTTCATCCTGATCTCGAAGATGCACCTGTACGACACCCATCTGGCGCTGATCCTCCTGCAGCTTTTCAGCTCCTTCGGCATTTTCCTGCTGCGGCAGTTCTTCATGAGCCTGCCCAAGGAATTGAGCGAAGCGGCCATCATCGACGGATGCGGTCACGTCCGTATCTTCACCCGGATCATGCTGCCCCTGTCCAAGTCCGCCATTTCCGCGCTGGTGATCTTCACCTTCATCAAGGTATGGAACGACTATCTGGCTCCGCTGATCTACCTGCAAACGCCGGAAAAGCGGACGGTGCAGCTGGGTCTGAGCCTGTTCCGCAGCCAGTATTCCATGGAATACAGCGTGGTCATGGCCGGTACGGTCTGCGCGCTATTGCCCATTTTGATCCTCTATTTCTGCTGTGAGAAGCAGATCACCGAAGGCATCGCGTTCTCCGGCATGAAAAATTGACATTTTCAAAACGGCTCCTATAATGAAAACAGCTGCAAAAAGGGGGAAAATTCCAATGAGCACGGTCACCCTACGGGAAAACGAGCTTCAACTGAACGGCAAGGCAACGACCCTGCTGTGCGCGTCGTTGTTTTATTTCCGCATTCCCCGGGAAAACTGGGAGGAGCGCATGGATCAGCTCCGCATGGCGGGCTACAACTGCATCGACGTCTATATTCCCTGGAACTTTCATGAACTGCGCCCCGGCGAATGGCACTTCGAAGACGAGCACGACGTGTCCGCCTTCCTGGCTCTGGCGGCCCGGCACGGGCTGTATGTTATCGCCCGGCCCGGCCCCTACATCTGCTCCGAGTGGGACGGCGGTGCGCTGCCCAGCTGGCTGTACCAGCCGGGCGCGGTGCTGCGTCAGAATGACGAGACCTATCTGAAGGCCCTGAGCGGCTGGCTGGAAAAGGTGCTGCCCATCGTTGCTGAGCGCCAGTTCACCCATGGGGGCAGCGTGGTAGCCGTACAGCTGGAAAACGAGCTGGACTTCTACGGCTGCACCGATCCCGCCGGCTATATGACCCGGCTGCATGAGATCGCCCGAGGATCAGGCATCGATGTGCCCCTGATCGCCTGTGCGGGCGAATGCGACGTGCAGGGCTGCAGCGGCTATGTGGAGGATATTTACCCCGCCTTCAACGCCTATTCCGACGACTATTTCGCCCATCTGGAAACCCAGCTCCACCACATGCGGGAGCTGGCGGCCCAGCGCGGCGGCCCGCTGATGATTACCGAGACCAATCGCGTCCACGCCTTCCTCAAGCGGGAGCTGCTGTGCGGTGCCCGGCTCATCAGCCCCTACAATCAGGTAGGCGGCACGGATTTCGACATGACCAACGGCATCAGCAACTGGGCCTCCGATATTGCCAAGCCCCTGGCGCTGATGGCCTCCGACTATGACTTTGTTTCCATGATCACCGTGGACGGCCGTCTGCGGGAGGAAGCCGCCGAGGCCCGGTTGATGGCTTCCATGATGAACGCGCTGGGCGAAAAGCTTTCCGCCTCCAAGCCCTGTGCCGCGCCTACGACGCTGCGCTGCGACTTCCCCTGCGCCCAGCTGCTGGGCGAGGACGGACGGGACGCTGACCTGTTCCCGTCGGTGGAGCTGGGCTGCGGATGGCTTATGGGTGCGTCCAATCTGGGCGAAAAAGACGGAATCCTCCGTTTTGACATCGAAGACGGCGAGGCCAGCCTGACAGTGCACGGGCACAAGACCGTCATTTTGCCGTGGAAGCTGGATCTGTCCGGCTATGGCTGCAAGGGCGCTTCCATTCTGTGGGCGGAAGCGGAAATTTTGTCCTTCTGGCAAACGGAAAGCGGGCTGGAAGTCAGCTTTGTAGGTGACGAGAACGCCCGAGCCATGCTCTCTGTGGGCGGCGAAAAGCACATCGTGACCGGCCGGGAATGGACGGAACTGAACGGCCTGCGGGTTCGCATTCTGCCCCGCTCGGAAGCCGTTTTCGAGTGTCCCTCCCTGCCCCCGCTGACCGAGGCGATCCCCTCCGTAGTGTCTGCCCGGGAGACCGACCATTTCCGGGCGCAGGACGTTTCCGTGAAGGGGCTGGCTCACCCGCTGGCAGACCGGCTCTGCTCCATGGAGAACGCCGGTCAGTACCGCGGCGACGTATTCTACCGTTTCTCCGTGAAGGGCAACGACCCCGTCATGCTGCTCAGCCCCGCCGATTTCCTGTGGATCAGCAACGGAAACGGAACGAAAGCGCTGTACTGCGATGGTTCCGACCTTCTGCTGCCCGCAGCGGAAGGCGAATGGCAGGTGCGCGCCCAGTCCTGGGGCCACGTGAACTTCGACGACGTGCGCCAGCCCTCCCTGCATATGGGCAGCGGCAAGGGCATCGAAGGCGTGGCCTGCATCGTGGAGCAGCAGGAGATCACCGATCTGTGGTATATCTTCCCCTATCCCAAGTACCGCCGCCAGAACCGGCCCGACCTGCGGGAGACTGACCGCATTCTGGCCACGACCCTGAACAGCTGGAGCTATCCCTCCGCCCCCATGGACGCGGATTTCGAGCGCAAGGTCTATTTCCGGCCCGACTGCGACTGCTTCTGGCTGCAGCTGGAATACCCGGATTCTCAGGTCACGGTCTTCGTCAACGACCAGCCCGCGGGCGTGCTGCAGCCGGGCGTTTCCCTGCTGCGGCTGAACCTGCCGGAGGGCCTGCGCGGCGGCGCAACGCTGCGGCTGCACACGGTTCGCCGGTTCAGCCACACCACGCTGGGACGGGCCCACCTGCTCAGCGGCCGCCGGATCGCGGAAGGCTCCATGAGCGGCGCGGATGTGAACGTGTGGAGAAATATTCATCCCGCCGAGAGCGGCAAGGCAGTGCAGCTGCCCGTATCGTTGGCTCCGGGACAGGAAGTGCTGCTGTCCGGCATTCTGCCTGAGGGCGAAAATCGCGCCCGCACGCTGGTGCTGGAGGGCAGCGGTATCGAAGCTACGCTGGTGGCCCACGGTCACGTGTGCGGCCGGGTGGAACTGAAAACGGAAGGCTACCCCGAGGTTCGGGGCGGAAGCAGTCGCCGGGTCTACCTGCCCAAGGGCTGGTCGGACGAATCCGTCTGCCTGCACCTGTGCGGCATCGGCGAAGGCGGCGCGCTGACGGCCGTGCGCTGGGAAGAAATTCAGCGCTGACGAGAAAGAATTGACCCCAAAGGAGGCGGTCGCATGAAGATTCGGGTACTGATCGCGGAGGACGACCAGTCCATCCGGAAATGGTATGCCTATTCGCTGGGCTCCATGGAGGACATCGAGCTGCTGCCCATGGCGGAAAACGGCTATCAGGCCGTGGCCTCCGCCGTGCTCTACCATCCCGACGTGCTGATTCTGGATATGGAAATGGAAAGCCGGGACGCGGGCCTGAAGGCGGGCCAACAGGTGCTCAGCATTCTGCCGGAGACCAAGATCATCATGCTGACCGTCTACGACGACGATGCGACTATTTTCCGCGCCTACGAAATGGGCGCGGTGGACTACCTGTTCAAAAACGCCTCCACGGAAAAAATCCATGAGGCGATTCTGGACGCTTACCGCGGAACTTCGCCCATCCGTCAGGAGATCGCCCAGCGGATGCGGCAGGAATTCCGGCGGCTGAAGCGGAATGAAATGAGCCTGCACCAGATCGTCCGGGTGCTGCGGCAGCTGTCCGGCACGGAAAGCGCCATCGTGGTGATGCTGGCGCAGGGCATGACCCGCAAGGAGATCTGTGAAAAGCGCTTCATCGAAATGAGCACGCTGAAATCCCACATCCGCAACATTCTGCAGAAGATGGGCGTAAAAAGCACCGCCGAGCTGATGGAACTGGTCAATCAGGAGAACCTGCTGTCCTATCTGCAGGGCGGAGACGATGCGGACGAGCAGCCGCCCGAAGAAGAATAAAAAGGGAGTTTTTCCATGACTCTTTTCCTGAACGGAACCTGGAAAGTGACCCACCGCCCTTATCAGGCGGATATTCAGGATATTCTGGCCGAAAATTTCGTCCCGGAGGGCTGGCTGAACGCCAACGTGCCGGAGGAGATTCACGCCACGCTGCGCCGCGCGGGCGCGATCCGCGGCAACACCTACGACAAGCGGGAGGACGAAGAACGCTGGATCGAGGAAAAGGACTGGATCTACTGCAAAAAATTCTTTGTTCCCGCTACGGAAAAAACAAAAAGCGCCACCCTGCTCTTTGAGGGACTGGATACCTTCTGCGAAATTTACCTGAACGGCGAAAAGCTGGGCGACCACCAGAACATGCATACCGCCTGCCGTCTGGAAGCGGCCTCCCGGCTGCGCTGGGGCGGGCAGAACACGCTGGTGATCCGCTTCTTCTCGCCGGTGGCCTTCGTTGCCGGAGAAGACCAGTCGGAAATTTTCTCCATCACCACCAGTGAGCGCATCTTCGCCCGGAAGGCCCAAATGAACTATTCGTGGGATTTCTGCGCCCGCTGTGTCACTGTGGGCATCTGGAAGCCGGTCAGTCTGATCCCCCACAAGACCCCGGAGATCGACAATTACTATCTCTACACCGATTCTTTGAAAGACGGTCAGGCGGCGCTGGGGCTGGAGACCGAGCTGCGCTGTTTCCCCGGCGTTCAGGCCGAGGGCTGCACCGTCCACGCCTGTCTTTCCGATGGAGAGACAGAGGTCTGGAACTGGGAAGGTTCCCCGGAAGAAGCGAAGAAGGTCTCCTTCACCCTCTCCCACCCTCGCCTGTGGTGGCCCCGTCCCTACGGCGAAGCGTTCCTGTACCAGTTCCGTCTGCAGCTGTGGCAGAATGGGCGCTGCGTGGATGAACGGGCCCAGCGCTTCGGCATCCGCACGATTGAAGTGCTGCAGGAGCGGCAGGAGGACGGCAAGTCCTTCCAATTTTCCGTCAACGGAAAGCCCCTGTTCCTGCGGGGCGCTAACTGGGTGCCCATCAACACCGTCTATACCGACATTACCCGCCGGGATTATGAAATTCTTCTGCATGACGCGGCTCACGGCAATCTGAGTATGCTGCGTATCTGGGGCGGCGGCATTTACGAAGACCCCGCTTTCTTCGAGCTGTGCGACCAGCACGGCATTCTGGTGTGGAGCGACTTCATGCTGGCCTGCGGCATTTACCCGCAGACGGAAGCGTTTCTTTCGGCCATGGCGCAGGAAGCGGACGAGGTGCTCAAGACCTACCGCAACTGCACCAGCATCGCCCTCTGGTCCGGGGACAATGAAAACGGACAGGCCTACGGCTGGGCGGGACGGCCTTACGAGTTTGAAAGCGACCGTATCAGCAATCAGGTGCTGAAAGAAGCCTGTGCGCGGCTGGATCCCCGGCGCTACTATCTGCCCACCTCCCCTGCCAGCCCTGACCCGGACTTCCGGGGCGGCGACAATCCCTCCTCCCCCTACCAGGGCGACCTGCATCTGTACATCATGTCCGGCGATCCCGGCGTGACCGCCAATCGGGACTACGGCAAGGAGTACTATAAGCGGGTGCTGGGCTTCCGTCCCCGGTTCATGAGCGAGTTCGGCTTTATCAGCCTGCCGGAGAAGGACAGCTACTACCGCTTCAACGTGCGCCGGGAGCCTTTGCGCAACCCCAGCGAGATCATCCGTTTCCTGCCCTCCACCAAACAAATGCTGGACGAAGGGCGCATTGAGGACGTGATCCACTACAGCCAGCTGTTCAACAGCATGGCGCTGAAGTTCTGGATCGAGCATTTCCGCAGCCTGAAAGGCGTGTGCACCGGCTCCCTGTACTGGAAGTTCAACGACCCGCTGGCGGACTGCCCGGACGTCTGGATGTACCCCTCCCACATGTGCGCGGTGGATATGTACCTGCGGCCCAAAATGACCTACTACTACACCCGCCGCGCCTATGACGATGTGCTGGTGATGCTGGAGGAAGAATCGGGCGGCTGGCAGGCCGTGGTCTGCAACGAGACCGACCGTCCCATCGTTGGCACACTGCGTATCGAGCACCGCACCTTCCACGGCGACCTTCTGTGGAGCCGGGAGCAGGCCGTGTTCTGCGGTGCGGACGCTGCCGTTCATCTGGGCCACGTAGCCAAGGACGAGCTGCCTGTGCACGACCCTGCGGCAGAATATCTGCGGGTGATCCTGACGGCGGATGGTCAGGTCTATGACAACCGTTACTTCTTCTTGGATGTGAACGAGCTGCACCGTCTGGTGCTGGAACCGGCGGGGCTGCGCATCGTTCGGACGGCCCGTCAGGGAGACCGGCTGCAGGTGGAGCTGCGGGCCGAGCATTACGCCCGCTGCGTCCGGCTCAACATTCTGGATATGCGCGCCGATTACAGCGACAACTACTTCGATCTGGATGCGGGCAGCAGCCGCGTCATTACCATCGACCTGCAGGAAAGCAGCGAGCCGCTCTTTGCCCTGACCCTTTACGCAGAGGGCGAAAACGTAGAGCGTCTGTGCCTGCCCCTTTCCGACATTCCCGAGGAAAAGCTGTGATCCGCTGAAAGGAGCAAACCCATGAAACCGTCGTTTATTCAGACCAGCGGCACGGAGTTCGTGCTGGACGGCCAGCCCATCCGTCTGCGGGGATACACGCTGGGCACGTGGATGAATCTGGAGCACTTCATGGTGGGGCTGCCCGGCACCCATACCATGATCCGCCGCGCCTTTGCCGACGTATACGGCAAGGAACGGGCGGACAGCCTGTTTGAACATTTCCTGGACTGCATGGTGCGGGATGAGGATATCGCCTTTCTCAAAAGCCTTGGCACCAACGCCGTGCGGATCCCTTTCGGCTACCGGCTCTTCATCGACGATCGGAACCCCTCCCGCTATCTGGAAAGCGGCTTTGCGGCGCTGGAACGGGTGATCGGCTACTGCCGCAAGCATCAGCTCTACGCCATTCTGGATCTTCACGCCGCGCCCGGTTCCCAGAACAACGACTGGCACAGTGACAACATGACGGGCCAATCCCTGCTGTGGCAATACGACTATTTCCAGCAGCAGACCTGCGATCTGTGGCGGGAGATCGCCTCCCGTTATGCGGATGACCCATGGGTCGTAGGCTACGATGTGCTCAACGAGCCGGGCTACGACATGGACGCGGACACTCTCAACGGCTTCTACCGCCGGGCCATTTCGTCCATCCGTCAGGTAGACCCCAACCACATCATTTTCCTGGAAGGCAGCGATTTCGGCCGCTGCTTCGACCTGCTGGAAGACCCGGATGACCCGCAGATCGCCTATGCCTTCCACTTCTACCCCTTCGTGCTGGACGAGGACGTGCTGGACCCCACCATGCCGGAGGAAAAGCGGGACGCGTTCTTCCACCAGCTGTTCGACAAGCAGATCGAGCCTTGCCTGCGCTTCGGGCGGCCCCTGTGGTGCGGGGAATCCGGCTACAATATTCCCATGGATCAGGAGCCCTTTACCACCAGCCTGATTTTGAAAAACATTCAGCTCTGCGAGGAGCGGGGCTATTCCTGGTCGCTGTGGACGTACAAGGACGCGGGGCGCATGGGGATCGTTTATCCCCGTCTGGATTCGCCGTGGATGACCATGCGCCGGAAAATGGAAGCCCGCTGGACGCACGAATATGAACAGGCTTCCTCCATGAAGTTCATCCGGGCCATTGGCGAACAGTATCTGGGACCCCTGACGGACGAGCTGGCCTATGATCTGGACTTCCGGGTGCGCTCCATCCTGCACCGCATCGGCGTGGAGCAGGTATTGAAGCCCACACTGCGCTCCATTCCGTGGGAGGAAATGCGCACCTATCCCGAATCCTTCCTGCTGGAAAATTGCGGCCGGCATCAGCAGATGATCGACGCTGTTTCCGCGGTTTTGAAGCAAAGCAAATAACAAACAGCCCGCGTTCGCAAAAGAATGCGGGCCTTCTCTATCTTTAGGCACAAAAAAGCGCTCTCCCCTACCGGGATGCGCTTTTCTATCCTATATCGCCTTGCGGCGGTTTGGCTGGGGTAGCAGGATTTGAACCTACGAATGCGGGAGTCAAAGTCCCGTGCCTTACCGCTTGGCGATACCCCAAAAAAGGATATAAAAAAATGGGGTGAGTGATGGGGTTCGAACCCATGACATCCAGAGCCACAATCTGGCGCTCTACCACTGAACTACACCCACCATGTCTGGCGCGCCTGAAGGGATTCGAACCCCTGACCCACGGCTTAGAAGGCCGTTGCTCTATCCAGCTGAGCTACAGGCGCAAACCGTGCGGACCCAGGAGACAAGCCCTTAAGGTTTATCCGCTGACAATATGGGATTTTATCATATTTCTCCAACGCTGTCAACCATAATTTCGGATTTTTTCCTGCAAAGGGAGTTTTCTTCTGCTTTCCAAAGCCTTTTTTTATTTTTTGACACAGAATTTTTGAATATGACAAAATATAATCTTTATGACATTCTTTTTTCTCAATTTCCAAATCAAATTGTTGCACGGTTTCGTTATAGTAAGCGAACCTCGGGGTGCGGACTCCGAGCTTTCCTTCCCGATACCGAAGCTGCTTTGCGGAAAGCGGCTTCGGTTCTTTTTGATGGGAGATTAAGCCAGCGCAGGGGCGGTTTTACATTGGTTATGATGGAAAAATAGCGGTGAGTTTCTGCTTTTTCCTCGAATTAGGACTATTTGTCCTAATTATAAAAATCCACAAGCCGGGGATTGACACGCAGACTACGGCGCGGGTTGGGGCTTGCCGTCTCATGGGGCGTTCACGCTTTTCTTTCGACAGCCCGAAGGGATAAGATGTGTAAGCGGAAAGCCCCCGCTTACACCTGAGTGTGCTTGAGCTGGGACGGTTCCCCTGTCGAGGGGAACTGACGCGCCGACTACGGCGCAGGCGGGGCTTGCTACACACTTTTTTCGATAGTCCGAAGGGGTGCAGGGGGGAACGGAGAGAAATGTCAGCCCAGTGGGCTGTCCGCCGAAGGCGGAAATGACTCGGAGTTCAGGCAAACAACCAGCGGAGCGCACGGCAGTGCGAGCCGCGCCGATTGTTTGCCTCGAGGAAAGCCCCATGCTTGTGACGGTATACGCCAACTTTGCCGTATGCGAACCCCTGCCGGGGGCATGACGCGCCGACTCCGGCGCGGGAGTGGGACTTACTGTCCCATGGGGCGCTCACACTTTTTTTCGGTGGCGAAAGAAAAGTGTGCAAAAGAAAGCCAGCGGCACGGCGACTACGAAGACGGCCCACGTCGCTGCGCGCCGTGGGCTTCGGCCTGCGGTAGCCCCTTCGGGGCTGTCCTCGGCCTCGGCTCGCTGCGCTCACCCGCCGGAAAAAGGCTTTTATTGCCCATTTTGACGGCGGGGCTCGCAATGTCGCGCGCAATGGAGTTGGATAGCTTTCACCAGCTCTTGGAACGCGCTCGTGCTCGCCTTTTTCCGCCATCAAAATGGGCGAGCCTTTTCCCCTCCGCTGCCTATCGCCGCTCTACTCCGCCGTCGCTTGGGTGGGAACGGGGCAAAAATAGCGCAAGCTGGGATGCTTCGGCGCTGCTGAAAGGCCATTGCGGCACAAGGAAACAAAATAGCGGATATTTGCGAACGTCCCCACATTGTCCGTCGCGCTCTTGATCTGGTTCGGATTCTGCACCAGATAAATGACGCTGTCGTCCACGCTCTTGTCGCTGTTTTCAATGATGATCCCATCATAATCCCCGCTCAAAAATTGAACGTCGATATCCAGGTAGTTTTCATCATAATAATGCACCGGCGTAAAATATCCATCAGATTTCAGCCGCAAAGGCTTTTCAATTTTCAGATACGTTTCCATTACATGACCATTTTATGCCTGTTTGCATAATCCTGTGCGCTATCCGCATATCCGTTCTTTTTGTTTGTAAAGAAACTGTATCCCTCTGAAACGTCTCCATAATTGGTTTTCCATGGGTCAAATACCGTAAAATCGTCTTCTGTCCCATGGTACACCACCAGCGGCTTCCCTTCCTCGTCCACCACCTTGCTGTCCCCAAACCAGCGCTTGAACTGCTTCGTTTCAGTCTGATCCATAAATTTCCTGTTGACAGGGGAATCGTTTTTTTAATATACTGTGGATGAGGCCGTCCTGTACAGCTGAACCGGGGAATTGGACCCCGGCCCGGGCATACAGGTTTTGGGCCTCGTTTTTCTTCCAGTAATACACGCCGGTTTCACCGGCGTTTTCTTTTTGGATCGCCTCCGTCAGCAGCTTGGTGATGGCGTTTCCTTTTCGGAATACCGTTGCAATGTTATTGCTGTCTATTTTTGTCTGTTGGTTCCTGTGTGCGCCTGCTGGCATATCGTGTCCCGGCTATATTCCCAAAGCAAAAGGCCGGCGGGATATCCTATCCACGCTGGCCTTTTTATGCGAGCCGGAGGGCCTGTCGCCCGACGGCGGTCTTTTCTATTCAACTGACGTGGAGCCACACCAGACCGGCGAGCCGCGAGGCCCGTTGCCGAGCGGCGGTAAAACCCCGGCCAACCAGCTTTCCCTCAAGCGCCCCTGCGCGCCAAAGGCGCGCAGTCCGGCCCAAGGGGCACTGCCCCTTAGGCTTCGGGTTCGAGGAGGCCGAGACCTCCGTCTTTGCGCTGGTAGAGGACGTTGGTGCGATCTGTGTCGGCGTTGACAAAAACGAAGAAGTCGTGGCCCAAAAGCTCCATCTGCATGCCCGCGTCTTCCACGCTCATGGGGCGCACAGGGAAGGTCTTGTGCCGAACCACCTTGGGCTCTTCTTCCAGCTCGGCCACAGGTTCTTCGGCATATTCGAGGTCGATCGCCTTGAAGGCATCGCTGCGGAAACGATCCTGCAGCTTGGTGCGGTGCTTGTGAATCTGGCGCTCCAGCTTGGCCAGCGCCTGATCGATGCAAACGTAAAGATTGTCGTCGCTGGAAGCCTCGGCCCGCAGCGTCACGCCCTCAAAGGGAACCGTGATCTCGCATTTCCGGCGGCCGTCCTTTTTTTTCGTCAGACGGACCAAAAGCTCGGTGTTGGGATCCAGATAACGTTCCATTTTGGCGGTTTTTTTCAAAACACGTTCGCTGATGGCGTTGGAAATGACCATATCTTTGCCGGTAATCGTAGTCTTCATAAAATGGCAGCTCCTTTAACAAATGATAGGCGTTAGGGTCAGAAAATGTGCGGGTGCCAATGGTACCACGCTCCTTTCCGGTTCGGGTGAGTGAACCGCCTGATATTTTTCTCTCGCTTCCTCATCTGTTTCTCTTGCCGATTATACATTTCGACACGAGGGAAAAAATCCCTGCTTTTCCCTTGCAAAAAGTGTTTTTTTCTTTATAATTGGGCAGTACGGCCTTTTAAGCCGCAGTACGCTTCAGGAAAGGAGTTCCTTTATGCGTCATAAACCGACCCTCACGCAGGAAGAAAAACTTGTTCGAATGACGGAAAGCCCCCTGCCCGGGCTGATTTTTTCGCTGGCGGTGCCCACCATCGTCAGTATGCTCATCTCCGCCCTGTATAATATGGCGGACACCTATTTTGTGGGGCTGATCGGCAACGCCAGCGCCACGGGCGCTATCGGCGTGGTGTTTCCCCTGATGAGCCTGATGCAGGCCATTGCCTTCATGTTCGGCCACGGTTCCGGCAATCATATGTCCCGCTCACTGGGCGCGGGCGACGTGGACGACGCGGAAAAATACGCCTCCACCGGCTTTTTCAGCGCTATGGGCGCGGGCGTGCTGCTAATGGTGATCGGCCTTGTGTGGACGGATCCCATCGTGCGCCTGCTGGGCGCGACGGAGACCATCGCCCCTTACGCACGGGATTACGTGCGCTGCCTGATGCCCGGCACACCGTTCCTGATCTGCAGTTTCGTGCTGAATAATCAGCTTCGCTTTCAGGGGAGCGCCTTTTACGGCATGATCGGCATTACCGCTGGTACCATCCTCAATATCATTCTGGACCCCGTCTTTATTTTCGTGCTGGACATGCAGGTGGCGGGCGCAGCTATCGCCACGGCCATTGGACAGGCCGTCAGTTTTGCGGTGCTTCTGTTCATGACCAGCCGTGCGGGCAATATCCCCATCAAGCCCCGCCGCTTCTGCCTGAGCGCGGAGACTGCCAAGGAAATTTTCCGGGGCGGCGTTCCCTCGCTGGCCCGGCAGGGGCTGGCCAGTCTGGCGACCATCTGCCTGAACGTGGCGGCGGGCGGCTTCGGCGACGCGGCGGTCGCGGCCATGAGCATCGTCAGCCGGATCATGCAAATCTGCAACTCCGCCATCATCGGCTTCGGGCAGGGCTTCCAGCCCGTGTGCGGCTTTAATTTCGGGGCAGGGCTTTACCGCCGGGTTCGGGACGCATTCTGGTTCTGCGTGCGGCTATCCGCCATCGTGCTGTGCGTCGTGGCCATCGTCGCCATGATCTTCGCCCCCCAGATCGTCGGGCTGTTCATCAAGGACAACCCGGACGTGCGGGAGATCGGCGCTGCGGCTCTGCGGATGCAGTGCGTCACCATGCCCCTGTTTTCCTTCGTCATCATGGCCAACATGATGCTGCAGACCATCGGCTACGCAGGCCGGGCCACGCTGCTGGCCGCCGCCCGACAGGGGCTTTTTCTCATCCCGGCGGTGTTCCTGCTGTCCCATTTCTTCGGTTTGACGGGTCTTGAACTCAGTCAGGCCGTCAGCGACCTGCTCTCCTTCCTGCTGTCCGTCCCCGTCACGCTGACGGTGCTGCGGCAATTTCAGCAAAGTAAATAGCACATTTTCGCCCCGCTCGTCATATGCTGGAACGAGCGAGGTGAACTGCCATGGCGAAACCCTATGAACGCTGCTACCCCGGCGGAGAAAACAAAGGGGCAATGATTCTCGGCTATGCACTCGTGCTGGCGGGCGTGATCCTCCTGTTCTGCTGCATTCCCTGCTGGGCCTGGCTGGCGCTTCTGGGCGTCGGGCTGATGGCGCTGGGCGTTCTCCTGCTCAAAATCAGCCGGGCATGGAGGTGAAAGCATGGCTGTGAAGATGATCTGCGTCCGCGCGCCCCGTTTCCTGAGCGGATTTCTCCGTCTGTTTACCCGCAGGCAGAAGGGCTGACTACTTGGAACGGGGCTTGAAGCAGAGGGCCACCAACGCCCCGAAAAACACCGCCGCGCTGATGCCGCCCGCCGTGGCGGCCAGCCCGCCGGTGAATGCGCCGATCAGCCCGCTTTCCTGCACGCTGAACAGAACGCCCTGACACAGCGCGTGCCCAAAGCCGGTCAGCGGCACCGTCGCCCCGGCCCCGGCGAACTTGACCAGCGGCCCATACCACCCCACCGCGCTGAGCACCACCCCGGTCAGAATGTAGCAAACCAAAATTCTGGCCGGGGTTAACTTTGTCAAAAGGGTCAAAAGCTCGCCGACGGCGCACAGTGCGCCGCCCACCAGAAACACCTTCAGATACATCCAGACGATATTCATTCCTTCTTCCCCCTTTGCGGACTTTCCAGCACCACCGCGTGAGCCACGCCGGGGATGGTCTCTCCCTGCTGGCTGGAGGTAGTGCTCATCAGCGCGCCCGTGGCCATAAAGATGATCCGCCCCAACTCGCCGCTTTGCAGCTTAGGCAGGAAGTACCCGTTCAGCACGGCGGCGCTGCAGCCGCAGCCGCTTCCCCCGGCGTGAACGTCCTGCTGTTCCCGGTCGAAGATCAGCAGGCCGCAGTCGTGATATCGCTCGTCGATCAACGGCATTCTCTGCTCCCGCATCAGCTGCATCAGCAGGTCGTGTCCCACCTGCCCCAGATCGCCGGTCACGATAGCGTCATAGTCCGCCGGGCCGGTCTGTGTATCCCGGAAAAGGGAAAGAAGGGTATCGGCTGCGGCGGGCGCCATGGCCGCCCCCATGTTGTTGGCGTCCGCAATGCCCAGATCGACGACGCGGCCCACGCAGACGCGCCGCAGCCGGGCCAGCGGCGGCACTTTCGGCTCGGCGCACAGCAGCGTGGCTCCTGCGCCGGTTACGGTCCACTGGGCCGTGGGCGGACGCTGGGAGCCAAATTCCAGCGGATAGCGATACTGGCGCTCGGCGGTGCAGAAATGGCTGCTGGCGGCGCAGACCACCTGCTGGGCATGACCGCCGTCCAGCAGCATCCCTGCCAGGCAAAGGCTTTCGCTCATGGTGGAGCAGGCCCCGTACAGACCGATGAAGGGGACTCCCAGCTCCCGGGCCGAAAAGGACGCGGTGATGATCTGGTTCAGCAGGTCGCCGCCCAGCAGAAACTGCACGTTCTCGATCCGCTCCCGCCCCTTCTCGACCGCCATGGCGATAGCGTCCAGATACAGCTGCCGTTCCGCCAGTTCGAAGCTCTCCTGCCCGTACATTTCGTCCTTGGCCACATGGTCAAAGCAGTGTCCCAGCGGCCCCTCCCCTTCCTTGCGGCCCACAAAGGCGGCGCTGCCGCAGAGAGCCGGGCGGGATGGCAGTTCAATGGTCTGTTGACCGATCCGTTTGCCGTTCATTTTGCCCCTCCGTTCCGGACGCAGCCCCGCCGCATCCGCATTTCCATTTCTTCCTGCGTTTCAGTATGAAGCGGAAAAAGAGCCGCTATACCCCACAATCGCCGCCCGGTTGCAAAAGCGGCTTTTTTCTGCTAAACTCTTTTGCAGGATGAGAGTTTCGGAGGAAAACATCATGAAGAACAAGCTGCTTTCCATCGGGCAGATGGCCAAAATGAACCATACCACCGTTCCTACCCTGCGGCTGTACGATCAGCTGGGGCTGCTGCATCCCCGATATACTGACCCGGAAACCGCCTACCGCTATTACGACATCCGCCAGAACGCCCGTTTCGACCTGATCCAGTATATGAAGGAGCTGGGCATGAGTCTGGAGGAGATTCAGCGGATCCTGAAAAAAGAAGACCTGCAGCTGGTGGAGAACATCCTCATCAAAAAGCGGGAGCAGGTGTTTGCTCAAATTCGCCAGCTGCGCATTCAGCGGGACGCGATCACCCGGGCCATCGCCAGTATCGAGCGCTACCGCAAATCCCCCACGGAGGGCGTGACCTCGCTGGAATACATTGACCAGCGACGCATTTACGCCATCCCGGCCAGCCAGAATTTTTACACCGGCACCATTGAGGATTTCGAGGCCGTGCTGACCGACCTGAAAAACAATATGATTGCCCGAGGACTTCCGCAGGCCTACTACTACAATGTGGGCACCACTATGACAAAGAAGGATTTTCAGGCGCGGCGCTTCGTAGCCTCGGAGGTATTCGCCTTTGTGGGCAGCCATTTTCCTCCCCTGCCGGAGATTCGCACGCTGGAAAGCGGCATGTATGCCTGCATCTACCTGAGCCATTATGACGACGAGATCCCCTATGCGGAAAAGCTGCTCCAATTCTGTCAAAGCAACGGCTACCGCATTTCCGGCGATTACATCTGCGAGGTCATGACGGAGTTCAATGTTTTTGATGAAGCGCAGCGTTCCATGTACCTTCGGCTGCAGGTTCCCATTTCTTTTGAAGAAAAGCCTTGACTCTCCTTTAAGATGAGGGTTTACAATATTGTTAGAAAATTAACAAGGAGGTTTCCCCTCATGGAAAAGATCAAGGTTGTACAATACGGTTGCGGCAAAATGGCCAAGTACATCATTCGTTATCTGTATGAAAAAGGCGCGCAGATCGTGGGCGCGATCGACGTAAACCCCGCTATCGTGGGCATGGACATCGGCGACTACGCGGGGCTGGGCTTCAAGACCGGCGTGACCATCAACAACAATGCGGATGAAGTGCTGGACAACTGCGATGCGGATATCGCCGTCGTCACCCTCTTCAGTCTGGTCTCCGACTGCTTCGACCATTATGTGAAGTGCCTGTCCCGGGGCATCAGCGTCATCAGCACCTGCGAAGAAGCGACCTACTGCTGGACCACCGACCCCGTTCGCGCCAACAAGCTGGACGTGCTGGCCAAGGAACACGGCTGCACCTTCGTCGGCTCCGGCATGGAGGACTGCTTCTGGGTCAACTCTATCGGCCTGATTGCCGGTGGCTGCCACAATATCCGCAAGATCGAAGGCGCGGTCAGCTACAACGTGGAAGATTACGGTCTGGCGCTGGCCAACGCCCACGGCGTAAACCTGACCCCCGAAGAATTTGAAGCGCAGATCGCTCATCCCGAAGTGCTGGAGCCCTCCTATGTGTGGAACAGCAACGAGGCGCTGGCGCAGAAGCTGGGCCTGACTATCAAGAGCCAGACCCAGAAGTGCGTGCCCTACTTCCATGACACCGATTTGTACTCCGCCACGCTGGGCAAGACCATCCCGAAGGGCAACTGCATCGGCATGGCTGCGGTGGTCACCACGGAGACCTTCCAGGGCATTACGCTGGAGACCCAGTGCATCGGCAAGGTGTACGGCCCCGACGACGGCGATATGTGCGACTGGAAGATCACCGGCGAGCCGGACACCGAATTCCATGTGGTCAAGCCCGCCACCGTGGAGCACACCTGCGCTACCATCGTCAACCGCATCCCCAGCGTGCTGCGGGCTCCCGCCGGTCTGGTCACGCTGGATCAACTGGACGAGATCCAGTACCTGGTCTACCCCATGGAGTATTACGTCTGATTGTTACCCCTTTGGCCCCGCCTTTTCGCGGGGCTTTTTTCGATGCAAAAAGCGCGGAATTTTCCCGCGCCTTTTTTCATCTCACGAACAAAGCGTAGATCACCCCGACCACTACCGAGGCGCTGACACCGTATACCAGCACCGGCCCGGCGATGGTGAACAGCTTGGCTCCCAACCCCAGCACCAGCCCTTCCCGGCGAAACTCCAGCGCCGGGGAGACCATAGCATTGGCGAAACCCGTAATGGGCACAAAGCTGCCCGCGCCCGCGTATTGGCCGATTTTGTCAAACACGCCCATGCCGGTCAGAAGCGCGGTCAGGAATACCAGCGTCACGCTGGCCAGCGTGCCTGCGTCCCGGCTGGAAAGCTGCAGCCAACGGCTGCCCGCGTCCATGATAAACTGCCCCAGCATACAGATGACCCCGCCCACCCAGAAGGCGCGGAGAATGCCCATGCCCAGTTTGCTGGGCGGTGAAAACTTGTCCGTCAGCCGGGCATAATAGCCCGGATCGGTATGCACCCGCTGTTTATTCATGGCAGCTTTCCTCCCGGTTTCGCTGCCCAAAGGCCGTCAGGCTGGGCTTTCGGTAAATTTCCCGCTCCGGCGGGCGCGCATGGGGGTGAAGGTCTCCGGGAATCATTTGATGGCGGCGTTTCTGCATTCAGCATCACGATCCTTTCTTTTCGTCAGTATGCGGCGAAAAAAGAGCCGTTATACGCCAAAAGCCCGCTGGGCACTCAATGCACAGCGGGCAGAGAAACTTGGTTTTTCTTATTTGTACTGGGGCAGCCAGCTTCCGTGAGCGTCGATCAGGTCGTCCACCATGCGCACGATGGTGTCCATGTCCAGCTCGCTGCCGGTATGAGGATCCAGCATGGCGGCCTGATAGATGTGCTCCTTTTTGCGGGTCACGGCGGCTTCGATGGTCAGCAGCTGCACGTTGATGTTGGTCATATTCATGGCCGCGCACTGCACGGGCAGACGGCCCACCCGACAGGGATGCACACCCTTGCCATTGACCAGACAAGGCACTTCCACGCAGGCGTCCTGCGGCAGATTCTCGATCAGTCCGCCTTTGTTGAGCACGTTGCCGCCGATCTCATAGGGCGTATTGTTCACAATGGACTCCATAATGTAGGAGGCGTACTCCTTCGTGCGTTGATGATCCAGATGCTTGCCAGTCTTCAGCTCGTCCCGTTCCTTGGCCCAGCCGGCGATCTGGTTGACGCAGCGGCGGGGGTATTCGTCCAGCGGGATATTGTAGCGCTCGATCAACTCCGGGTACTTGGACTTGATGTAGTACATGTTGTACTCGGCGTTATGCTCGCTGGACTCGGTGCAGTAGTAACCGAAGCGGCGGATATAGTCCATCCGCACCATGTCGTCGTGCTTCTCCGCGCCGTCCTTCATGGCGGCTTCGTTCTTTTCCAATGCGCGGCGGCGCACCTCGGGGTACAGGTCGTTGCCGTCCTTGTCCTCCAGCTCCAGCAGCCAGCCCATGTGATTGATGCCGGCGATCAGCTCCCGGCGGCCTTCCACCTTGTCCTCCATGCCCAGCTTTTTCAGCAGCTTTTCAGAGCAGACCTGCACACTGTGGCACAGACCCACGGTCTCAATGCCGGTGTAGCGCTGCATATAGCCGCTGAGCATGGCCATGGGGTTGGTATAGTTCAGGAACAGCGCGTTGGGGCATACTTCCCGCATATCCCTGGCGAAATCGTCCATCACGGGGATGGTGCGCAGGGCGCGCATGATGCCACCGATGCCCAGCGTATCGCCGATGGTCTGTCGAAGGCCGTACTTCTTGGGCACCTCAAAGTCGATAATGGTGCAGGGGTCATACAGGCCCACCTGAATGGCGTTGATGACGAAACGCGCGCCGCGCAGGGCTTCCTTGCGGTTTTCCACGCCCAGATGCTTGGTGATGCGGGCATGGCCGCCCTTGGTCTCGTTCATGGCGGAAATGATCTCATAGCTTTCTTCCAGCCGGGTCGCGTCGATGTCGTACAGGGCGTATTCCCAATCCTTCAGTGCGTCCGAGCACATGCAGTCGCCCAGAACGTTGCGCACGAACACTGTGCTGCCCGCGCCCATAAAGGTGATCTTATTCATGATAGTTCCTCCTTTGGCTTTCCGTTTGTTGTTTTCGCACTGTCTTGCGAACCGTTGTCCCTATTATGCCAGCAATTTCGGAAAAAAGCTATTGCAATATGTAAGAAGGTTTTGGCATAATGTTATAGATAAAAGAAAAGGAGATTTTCTCTGTGGCCAAGTCCTTTTTGCTTTCCAACCAGCATTTTCGGGATGTGAACCCGGTGGACTGCGGCTGGGAACGCTGCGAGCCGTCCCATTCCTTCGGTCCGACTGCGCGAATGTTCTGGCTTTTGCACTATGTCGTCAGCGGCAGCGGCGTTTTTGAAACGGGCGGCGTGCGCTATCCCGTCCGCACCGGGCAGATGTTTGTCATCCGTCCCTTGGAAACCACCTTTTATCAGGCGGACGAGCACGACCCCTGGGAATACATCTGGATCGGCTTTCACACCGAGCTGACCCTCCCCGCTCCGTTGCGGGAGCAGGCCGTGGTGCAGCACAGCGGCCTCGGTTCGCTGTTTTCCTCTGCTCTCCGTTTGGAAACCATGGCGCAGGGCCGGGAAATGTACCTTTGCGGGCTGATCTACCAGCTGCTTTCTCTGCTCAGCGAACACCGTCCCTCGGAAAGCGACTATGTGGAACAGGCCCAAACCTATCTGGCCAGCAACTACATGCGGAATGTTTCGATTGCCGGTCTGGCCGCGCAGCTTGGCCTGAACCGCTCCTATTTCAGCACGCTGTTTCGCCAGCAAACGGGCCTTTCCCCCCAGCAGTACCTTCTCCGCTGCCGCATGGAGCACGCGCAGGAACTTCTGTGCGGCTACGGCTTCTCCCCCGGCGAAGCGGCACTGGCCGTGGGCTATCCCGATATTTTCGCCTTTTCGCGGATGTTTAAGAGGTATTATGGGGTGTCGCCAACCAAGGCCAAAAAATAGTTTTGTCCCTTTGAAAGAACAGAATTTATATTTTCTTATAAACCCCATTGTGAATAAATTCTAGAAAGCCCTTGTCTCTCAGCACCTGTAATTGCTGCCGTATTTTCGCTTTGATATTATGATTTCTCGGATGCAATATAGCAAGTTGCTCTTCAAAATAGTAAATATCTTCAATCAAAAAAATCTGTTTAGGGATTGTGTTTACGCATTTCAATACGTCTAACAGCCACCCGCGTTTCTCCAAATCTTTGGCATACAAACTGTAAGAACGCTGAAGCTGCTGCATGACCCATTTTTTATCTTCCCAGTTTCGGTTGGCTATAATAGGTATTTGTCCTTGCTGCGGAATTTTATCAAATAAAATATTGCATCCCACCCAACCGGCTCTTTTCGCCGTAGAAGCCAGTGGTTTGCGTCGTTCAACCATATCAGGTACAAAAAAATTTTTGGGAATGATCCACAACTGATCAACGATCAATTCTTTCGGATCGTAACTCATAATCAAAAAATCCGGATTATCGTTGCTTGTGATTCGTTGAATAAAAGAGTCATAAGCTCCATCGGCAATCTTTTGACCAATGTTTCCTTTTTTACTCTTTAGTTCATATTGATTTTGGCATTCAGGGCAATAAAAATCAGCAACTTTTCTGTTATTAGGGAAATGCATAATTTTCGGATTTCCACACCTTGGGCAATAAATATGCTCCCCTATCCATGTTTCCGTCAATATTCTTGCTTGTTGAGAATGGCTTCTATACTCTGCGCCCAATCCTGAATTCAGCTGAAAATCTATCGTACTCATCTCTATCTCTTATTTTCGCTTTCTTTCGGAAACAGCCTCACACTTTCCTCGTCCATAAAGGCGGGGGTATAGGCGCTGTCCGCCGCTTCCTTTTCCTGCAGATAGCCGTCCAGCCCCAGCTCCATCATGTGCTCCAATACCTGCCGGTATTCCCGGCCCGTCAGGCGGCGGTTCAGCCCCAGCAGTTTGCAGTCGTTCATGGGGGTGTACTGGCGCATCAGGCTGACCGGCGTTCCCTTGGGCAGCTCCGCCGCGACAGCATCCAGGATCGCCATGCTTTCATGGGTGCGCAGCGGCAGGATCAGGTGACGCACCAGTGTGCCGGACAGCATCATACCGTTTTCGTCATATCGGGGGAGACCCGTCTGTGCGCACATGGCCTTCACCGCCGCCATCGCCACCTCAAAATAATCCGGCGCGGCGGCCAGCGCGGCGGCGCTCTTTTCAGAATAGTACTTCAGATCCGGCAGGAAAATATCCACCAGCCCCCGAGCCTGTTCCACCGTCTCCAGCGCTTCATAGCCGCTGGAATTCCACACCACCGGAACGCCCGGCTTCCGGATGGAAAGAGCCTCGAAAATCGCCGGGGCGAAATGG
>ERZ827168.1985-NODE-1985-length-25445-cov-3.684600_pt1 | contig 25445 bp, 18 predicted proteins | sample MGYA00519868_ERZ827168 | MGnify/ENA primary metagenome ERZ827168 (study PRJEB31778, sample SAMEA3449271) | human gut metagenome | biome: human gut; feature: human-associated habitat; material: faeces | place: United Kingdom | collected 2010/2012 ...
GATCACGTGCTTCATGCCCAGGCGGCGGAGCGCCTCGGGAATCAGCTTATAGCCGGTGCCGTGGAAGGGGGTGTAGACCATGGTAAAGGTGTCGGCCACCTGCTCCACCACGGCCTTGTCGTTGACCTGGGCCATGACATTGGCAAGGAACTTCTCGTCGGTCTCCGCTCCCATGAGGGTGATGAGCCCCTGGGCCACAGCCTCGTTGTAGTCCGCCCGCTTCACGCAGTTGAACACATCCAGTTCCTTCATCTTTTTTGCCACTTCATCGGCATGCTTGGGGGGCAGCTGGGCGCCGTCCTCCCAGTAGACCTTGTAGCCGTTGTACTCCTTGGGGTTGTGGGAGGCGGTCACGTTGATGCCCGCCTGGCAGCCGTACTTGCGGATGGCGAAGGACAGCTCCGGCGTGGGGCGCATGGCCTCGAACAGCCGCACCTGGATGCCGTTGGCGGCCATGACGCAGGCGGCCTCCTTGGCAAACTCCGCAGAGTGGTTCCGGCAGTCAAAGCAGATTGCCACGCCCTTTGCGCAGGCGGCAGCCCCTTCCGCCTTGACCACTTCTGCAAAGGCTTGGGTAGTATGACGGATAACGTGGACGTTCATTTGGTGCAGGCCGGTACACATGGTGCCCCGCAGGCCAGCGGTGCCGAAGGAGAGCTGGTCAAAGAAGCGGCTTTCGATCTCCTTGTCGTCGCCTGCGATGGATAAAAGCTCTGCCCGCTCATCTTCGGTGATGGCGTCGCTGTGGAGCCATTTTTGATATTCCGCTTTGTAGTCGATCATGCTGTAAAATCTCCCTTCCGTTTTATTGTGAAAGTTATGAATTATCCTCGTCGAAAATGGGCTCGGCGGTGAGCAGGGCCCGGGCCTCCTCCAGGCGGGAGGCGGGGACATAGAGGTCGGCACCGTAGCCGGAAAAGCCGTTGATAACCTTGCCGGCGCCGCCCTCCTTGGCATAATACTTGAAGCAGGGGATGCCGCAGGAGTGCAAAAAGGAGACGGTCACATCCGACTCGGCGGGGGAGTCGAAGGTGGTCTTGAGCAGAACGGCCTTCTCCTTTTCACCCTTTTCGTCCACCGGCCAGGCCGGTTCCTCCTTGTGGAAGCGCCAGCCGGAGGAGAGATCGTCCCAAAAATTCTGCGGGAGCTCGCCGTTTCGGGCGGTTTCCGAGACAGCTAACATATCAAAATCGTTCATGAAAAAACCTCCAATATGTTTTGTTATATGGTATCACCGATTACTTGTGGTATTTTGTCCCCTGCCGGATCTGAAAGGCACGGTAGATCTGCTCTAAGAGCATCACCCGGGCCAGGTGGTGGGGAAAGGTCATGGGGGAGAGGGAGAGCCGTTTTGCCGCCATGGCCTTGAGGCTGGGGTGCAGGCCGAAAGAGGAGCCGATGAGGAAGACCACATGGCTCCCGCCCCGGACGGCGCTCTCCGAGAGGAAGGCGGCCAGCTCCTCGCTGGAGCAGAGCTTCCCCTCCACGCAGAGGGCGATGAGAAGGCAGCCCTGGGGCAGCTTCCCCCGGACGGCGTCGGCTTCCCTGGAAAGTGCCGCCTCGATCTGGGCAGGGGAGGGGGCTTCCGGCAGGCGCTCCTCGGGAAGCTCGATGACCTCCGCCTTGCAGTAGCGGGAGAGGCGCTTTAAGTACTCCGCCGCAGCGTCGGTATAGAAGCGTTCCTTCCGGGCTCTCAGATAGATGTAAAACCGATACGCGACTACGACCAGTTCGTGGAAAAGACGATGGAATTCAAGATCGTCAAAATCAACCACGACTTCAAGAACGTCGTTATATCCCACAAGGCTCTCATCGAAGCCGACATCGAAGAACAGAAAAAGGAAATCGTATCCAAACTGGAAAAAGGCCAGGTACTCGAAGGTACTGTCAAGAACATCACCTCCTACGGCGTATTCATCGACCTGGGAGGTGTGGACGGACTTATCCATATCACAGACCTTTCGTGGAGCCGCATAAACCACCCTTCGGAAGTGGTTCAGCTCGACCAGAAGACAAAACACGCATACAGCTCGGTCTGAAGCAGCTTCAGGCTCATCCTTGGGATGCCCTGTCCGAAACCTACAAGGTTGGCGACAAGGTTAAGGGCAAGGTTGTCGTTCTGGCTGACTACGGCGCATTCGTAGAAGTTATGCCGGGTGTTGAAGGACTCATTCACGTATCGGAAATGTCGTGGTCGACCCACCTTCGTTCCGCACAGGATTTTGTCAAGATCGGCGATGAGGTTGAGGCCGTAATACTGACTTTGGACCGCGACGAGCGCAAGATGTCCCTCGGTATGAAGCAGCTTACCCCCGATCCTTGGGCCAATATCACGGAAAAATATCCTGTCGGCTCCAAGCAGACCGGTACGGTTCGCAATTTCACCAACTTCGGTGTATTCGTTGAACTGGAAGAAGGCATCGACGGACTGGTGTACATATCCGACCTTTCGTGGACCAAGAAAATCAAACATCCTTCGGAATTCTGCAAAATCGGCGACAAGCTGGACGTAGTGGTGCTGGAACTCGATACCGAGGCGCGCCGCCTGTCCCTGGGCCACAAGCAGACTACCGAAAACCCGTGGGATGTTTATGAGAAGACTTTCGCCGTTGGCACTGCCCACAAGGGAACCGTACGCGAGGTGTTCGAGAAAGGCGCTACGGTAGGTTTTGAAGGTTACGAAGGCCTCGAGGCTTTCTGCCCGCCCCGCCACCTGGTGAAAGAGGACGGTTCTACGCTCGTCAAGGGCGAAGTTGCCGACTTCAAGGTTATCGAGTTCAACAAAGATGCTAAGCGTATCATCCTTTCTCACAGCCGTATCTTCGAAGATGCTGCAAAGGCAGAAGAAAGAGCTGAAAAGAAGGCTGCTACTAAGAAGTCAACCGGTAAGAGAGAAGACGTTGCTCCTGCTATCCAAAACCAGGCTGCATCTACTACTCTGGGTGACATTGATGCTTTGGCTGCCTTGAAGGAACAGATGGAAGCTGGAAAGAAATAATTACTCCGTTCTATAAATGAAGGAAGGGTACTTGCGCAAACAAGTGCCCTTCTTTTTTATGATTTGTCAATAGAATTTTATGGAATTAAGGATGGTTTTTCCATAAATGTTTATCTTTGCAGGGTGGTTACTTTTGCAATCATAGAAATATTCAATAATTTAATTTTCATTTATTATGAAAAACATGTTCAAAAATGCAGGGAAGATGGTGTTGTTCACTTGCCTGTCGCTGATGTTACTAACCGCATGCGGCCAGAAGTCCAAACTCAAGCTGGCTATCGCAGCTGCCAACAAACAATGTCCCATGGATATGGGAGCTTCCGGCGAAATATCCAGTATTACTTTTGATGGGTCGGATGTGGTATATGTACTGCTTATGAATGAAAGTTTCCTCAATATAGACGCTTTGAAAGAGAATCCTGATGCAATGAAGTCTGCTGTGACTGTTATGTTCGGTAATCCACAAGGGTCCATTAAAGAGATGCTGGATTTGGTTGTCGGTACTGATTCCGGTATAAAGTTCATATATAAAGGAAAGACATCCGGTAACGAAGTGGAATGTTATCTGACTACTCAGGACTTGAAAGATATATTGAATGGCGGTTCAACTGCTGAAAGCAGTGATAAGAAGAAACTGGAAGAGCAAGTGAAGATGACCAACGTATCGTGCCCGATGCAGGTGGATGAAGCTACTATGCTCAATAAACTGACAATCGAGTCGGATAAGGTGCTTTATCATTATACGATTGACGAATCTGTAGTACAGATGTCTGCTTTGAAGGAAAATGCCGAACAGATGAAGGCAAATGTGAAGAACTCTTTGAACTCCTCCGATCCAGCCTTGCGCATGTTCTTGGAAGTATGTGTGAAGTGTGATAAAGGGGTGGGCTATCTGTATAAAGGGAATAAATCCGGAGAAACTTTTGAAATATCCTTTGGAGTTTCAGAGATAAAGGCTCTTCTATAAATCAAGGAGTAGAAATCAGTTCGGAAGGTTTGGAATGGAAAAATTTGAGTTACATATTCTTGGTTGTGGTTCCGCTTTACCCACAACGCGTCATTTCCCTACGTCTCAAATTGTGAACGTGCGCGACAAGCTGTTTATGATTGATTGTGGGGAAGGGGCGCAGTTGCAGTTCCGTAAATCACATCTGAAGTTTTCGCGTTTGAATCATATCTTTATCTCTCACTTGCATGGAGACCATTGTTTTGGCTTATTGGGACTGATTTCTACACTTAACCTTTTAGGACGTACAGCCGAGTTGCATATCCATTCTCCAAAAGGGCTGGAAACATTGCTGACACCTATGCTGGATTTTTTTAATAGGCAGATGACGTACAAGGTCCTTTTCCATGAGTTTGATACGAAAGAACCGATGCAGATTTATGAAGACCGTTCGTTGACGGTTACTACTATTCCTTTGCGTCATCGTATGCCGTGTTGTGGCTTTTTGTTTGCAGAGAAGCGGCGTCCTAACCATATTATCCGTGAAATGGTCGATTTCTACCAAGTGCCGGTATACGAATTGAATCGTATAAAGAATGGGGCCGATTACGTGACACCGGAGGGAAAAACGGTTTCCAACAACTTGTTGACCCGCCCTTCTGCTCCGTCCCGCAGTTATGCCTATTGCTCGGATACCATCTATCTTCCTTCTATCGTAGAGCAGATAAAAGGAGTTGACTTGCTTTTTCATGAAGCGACATTTGCGAATGAGGATGCACCGCGTGCTAAAGAAACATTTCATACAACTGCTACACAAGCGGCCGAAATAGCCAGGAGGGCTGAGGTGAAGAAGTTGTTGATAGGACATTTTTCGGCACGATACGAAGATGAAAATATCTTGCTTCAAGAAGCATCCGCTATTTTTCCGGATACTCAGCTTGCCAAAGAAACACTTTGTGTATCGGTATGAATTAAACTTTTCGTATCTTTGGCAGTCTAAAACAACAAATGCGAATAGAAATTTATGACCCCTTCCTATAATGAACGCGAAGTGTTGGCTCTTCTACAAGAAGAAAGCACACAAAAGCGGGGATTTGAGATGATTGTTACCCAATATAGCGAGCAGTTGTATTGGCAGATTCGTCGTATGGTCCTCTCTCATGAAGATGCCAATGATTTACTTCAGAATACTTTCATTAAAGCATGGATTAATATAGATTATTTCAGGGCAGAGGCTAAACTCTCTACCTGGCTCTATCGCATAGCCTTGAATGAATGCCTCACTTTTCTGAACAAACAACGGGCTGCTTCCACAGTCTCTTTGGATGACCCCGAGGCAGATGCACTTCAAAAGCTTGAAAGTGATCCTTACTTCTCCGGTGATAAAGCAGAGATGGCTTTGCAAAAAGCCTTGCTTGCCTTGCCGGAAAAACAACGTATGGTGTTTAACCTGAAGTATTACCAGGAAATGAAATACGAAGAGATGTCCGATATATTTGGTACTTCCGTAGGTGCCTTGAAGGCTTCCTATCACCATGCCGTGAAGAAAATAGAAAAGTTTTTGGGTGAGGAGTATTAAACCTTTGCCACAAAACAATGTCTAATTAAACAGAAAGGAGAAAGCTTATGAAAGAAGAAGATAAAATACAGAAAAAGATAGGGACGGAAAATCCTTTCCGCGTTCCTGAAGGCTACTTTGAGAATCTTACTTCAGAGGTAATGAACCGGCTTCCCGAAAAAGAGAAACTCATTGCTGTGCAGACAGAGCCTACAATGTGGCAGAAGGTAAGGCCTTGGTTGTATATGACCGCCATGTTTATAGGTGCGGCATTGATTATCCGTGTAGCTTCTTCGGAGCATACTCCATCTGTAGAGCGTATGGCTGCTGATGATACGGAAACAGAAATGGAATATATTAATATGGCTGTAGAGAATTCCATGCTGGATGATTATTCATTGTATGTTTATTTGGCAGACTCTGATGCAGAATAAGGTAACAACACTCAACTATTTAAAAATGAAGAAACTAATTGTTTTATTGGTTATGATATGTGGCATTATGCCTCTGCTTTGGGCTAGCGATGGATGTGACCAGCATCTGTCACCTGAAGAGTTTCGTGCCAAACAAAAAGCGTTTATAACGGAGAAAGCCGGACTGACGAGTGAGGAGGCAGCCAAGTTCTTCCCATTGTATTTTGAATTGCAGGACCGGAAAAAGCAGCTAAATGACGAGGCTTGGAAGTTGCTTCGACAAGGGAAAGATGAAAAAACAACCGAAGCCCAGTATGAGGAAATTATGGAAGGTGTATATGATGCCCGTATCGCTTCTGACCGGTTGGACAAGACCTACTTTGATAAGTTCAAGAAAATATTGCCTTGTAAAAAGATTTATCTGGTGCAAAGGGCTGAAATGCGTTTCCACCGTGAATTGCTGAAAGGCATGCATAAAAAGGGGGATGCTCCTCCACGAAAAACACAAGGGAAAAGATGAATAGTGAATGAATACAAATAAGGAAGGTTGCCACAATGATGTGAGCAACCTTCTTTTTTAAATGATAGATACCTTGTTTTAGCCTTGCTAAACCTCTACTTTAGTTCCCTAAACCTTTACTTTAGCCAGCTAAACCTGACCTTTAGAAGAATCATCTTGTTTCCCTTCTTTTTCCAGTACTTTCGCTTCGTTCCATAGCTTATCCATCTCCTCCAGCGTCATGTCATGGAGGTTTTTGCCCTCCTTGATGCTGTGCGCTTCTACATAGTTGAAGCGGTTGATGAACTTCTGGTTGGTCTGTTCCAGCGCATTGTCCGGATTGATTTTGTAGAGGCGGGCAGCGTTGATGAGGCTGAACATGACATCGCCGAATTCAGCTTCAGCTTTTTCCTTATCCATGTGGTCGACTTCTGTCTGGAACTCCCGGATTTCTTCTTTTACCTTATCCCACACCTGTTCGCGTTCTTCCCAGTCGAATCCTACATTGCGTGCCTTGTCCTGGATGCGGTAGGCCTTGATGAGCGAGGGTAGGGCAGCGGGTACACCGCTCAGCACTGTTTTGTTCCCATCTTTTTCCTTCAATTTTAGCTGTTCCCAGTTTTCAGAAACCTGGCCTGCGGTTTCGGCCTTTACATCGCCGAAGACATGGGGATGGCGGAAAATAAGTTTCTCACAAAGACGGTCGCATACGTCTTTCATATCGAAATCACCGGTTTCGGAGCCTATCTTTGCATAAAAAGCCACATGCAGCAGCACATCGCCCAGCTCTTTGCAGATGTCACTCTTGTCATCGCGTATCAGGGCGTCACAAAGTTCATAAGTCTCTTCGATGGTATTGGGGCGCAGGCTTTCGTTGGTCTGCTTGCGGTCCCAGGGACATTTCTCGCGCAGCTCGTCGAGTATGTCGAGGAAGCGGCCGAAGGCTTCCATCTGTTCTTTTCTTGTATGCATGATTTTGAAATTTAGTTTTTCCATTCTTCGTATGAGATAAGCAAGCCTATTACTTCCGAATAGTTCTTGCGTCCGCTTTGAATCTTGTTTCCTTTAAGGTACAAGTCGTAGATAAAGTTCTGGATGTCTCCGATGAGCGGACTGTATTTCTCCATCCAGTATTTCTGGTTCTTTTGGGCCAGTTCTATGATTTCAGGACGTATCCGGTTGAAAAGTTCTGCGTATTCTTCTTCGCTCATCAGTCGGCGGGCATTGCCCAGCACATGTGGGAGTACGGAGAAATACCCACTGAAACGAATCTCTTTCACCTGCGAACGGGTGCAGACCTGGTAAGCGTAGAAGTTGGCTTCTGCCTCGCTGGTGATGCCTAAAAAGTGTGCCAGCTCGTGGGCATAAGTAGCAGGATATTGTGGTGGAAGCAAATCGCCGTTCAGCGTGAATTCGCAGAAGAAAGGTCCCATGCTTCCCGTAACACCGACCATGGAAATGAACGGAGTGAAAAGCATGGTCTTCACGCGCGGAGAGGAGTGGGGAGGGCGATGTATCCCCAGCGTATCGCTGATTTGGTTGTATCCGTGTACGCTTTCCCGGCAGACCAATGGTTCGTCAATGGAGGTGACATCTGTATAGGAAGCATTCAGCTTGTCTATATAGTTGTCTACAAATGACTGAAAGATTTCGGGAGTATAGGCAGTATAAGGAATGTTTGTCCTGCCATAGAAATCTTTCTGTGAGTAGTTCAGTCCCCATGCCAGATAGAACCATGCATATATCCACAGCAAGTATTCCATTTCGTTCAGCAGAATCTGTTTCCACTTTTTCTTTTGGATATAGCGTGCCCTGATTGGATTGAAAAGAAGTCCGAGTACACTGAGGAAAATAAACAAGTCGCCTATGGCAAAAGGCATGAGTTTTGAAAAGGAGGACAAGAAATGGGAAATCACCGGATATACAGACTGTGCATATACTTCTCCCAATATTGGAATGAGCTGCGTTGCCCATACAACAGACAGTAATACGATTAATACGACATACCGGATTTTCAATTTGTCTCTCATTTTTATTTTCAACCTACCATTAAGAGGACTATCGACCTCTAACTCCTAAGCCCGGAGGGCGATAACTCCCTTTAACTCCTACTAACTCCTGACTCATTTTGTAGGGACAAAAATATATATTTAAATTTTAATTCATTAATTTTGCGCCCGTTATTCGCAATAAATTAATTATAGAGATATAAAAACATGGAATTAGCAAGTAAGTACAATCCCGCTGACGTGGAGGGAAAGTGGTACCAGTATTGGTTGGACCACAAATTATTCAGTTCGAAACCCGATGGTCGTGAGCCTTACACCGTCGTCATCCCGCCCCCCAACGTCACCGGTGTGTTGCACATGGGACACATGCTTAATAATACCATACAAGATATTCTGGTACGCCGTGCCCGCATGGAAGGCAAGAATGCCTGCTGGGTGCCGGGAACCGACCATGCATCCATTGCTACCGAGGCCAAGGTGGTGAACAAACTTGCCGCACAAGGCATCAAGAAGACAGACCTTACCCGCGACGAGTTCTTGAAGCATGCCTGGGAATGGACTGACGAACATGGCGGCATCATCTTGAAGCAGCTCCGCAAGCTGGGTGCTTCTTGCGATTGGGATCGTACAGCTTTTACTATGGATGAGAAACGCAGTGAAAGCGTGCTCAAGGTTTTTGTTGACTTGTATAACAAAGGTCTGATTTATCGTGGTGTCCGCATGGTGAACTGGGACCCTAAGGCACTGACCGCACTTAGTGACGAGGAAGTAATCTACAAAGAAGAGCACAGCAAGCTGTACTATCTGAAGTATATGGTAGAAGGTGACCCCGAAGGACGTTATGCAGTGGTTGCTACCACCCGCCCTGAAACCATCATGGGAGATACAGCCATGTGCATCAATCCGAATGACCCCAAGAATACCTGGTTGAAGGGTAAGAAGGTGATTGTTCCGTTGGTAGGACGTGTTATCCCGGTTATCGAGGACGATTACGTAGATATAGAGTTCGGTACCGGTTGTCTGAAGGTAACTCCTGCCCACGATGTGAACGACTACATGCTGGGTGAGAAGTACAACCTGCCGAGCATCGACATCTTCAATGATAACGGAACGCTTAGTGAAGCTGCCGGCTTGTATATCGGTATGGACCGTTTCGATGTGCGCGAGCAGATTGAGAAGGACCTGGCTGCTGCCGGTCTGTTGGAGAAAGTGGAAGCCTATACCAACAAGGTAGGTTTCTCCGAACGTACCAACGTGCCCATCGAACCGAAACTTTCCATGCAGTGGTTCCTGAAGATGCAGCACTTTGCCGACATGGCTTTGCCACCGGTGATGAATGATGAGTTGAAGTTCTATCCTGCCAAATATAAGAATACGTACAAGAACTGGTTGGAAAATATCAAGGACTGGTGTATCAGCCGCCAGTTGTGGTGGGGGCATCGCATTCCTGCTTATTTTTTGCCGGAAGGTGGTTATGTAGTGGCTGCCACTCCCGAAGAAGCCTTGGCGTTGGCAAAAGAGAAAACAGGTAATGCCGGTCTTAAACAGGAAGACCTTCGTCAGGACGAAGACTGTCTGGATACTTGGTTCTCTTCCTGGCTGTGGCCTATTTCTTTGTTTGACGGTATCAACAATCCGGGCAATGAGGAAATCAGCTACTATTATCCTACCAGCGACTTGGTGACCGGTCCGGACATTATCTTCTTCTGGGTAGCCCGTATGATTATGGCAGGTTATGAATATGAAGGAAAGATGCCGTTCAAGAACGTTTACTTTACGGGTATTGTCCGTGACAAGCTGGGACGTAAGATGTCCAAGTCGTTGGGTAACTCTCCCGATCCATTGGACTTGATAGAGAAGTACGGTGCCGACGGTGTGCGTATGGGCATGATGCTTGCAGCTCCTGCCGGAAACGACATACTCTTTGATGATGCGCTGTGTGAGCAAGGACGTAACTTCTGTAATAAGATATGGAATGCTTTCCGCTTGGTAAAAGGTTGGAGAGTGGACGACCAGAAACCGGTTCCCGAGGCATCGCGCCTGGCTGCTGACTGGTTTGAATCCAAACAGAATGAAGTGGCTGCCGAGGTGGCTGACCTTTTCAGCAAATATCGTTTGAGTGAAGCTTTGATGGCTGTCTACAAACTGTTCTGGGATGAGTTCTCTTCCTGGTATCTGGAAATCATCAAGCCTGCTTACGGTGAAGGCATTCCGAGTAGTATCCATGACTGTACCCTGCGTTTCTTTGATAACCTGTTGCACTTGTTGCATCCCTTTATGCCGTTTATCACTGAGGAAATCTGGCAACACCTCTACCGTACAGAAGAGGAGATTGAAGAAAGACAAGCCAGCTTGATGGTGGATAGGATAACGATAGACACTGTGGCAGACAAGGAGTTGCTTGTCCGCTTTGAAACGGTGAAAGAGGTTATCAGTAATATCCGTTCCATCCGTTTGCAGAAGAACATTGCCCAAAAGGAAGCGCTTGAGTTGCAGGTTATCGGCGAGAATCCGGTTGCGGCATTCAATGCGGTTGTTATGAAGATGTGTAACCTCTCGTCCGTCAATGTAGTGGAGAATAAGGCCGACGGCGCTGCCTCCTTCATGGTGGGTACCACGGAATATGCCGTACCTCTGGGCAATATGATTGACGTGGAAGCTGAGATAGCCCGTATGGAGGCTGAACTGAAGCACAAGGAAGGATTCCTGCAGGGCGTGCTGAAGAAGCTGGGTAACGAGAAGTTTGTGAACAACGCTCCTGCCACAGTGCTTGAGATGGAACGCAAGAAGCAGGCAGATGCCGAGAGTATCATCAAGTCTCTCAAGGAAAGTATTGCTGCATTGAAAAAAGCATAATCTGCCATAGCATAAAAAGAAGCTGTCTTAAATATAGAACTGATATATTTAAGACAGCTTCTTTTTTAAGGATATGGATTAAGGTTGTCTGAACAGTTCTGCCACGCACCACAGCAGGCGTGCGGTAGTGTGAGTCCAAATTTCCTTATAGGTACAGTTGTTCTGCATCGGGAAGTAGGGTTCGTCCTCATTTTCGAATGTTTCGATTCCTACGGGCACGGCTCCCACAACATTTCCGGCGTATGCCCCGTAAAGCGGCGGATAGTCATATCCGTCTCCATAAACGGTACTCATGGCAAACGGGTTGTAGCCTAATATGTATTCTACCTGGCGGGTTGCAATATCCCTTAACGCTTTGTCGTTGAATAGGCGTGCAAGAATAAAGGCAGCTTTGGCTTTGCCCATGACAACAGCGTGGAATCCCCTGAACTGATAGGCGACGGGGAAACGGCGCAGATAGAAATCCTTCGAGAGAGGGATGCCGTTGCGCACTTGTGCATTGTATTCTTCCAGGCTGGGAAGCCCTACCTGCTCTCCTTCGTGGTACAGATTCTTATAATCGGTATTATCCACCTCGTATACGGCGCTTGGCAGTATGCCGTACGGCTCAATCAGTTGTGAAATCCCGCGTAGATAGTCTGCATAGGCTTCACAGGATGCCTTCCACAACGGGACGTCCGGATGGGTAGGGGCATCTGTCAGTAGCATCGAGAGTCCTTCGGCCATCAAGTGCTCTTGGCTTTGGTGATAATAGGCCAGGATACGTTTTTTCCGGGAAGATTCATAGAAGAAACCTCGTAGGGGGATTTTCCAGTCGGTACGCTTTTCCAACTGTTGGCTCGCCATGACGGTACGTGCCAGCCGGGTTGCCCAGTCCAGATAGTAAACATCTTGTGTAAGGCGGTACAAACGCATGGCTGTGACGGTGGCAAGGGCATAAAGTTCGGTTTCGTTCTGTTCCGTCCTTTGCGTATCCAGCAGGTCGATGGCGAATTGGAAGTCCTCAATGGCACTGTTCCGGCACCACCGTGCAAACACTGGGTCTTTCTTTTCAAAATGAGGGGCGGCGAGTGCGCAACTGGAAGCGGCTTTCAGATTGTCCGTAGGCGTATTTCGTGCTTCTGTCTGCATGTCGTCTTTGTCACCACGGATATTCTTTGTCCAAATGCCGATAATCAGTCCACCCAGTCGGTAGCCGTCACCGAAGCGGGTACGCAGAATCCAGTTCACTCCCCAGCGTGCCTCTTCCAGCAGGCGTTCGTAGAAGATACTGTCTTTGCCTTGTACGGCACCGGCCATTTCGAGGAGGGCGATGCACGATTCGGCTGTATTTCCCGTTCCTTGAGTCAGGTCGGCTGCATCGTGCCATCCTCCGGCAATGCTCATGCTCCGTCCGTCGGGATGATAGGCGAATACATCCTGATGGCATTCCTGATGAATGCCGGGCTGGTCGAAACCGCAACGTTCGGAAAAGAAGAAGTTCAGCGTGTGCCAGGCGGTAGACAGGTAGGCATCATTTCCGATGGGGAAAGGCTTTGATTGTACATCACCGATGGAGAGGAAGTATTGTCCGGGCGTATTGAAACTGCTGAAGTCCAGTACAAGAAATCCTTTGTCCAGCTTCTTGTCCTGATTCAGAGGACTGGCCGTACCTTGATAAACGGTTTGTCCCGTGGCGGCATCGTGCAGGCTGAAAGCCCTTTCCGGCATGTGCTGCACCAAAGCCTGCTTGCGTGCTCCCGGCTTGTATCCGCTGTGGCAGTAGGCCATTGCGTCTTTTCGCAGGTCGAATCCCCGGCTGTTTTCCGCTTCTACCTTTTCGATGCGCATGTCGTCTATGTATAGGCTCATGCGTTCGCTGGCTCCTGCAGGAGCACCTGCCAGCATGATGTTTACCGAAAAGCCGGTGACACAGTCACGGTATAGGTCCGGTATCTCCCATATGATGTGCTGCCATTTGTTGGGATAGACAGTCTCGAAGTGTTGTCCTTCAAAGCGTCCGGGAGTCGGCATGATTTTCTCTCCTTCATTGTATAGGGTGAATCCGGCAAAGGTCAGATAAACGCCCGGTGCATCCACATATACCCAAACGGAAAAGCGGTTGTATTCCCGCAAGTCTTCCCGGTCGAGGGGACGGATAATCTCCGGGGTGGCGTAATTCCGGTTTGTTGGATTCTTCTTGCCCAGGGAGGCAGGAGTGTCCAGACGGACACTTCCTTTGCCTGAGACAGTGACTTTACGGTCCACATGTATGGTTCCGGGTCCGGTGTGGCGCAGAGCGCCGAAATCTTCGGCCAGGGGGAGTACCCTGCTTTTCAATACCTCTTTCTTTTCCCACCGCGTCAGTCCGGCGTGTGCGGGATTAGCTTTCATTATGCGGTGCACATGATTGCTTTGCTGTAATTGTTTCTCCAGTTCCGTATCGGGTTTCCACGGAGCTTGTGCTTGTGCCTGCATGCAGCAGCATGCCAGCAGCAGTGTTCGGATGATGTATTTCATGGTATTCAGTGTTTGGTTTCAGGGTAAGCATGAAAAGGAGCCTTGAACTCCGGACGTAATGTATAAGTATCCTTCAGTGGGAAATCTGCGGGAACTTCTTGGGTGACGGCACCGGTGGCAGCCCATTCGCATCCCCGGAGTAAAGTCACCTGGAAACCGGTGCAGCGCATGGAGTAAGTCATGTTCGGGTCGTTGCCGCAGTGCCCCAGGAGGTCGACGAATATGCGCCCTTTCCCGTAGCTTACTGTCCACATCAACGGTTCATGCCGTCCGCGTTCGTAGGCGGTGGCCAATATTTCCATGTTTCTTACCGGACCGCGTAGGCGGGTATATATCTCGTCCTTGAAGTGTTTCCATTGAGGAGGCAATCCTTGCAGGATAGGATGATGGGGGGCGCGGTGTTCTATGACGGTTTCGTGCTGCAAGCCGTGGTAGCCGGCATACCCCGGAGAGTAGTCGTAGACGTATTGTCCGTCTTTCCAGTACAGATACGGACCGTCCTTTTCGTTTCGTCCGTCCCATGCCCCCATGCCTATTATCTCGTTGTATTCTTTCCAGTCGGCCATCGGGACGACGGAAGAATGTATCACTACCACACCGCCTCCATCGGCAACGTATTTCTCGAAATTCTTGCGTACGGGCTCTGTCCATGTAGCTCCGCCGTAGTTGATGACGATTAAATCATATTGGTGGAAATCGGGTTTGAAGGTGGCGATGTCTCCACCAAAGTCGGGTGTAAAGGCAAAATCCACTTTGAACATTCCGCTGTTTTCCAATATCTGCTTCATGGCTTCGCAGGCGCCTTGCCAGTAATGGCTGCCGTCCTGCCCGGCTATCATCATGGTTTTGATTACTTTCTTTTGCTGTGCGTGTGTGTGCGAGGCAGCTCCTATATAAATAAGGAGTACCAGGATAAGTGTCAGTCTTGTTTTCATTTTCCGGAAGATTTAAAGTTTTTGCCAGTAGGGTTCCATTCTATACGGTCGTAGCAGCGTGTGGTGCGCAGATTGTAACCTTGTTCGTCTACGCTGAACTTTCCGTCTTTGAAGTAGGATATGTAGAGCTCGGAGATGCCGTCCTTGTTGCGGTCTTCTACAAGGAGATTGTACTTGTCGGTGACATAAATCTCGTCGGAAATGTATTGTACTTCTTTGGTATAGTTGTCTACGATTGCATAGTAGGCCTTGAAAAGGTCGAAAGTGGGGTAGTGTCCGTTGTCACGTCCGAAAAGCATTACTTCTTCAAGGGCATCGTCCCCGTCCATATTGGCAAATACGGATTGCTGAAAGGAAAATCCCGGTTTTTGTACTTGTGGAGGAATATTGTCCCATCCTTCCTGATGGGCTGTCACTGAAAATTGCGCTTGTGCATGGATGACGTACACCAGCGCCGACAATAGGATAATCAGTTTTCTCATTGCGTGCATTTTGAGGTTATGATAATAATAGGGTTACTTCTTGCTTATATGACCGGTGGCCCGGAGTTTTCCCTAACTTTTTTTAGAATAATTAATGAATACGGGATGTATAGGGACTTAGTGCCTCTCCCATCAAGACTGAACCGGTCTGACCCGTATACTGAGAGGTCATAACATCCGCATCCTTTCCATTAAAACACCCGGATGTTTTGGGGTAATACATCCGGGTGTTTTGGGTGAAAACATCCCCATGTATTGGGGTAAAACATCCGGATGTTTTGACCTCTCAGTCCTATACTCTTTAGGGCTAAGTCCCGGTGTGTAGCCGGCAAGGTATAGGGGACGTTCTGCTTGTGTATGGTCTTAATGCGAGGTGAGCAGGTGCATCAATATCAGTGGCAGATAATCTTTCAGCTTGACCCTTAATATCTTCAAAGCCTGCTGAATGCGGTAGTCTACCGTTTTGGGGGAAACGTTGAGTAGTTCGGCAGCTTCCTTGTAACTCAGATTCTGGAAACGATGCATGATGAAAGCTTCCCTATAAGTAGGCGGCAGTTCGTTGATGGCCCTTTGTATATGCTTGCTTAATTCGTTGATTTGATAGATATCCACCTCCTGCAGCATGGTGAACATTCGTTCATAGTAAGCGGTGTCTGCCCGTTGCTTCACTTCATTTTGGGCAATCCGGGTCATGCAACGATGGTAGACAGCCTTGAACAGATATTGCTTGAGCGAATATTCGACAATGGGTCTTTCGCGGTTTTCCCAAAGCCATAGCATGACGTCCTGAACAATCTCTTCTGCATCTTCCAGCCGGACAAAACGATAGCAGTAGGTGCAGAGCACAGAATAGTACTTTTGAAATAACACATCAAAAGCACTTCTATCTCCTTTTTGTATGGCGGATAATAAAGATGTATCTTCTAATGGTTTGTTTCTCATTGGGTGTGGGGGTTCATTATTGTTGGGCAAAAATAGCTTTTTTTTCCATTATAATCTATGTGTATAAAATATTTTTAGCTTTTTGTTTAGGAGTTCTTTTCACCCGTTTGTCTTTAGATTAAAGCTAGCAATAAAAATTATGGTAAAAAGAGAGGGAATGGAGAACCTGCTTCTCAGCTATTATGAAGGAGAGACAACGGAGGATGAAACTGCTCTGGTAGAGGAGTGGCTGGAAGCATCGGAAGAGAACCGCAGGACAGCCCGCCAGGTTCAGACACTCGGCCTGGCGGCGGACATGGCGCAGATTTCATCCAGGCTGGATGTAAAGAAGGCCTTGGAGGATGTACATCGTAAGATGAAACAGAAAAAGGTCAATAGGTATCAGGTATTATTTAGAGGGATGCAACGGGCGGCCGCCATTTTATTCATCCCTTTGATGGTATCGTGGTCTATCCTTTATTGGGACAAGGATAAAGAAGAGATACATATGATGGAAGTCAGGACAAATCCGGGAATGACTACTTCTGTCGAATTGCCGGATGGAACGGAAGTCGTTCTGAACTCGTCGTCGTCGTTGCGTTATCCTTCCCGGTTTGCCGATGATAAAAGGGAAGTGAAGTTGGTGGGTGAAGCATTCTTTTCTGTCGCAAAAGATGAAAAGAAGTTCATTGTCGGCACGCTGAACAATTCCAAGATAGTGGTACATGGAACGGAGTTCAACGTAGAGGCTTACAAAGGGAGCAGGACGGTACAGACCACTTTGGTTTCGGGTAAAGTCAGTTTCTCCTATGTGAATAACGGCAGGAGGAATAATGTAATGATGATACCGGGGCAAAAGGTTATTTATGATATAGTGCGGGAAAAGGTCGTTGTGAAAGAAGTCAATGTAGACGTGGAAACATGTTGGAAGGACGGACGCTTGATTTTCAGGAACACTCCGTTTGAAGATATATTGAATAGTCTGAGCAAAAGGTATAATGTGGAATTCATTCTGAAAAAGGCTTCATTGAAGCAGAATTCCTTTACGGCTACATTTACCAAACAACGTTTGGAGCGAATATTGGAGCACTTCCGAATCTCCTCGAATATTCATTTCAAGTTTGTTGAAGATGGTGATGTGAATGCCGAGAGACAGGTAATAGAAGTTTATTAACCCTTTAAAAAGTAGTATGATGAAACACAAGTCCGTTTAGAAAAACATGCAGGAAAATGTTGGCGCATTTTCCTGCATGAAACACAGTAACTTTTAAATATCTGTTTGGCGACAGATAAAGTAACTTTATTTTTTCACTAGAAATCAATACAAAATTATGAAAAAACACTATTGTATCCAATCATTTAGGGCAAAAAGTGTCCTGATGAGATGCATGAAAAAAATTCCTCTTGCTATGAGATGCACATTATTTATGTTGTTTTGTTTGGTTGGTATGACTTTTGCCAATGATAGTTATGCTCAAAAAACAATGGTAAGCCTTGCGCTTGAAGACAGAACGGTCGATGAAGTATTGACGGAATTGGAGCAGGGCACCGAATTCGTATTCTTCTACAACAACAAACAAGTTGATGTAAATCGTCGTGTATCGGTTCAGGTAAATAACAAAACTATATTCAAGGTTTTGAACGATATGTTCAAAGGAACCAATATAGGCTATAAGGTGTTGGACCGTAATATAATCCTTTATGATAAGGCTGTAGGAGCCGAGGAAGTACAGGCTACTATGCAGGCGATCACCGTAAAAGGTACTGTGGCTGATGCAACGGGTGAACCGATTATCGGTGCCAGTATTTTGGTGAAAGGTACCAGCAACGGTGTGATTACCGACATTGATGGTAACTTTACACTGAGCAATGTGGCTCCGACTGCTACTCTTCTTGTAAGTTATGTAGGTTATAAGACTCAAGAAATCCGTGTAGATGGTAAGACTTCTTTCAACATTGTATTGGCAGAAGATGCCGAAGTGTTGGATGAGGTTGTCGTTGTGGGTTATGGTGTTCAGAAGAAGCAGTCATTGACGGGTGCTGTAACAGCGATTACTTCTGAAACTATTCAGACCACTAAGAGTGAGAACCTTATCAATAATATCCAAGGTAAGATGCCGGGTCTTATGATTCGTCAGAAAACGGGTGAACCGGGTACCTTCGATAACATGATCAGTATTCGTGGTGGTGGTGAACCGTTGATCGTAATCGACGGTGTAACACGTGAATATGAAGAGTTTGCCCAACTTAACTCTGAAGATATCGAGAATATCTCTATCTTGAAAGATGCTTCGGCTGCTATTTATGGTATGAACTCGGCTAACGGTGTTATCATTGTTACTACCAAGCAAGGTGCTTCCGAAAAGACACGTGTTTCTTACTCCGGTTTGTTCGGTATTAAGCATGCTACCGGTATGGAAGAAACTGTAGACGCTTATACATTCCGTATGATGGAAAACGAAATGAGCCGCAACGGTAAGAAGGCTGAAGTTTATTCACAAGACATTCTGGATAAATATAAGAATGGTGTAGAAGGTTATCGTGATTGGGACTGGATTGATATGTATATGAACAAGCAGGCCTTCGCTACGAACCATACTCTTTCTATTCGTGGTGGTAATGAAAAGGTGAAATACTTTGTAAGTGCCGGTTACAACCGCGATAACGGTTTGTTGAAAAACAATGTGCAGTATTACGAACGTTTCACTTTCCGTTCAAACTTGACAGCCGAGTTGGCTAAGGGATTGACCATGAACGTTAAAGTGGCCGGTCGTTGGGACCAAACACAGCGTCCGAGAGAAGACTTTATGTGGACTTTCAAGACTTTGTTGGTAAATGACCGTGGTGTAGGTCCTTACGCTATGGGGTCTACAAACCACTATTCTGATATTGCTCCCGAAAGTAAGAATCCGGCAGCTTTGGTTGACCCGAATGTAGACGGATATCGTCGTAATCGTGGTGTGAACTACTCCGCAGACTTCGATTTGACTTGGAAAGTTCCTTTCGTACAGGGTTTGAGCTTAGGTATCTTGGGTTCTTTCAATGGTAACAACCGCAACAACTCAGAATTGCAGAAATCTTATCAGTTGTACGACTACTTCACTGACCAGCCGACTAAGACTTTTGGTGAAAACCGTTATCAGAACACAATGGGTATTTTCCAAAGACTTTATGGACGTGCACAGGTGAACTATGCAAATAGCTTTGGCAACCACAACATTAGTGCTACCGGAGTTGTCGAACTGTCAGGTAGCCGTTACGATGAATTGTATGGACGTCGTTTGTATGACGGTTATTTCACGAACGACATTTTGAATCAGGCTGATGCCAGTACAGCAACCAATAGCGGTTACCGCAGAGAAACTCGTCTGGCTGCATATTTGGTACGTGCCAACTATGATTATGCTGGCAAATATTTGTTGGAAGTTGTAGGACGTTACGACGGTTCTTATCGTTATGCTCCTGGACATCGTTGGGCTTTCTTCCCCTCGGTAAGTGCCGGTTGGCGTATGTCTGAAGAGAAATTCATCAAAGAGGGTCTGCCGTTTGTTTCTAACTTGAAACTCCGTGCTTCTTACGGAAAGAGTGGATACGATGCCGGTGATCCGTTCCAATACGTGGCTGCATATACACAAGGTGAAAAAGGTTATGTATTTAATGATAAGCTGACCATGGGTATGGTTGCTCCGGGTGTGGTTCTTGATAATCTGTCATGGGTTGTAACCAAGACTGCTAACATCGGTGTGGACTTTGATTTGTGGAATGGTAAATTGTTCGGTACTGTCGAAGTTTATCGTCGTGTCAACGATGGTATCTTGGCAAGCCGCATCATGGATATTCCGAATACATTCGGTGCCAGCTTCCCGAAAGAAAACATTAACTCGGAAGAAAACACCGGTTTTGAAATTGAACTCGGAACACGCGGTAAGATTGGTAAGGACTTTGGTTATACCATCAGTGCCAACTACTCGTTCACTCGTTACAAATTCTTGGATGTAGAACACAATCCTTACCAAAGTTCAATGGACCGCTTCTTGAATGGTCATGATAATCGTACCATCGGCGGTATGTGGGATCACTCAGGTGGTGGTATGTGGATTCAGAAGACAGACGGCCAGTTCCAGAATATTTCCGAATTTGAAAGAGCACCTCTGTATGGTGGCAGCAATGGTAACTCCATGATGCTTCCCGGTGCATTCCGTATTATTGACCGCAATGGTGACGGTGTAATTGGTTATGAAGACCAGTTGCCTGAATCACGTCGTGCAGGAGCCAATCCTCCTTACCAGTTTGGTATGAACTTGGGATTCACTTACAAGAACTTCGACCTGAACATTCTGTTGCAGGGTGCTGCCGGTTATGTAATCGGTTATGCTAATGATGACGTATTCGGTTACGGTTCGAAGACTAACCCGACTTTGATGAAGAAGTATATGGACCGTTGGCATACAGCTAACGTTACTGATGACCCCTACAATCCTGCTACTCAATGGGTATCTGGTAAGTTCCCCGCTTTGCGTCGTGACTTCGTCGGTACACAGGATAATGGTAACAGCTGGGGTGTAGGTGCTATTCCTTTCTGGAATCCGAATGCTACTTACTTGCGTTTGAAGAGCTTGGAATTGGGTTACACACTTCCGAAGAATCTTACTCGTAAGGTGGGTATCAGCGACCTGCGTGTCTTTGTAAATGGTTTCAACCTCTTGACATTCTGTAACTCTTTGTTGAAAGATGCAGACCCCGAACGTGAAGAACGCGACTGGGGTGCCAGCTTGGCTTATCCGTTGATGAAATCATATAATATTGGTTTGAATATTAATTTTTAATACTTAGATTATTATGAAGAAAAACATATTATCCGCTCTGGCCCTATGTGCGGTTGTAGGACTTTCAAGTTGCGATAGCTTCTTGGAATTGGAGCCGCTTGATAAAGTGTCCGGCGACAAACTGACTGAAACTGATGGTGGTAAGGCTTTATTGGCTACTGTTTATGCCGCAGTCCCTATGGAAGATTTTGTATTCCGTCCCTACACAGGTTTCAATGCCCGTAACTATGACGGTGTAAACGGTGCTTCCAACATTGCTTTCCTTTCTGATGAAGCTGCCCGTAGTGAAGGTGGTGGCGGTATTACAGAAGGTTTCGATTATTGGCCTTATGATGAGATTCGTCAGGTGAATATCTTTATAGAAACTGTGACATCTTCACAAGAAAAAGGGCTTTTGAGTCAAGCAGATGCTACTCGTATGATTGCTGAGGCTCGCTTTGCCCGTGCTTACATCTATTTTGGTTTGGTGAAGCGTTACGGTGGTGTGCCTATCATTAACCGCGTGCAAGATGGTGATTATGTGCCGGGTGATTCAGAAGCTTTGAGAGTGCCGCGTAGTACAGAATCAGACACTTGGAAATTCGTTATTAACGAGTTTGGCGAAGCTGCAAAGGATCTTCCTGTTGCTCGTGACGGTTATCGTTTCACAAAATGGGGCGCATTGGGTATGAAGTCGCGTGCGGCATTGTTCGCTGCTTCTTTGGCCAAATATTGGGACAAGGCTCCGTTGGCAGGTGAAGCTGTTAATCAGAAATTGGTTGGTTTAAGCAAAGGCGAAGCTGATTATTTCTATGGTGAATGTATTGCTGCTTCAGATGAAATTCTGAATAATTATGGTGGTGCATTGTATGGAGCCAATCCGGGTAGCATAGACGAAGCTCGTCAAAATTTCCAAAAGCTCTTTATACAGTCTACTCCGGTAGATGAAGTGTTGCTGTCTCGTGGCTATGTAGATGGTTCGACTAATAACAACCGTTCAGGTCATGGTTGGTCTTTGTATTACAGCTTGGCACAGGTAAATCCGGGTGCTTTGCGTTACGGACGTTTCAGCCCTACGCTTGATTTGGTCGATTTGTTCGAAGATTATACCGATGATGGTACAGGTAAGAGTGCTCCTATCAAGACTCGTGCAGATGGCAATGAAGCCAATGTACCTAATGTTCAGTTGGAAGGTAATGTGAAGTCTACCGATCCTTACATTCAATATAGCAGCTTGTCTGAACCTTTCTTGAATAAGGATGCACGTCTGCAAGCCAGTGTCATCATTCCCGGATCAAGCTATGCCGGTGTACCTATCTTGATGCAAGGTGGTTTGGTAGAAACTTCAGGAAAAGTCGTTGTTTATAACAACTCTTCTGCTCAGGGTAAAGATGGAAAGACTTACTTTGCTTTTGGTGCCGAAGGTACAAGTGGCTACTCTGGTTTCGGTAACATTGGTAACTCAGAAAATGGTAACTATACTACTACCGGTTTCTCGGTACGTAAGTATATGGAAGAAGAAAAATTCTCTTCTTTGTCCAGCCGTGATAACTCCATTACTACTCCGTTTATCGACATTCGTTTGGCAGAAATCTATTTGAACTATGCCGAGGCTGTAGTTGAAAGTGGTAAGGGCGATCAGAACAAGGCTGCTACCTTGCTGAATGCTCTCCGTCATCGTGCTGCTCATAAGGATAACATTCCTCTTACTTTGGAGAATGTATTGAAAGAGCGTCGTGTAGAATTGGCATTTGAAGGTAAACGTTTCTGGGATATGGTTCGTCGTCGCGACAACCACGTGTACTATAATGGTGGTATGCGTTCGGCTCTCGTTCCGATGATTGACTTGCGTACCGACACGCCTTCGTACATCTTTGTACGTGCAAACTTCCACGGAGATGAAAAACAGAACGGTCGTACCTTTGCTCCTCAGTCATACTATCGTGCTATTCCTGGAACAGCATCAAATGGCTTAGTTCAGAACCCTGGTTATTAATACTAAATTCTTAGAAGATTATGAAAAAAATATTGTTAATGATCTCATGCTGTTTGTTTGCATTGACATCTTGTGAAATTGATAACTATGAATCTCCCAATGCCTCTATTCATGGCTCTATTATTGATGAGAAGACAGGTGAGCTGGTTGGAATGGACGTTCAAGACGGAGGCGAACTGAAAGTTGTGGAGTTAGGTTTTGCCAACCCGCAGACTCAAAGCTGGAAAATTATGAATACGGGCGAATACCGCAACAATTTGGTTTTTGCCGCTACCTATGACATCCGTATGGAGAATAATAACTGCTATGCTTTCAAACAAGAAGGCGTGGTAGTGAAGAAGGGTGATAATACCTTGGATTTCAAGGTAACTCCTTACATCCGTATCAAGAACCCGAGAATTGAGAAGAATGGTAACCAGATTGTTGCTACTTTCTCATTGGAAGGTGGAAAGGGAAATGAAAAACTTTCGGATCTCCAATTGTTTGCTTTCTCTGATATGTGGGTAGGTAATATCGTGAAGTTCGGATTGAGCGGCGGCACAGACAAAATTGCATTTGATGAGCCTATAGCAATTGACCCGGCTAAGACTTATACGCTGACTATTGATGTGGCTGCTAACCAAAGTGCATTTAAATATACAGGAAAGAATTATTTCTTCCGTATTGGCGCCAAGGCAAGTATTCCTGATGTAGGTACAATACGTTATAATTACAGTCCGTTGGTTGAAATACCGTTTTAAACAAAAACTGTAACGATATAAACCTTATATTTGTGACATAATATACTTCTTGTTCTAAGAAGAATGTATATTTAACTGACAAAGGCGTTCTGTCCTTGGAAGAACAGAACGCCTTTATTGTATAATTATCTTAATAACAAATTATTATGAAAAGACTGACAACCAATCTTTTAATGCTTTTGTTGGGAATGCTCAGTATGCAACTTTATGCAGTGGAATTGAACTCCATCTACCCAATGAAACCGAATGATCCGGAAGCATTCTATTTCACTCCCGAGAACTATCCGATAAAGGCGGATGGAAAAATGGACGTGTCGGACGCTTTGCAGGCAGCCATTAATCAAGTGAAGAAAGAAAAGAATTTCGGTATTCTTTTTATACCTGAAGGCAAGTATAAAATCAGTAAGACTATTTATATTCCTACAGCCATTCGTTTGATTGGTTATGGAAAGAACCGTCCTGAATTTATTTTGGCTAAAAACTCTCCGGGATTTCAAGAAGAAGTACCAAGCGATAAGGGAAAAGCAAAATATATGTTCTGGTTTACAGGAGGTATGGTTAAAGAAGGTGAGAAACCGCGTGATGCAGGTGCCAGTACGTTCTATAGTGCTATGTCTAATATTAACCTGCGCATAGAAGACGGTAATCCGCATGCAGTGGCATTGCGTACTCACTTTGCACAGCATAGTTTTATCAATTATGTTGCAGTATATATCGGTAAGGGTAAAGCCGGTCTGTTCGATGTAGGTAATGAATTGGAAAACGTAGCTTTCTATGGAGGTGATTATGGTATCTATACGACAAAAGCTTCTCCGGGTTGGCCGGTAATGATGGTTGATTCTTATTTTGAGGGACAACGCATTGCAGCGCTTCGTTGCCAAGAGTCTGGTTTGGCAATGGTAAATCTGTATGCTAAGAATGTACCGGCTGTATTCGACATCGACCCTAATTATTGCGACAAGCTCTTTTTGGAAAACAGCTACTTTGAAAATGTAAGTGGTCCGGCTGTGGTAATTACCAATGAGAACAACAGCAATAATCAAATTACTTTCCGTAATGTATATTGTAAGAATGTGCCGGTTTTGGCTAAGTACACACGTAGCAATACAGATACAAAAGTTGCTCATAAAATCTATAAAGTGAAATCATACGACCACGGTCTGCAAATGGATAACCTGCTTGATATGCCGGAATATGAAACATTGGTTGAAGTTGAGCCGATACAGAAGATGCCGGTAGCTCAACGAATGGATATTCCTGCACTGCCTGCTATGGCAACGTGGGTGAATCTTCGCGAACTTGGTGCCAAGGGTGATGGAGAAACAGATGATACAAAGGCTATTCAAGAGGCTATTGATAAATACGATAACATCTATGTGCCTCAGGGCTGGTATCGCATTACTGAAACATTGAAGATGAAGCCCAATACCAAGTTGATTGGCTTGCATCCTTTTGGAACACAATTCAGATTGAACGAAAGTACTGCTGCATTTAGCGGCTTTGGTGGTCCGAAGGCAATGGTTGAATCGTCCGAAGGTGGTGCTAATATGCTGGTAGGTATCGGTATCAATACCGGTGGTTACAACTATCGTGCAGTAGGCGTGAAGTGGATGGCAAATGCCGATTCTTATATGAACGATGTGAAATTTGTAGGTGGACACGGTGGCTTGTGGAAACCGAAACCCGGTGTGGCTGAACCAAGAGGCTGGTGGGAAAGACCGGTTCGCATCAGCTCTCCCGATAATCCGGTAGCGGCTTCGGGCATGGACCTTGCTTGGGACAACCAGT
>ERZ827168.1990-NODE-1990-length-25405-cov-4.138580_pt1 | contig 25405 bp, 25 predicted proteins | sample MGYA00519868_ERZ827168 | MGnify/ENA primary metagenome ERZ827168 (study PRJEB31778, sample SAMEA3449271) | human gut metagenome | biome: human gut; feature: human-associated habitat; material: faeces | place: United Kingdom | collected 2010/2012 ...
CAGCAAATGCAACAAGCTCGTTAAGTGCAAAGGTTATGATACAAAAAGAACCAATGGTTAATTCTTTAGCATCATATATAACAAATCTTTACACAGGAACTCAAGGAGAAAATGGTATTTATTATCATGATGCAAGCCTAACAAATGGAGCAGATGACAATTCATATAGATATGCTGGAGCAAGTGATGCAGTAAATAACTATGTATGTTTTGCAACAAACGTAACACCATGCCCAACAGATAATCTATATAGAATAATCGGAGTATTTGGAGATAAAGTAAAACTAATTAAATCAGATTATGCAACAAGCACTTTATTAGGTACTAATGGAGATTATAAAGAAAAATATTCTTCTGATTCTTCAAATTATAAAGGAAACAATTTAGCTAATATAGCAGCATATAATTGGTATAAGTCATGTAAAAATACATGGAGTATGTCAAAGTTAAATAAAATGAATTTAAATCAAAACTTTATAACAAAAATTGGTACTGAATGGGCAGACAAAATAGCCATGACAACATGGAAGGTTGGAGGAAATACATTTGTAAATATAGCAACTCAACCAGCCAAGACAGCATATCAAAATGAAATAGTGAATTCAGTAACAACAAATAGTTCAGATAATGCTAAAGAATATAGTGCAAAAATAGGATTAATGTATGTAAGTGACTATATGTATGCAGCGCCACAAGATAAGTGGACATTAGTTGGTAATGAAAGTGAAACAACAGATTATAGAGCAGCCACAAGTGTCAATTGGATGTATATGGGGCTTTATGAATGGACTCTTTCCCGTGATGCGGACGGTTCTGGCTTTGCGTTCGATGTGTTTAAATCCGGCGGCGTTGGCAGCAACAACGTTTGCAACAATGCGTACGGAGTTCGCCCAGTCTTCAATCTCACATCTTCCGTGAACTATGTATCGGGAAGCGGCACGGCTGCTGATCCGATTGTGATAAACTAGGGTCGGACATGCCTGTCAGAGCGTAATTATATGCTAGACATGATGAATGAAGTTTGTAGGGTGTGGTATCTGCAAAAGTTAATAAAAGTATCTGAAGGGAGATAAATATTTATGGAAGAAGAAATATTAGAAGAAATTAATAATAATGCTAATGAAATAGTTGAGATTGATGAGAATGAAGAAATAAGTAATACTCAATATGATATGGAACAAGTAAATATACCTAAGAGTAAAAAAGAAAAGAAACCAAGTAAATGGAGTAAACTTGATAGGAAAAAGAAGATAATTATAATAGTTAGTATTGTAATAGTTTTACTTGTTATAGTTGGAGTTATATTATACTTTTTAGTGTTTAAAAAAGATAATACAGTTGATAAATCTAAAGATCCTGTTGTAGTTATTGAAAAAGATAATTATAGATATGAAGATGGTAAACTTATATTTATTGATAAAGATAAAAATGAATTAGGTAGTTATACTTGTGAAAATAAAAGTGAAAACTTATGTTATGTAGCAAATTATAGTAATGAAGATAGTTTTGATTCATTTAAAAGAGTATATGAAAGTGGTTTACCTATTGATAATAGAACTGATATAATACTTAATAATTACGTATTTGTATATGATAATATGAAAAAAGAAAATGGGAATGTAGTATTATATGATATAAGTAAAGAAAAAGTATTAGATACTTATAGCTTAGTTAAAGAAGTTAAGGATAGTAAAATTATATATAAAAAAGATAATAAATATGGATTAATTAAAATAAGTGATAATGAAGTAAAAGATGTTATTCAAAATTCTTATGAGTATATGGGTTATATTGAAGATACTGATGCTTTAGTAGTTTCTGTTAATAATAATTATTCTTTAGTGGATTTTGATGGTAAAGAATTATCTAAAAATGTTCCAGGTTCTATTAAAACATTTGATGGAAGTAGTATTAGTGTTAAAGTTGGAAGTAACTGTTATATTTATGGTTATGATGGAAAACTTAAGGTAGAAGATGGTTATGATTATATAAGATTTGTAGATAATTATGCTATTGCTGCAGATGGTAAGAAACTATATGTGTATGATAAAGATGGAAGTCCAATGAATATGGATGGAGTTAGAATAAATAGTAATAGTTATAATACAAAACTAATATTTAATGATAATTTAAGACAAGTTGGTAAAGAAGAAGCATTTAATGCGTCTGTTACTGGAAAAACAATGCGTATTGAATATGATGATGAAGCTGCTAGAATTAATTTAAATGAAGGTGCTTTTAATAAATCTTTAGAATATGTAAGTTATTTTGAAGGAAAATTGTATTTTTATAGCGATAGTGAAAAGACTGATCTTCTTGGAAGTTATGCTTGTAATTATGCTAATGGTGTTTCTGAAGGTGATGAAGTACTAGGTAACTGTTTTATTGCTAAAGAAAGTAATATATTTAAAAGTGGAGAAAAAAAAGATAATGGATATGTACCAATCTATAATAAACGCTATGTCTTTATCGCAGATACTAAAGCTCCGAATGCAAATGATAATATTATTCTTTGGGATTTAAAAGATAAGAAAAAGATTGCAACATATAAATCAGTTGATGTAGGTTTTCATGATATAACTAATAAAATAAATTACATTGATACTGCAGGTACTTTGGTTGTTTCTAAGAGTGCTGAAGATGATGCTTATGGTGTTATAAATATAGCACAAGCTTCTGTAAAAGGAATTATTCCATTTAGAATAAAAGATTCTGATGGTAGTGTAAGTGCTAAAAATATATCATTTAAACAAGTAGATGATCATTATGTAATTAAAAGAAGTGATGATACATACCATATTTATGATAATAAAGGTAATGAACTTGCTAAAAATGTAAATACTAAATATGAAATTATTAAGTATAAGAATGGATATTTAATGGTTAAAAATAATGATAAGTATTTGGTATATGATAAAGATGGTAAAATAGTAAGTGATGAATATAAAAATATTATTATGGAAAATAGATTTTATATAACTATTGATAAAGATAATGTTGTTGGTGTTTTTAAATATGATAGTAAAAATGATTTAACTCGTACTCTTGGAGAAGTAATAAAACTTGATAGTGATGATTATGCTAAAGAGTTATCATATGTTGTTAAAGATAATATTTTAAAAATAACTTATAGTCATGATGGAAGTACTACAAGTGTAGAAATAAATATTGGGTAGATAATATGAAGGATAAAAAGACATTAATAACAATAATTGTGCTTTTGGTAATATTTTTACCTTTTGGGCTAGTTGGTACTATTAAACATTTTAGTTTGCCTAAACAATTAGATAATGGTATAGAAAATCCAGATAAAGAATTTATACATAATAATAAAGTTTATTTCTATATAGGAGATAAATTAATGAGTACTTATGAATGTAGTACTTGTTCTATAGCTGATACTGTAATTGATGATAGTAAATATCATACAAATTATTATAAAGGTGATGATTTAGTCTTATCTGGGGTTATAAACAACTTCTTTAGTGTATTTAAGAAAGATAATAATTATGTTTTATATAATGTAGTAAGTAAAGGTATTGTTGATCAGTATAAAGAAATTAAAAATTATAATACTGAATCTACAAGTAGTTTTTTAATAAATCATAAAAGTAGTGGATGGGGAGTTTTATTCTTTGAAATTGGTAAAGTTGCTATTGCAAGTGAATATGATTATATTTCATTACCATCACATTTAATTAATAAAAAGCTAGATACTTCTAAATTTATTGCTATGAGAAGTAATTTGTGGTATATATTAAAAGATGATGGAACTTCAGTTCATAAAGCTCTAAGAAGTGAAATAGTAGATTTTAATGATAATTATTATGTTACTTATGATAATGGATATCATATATATGATTATGATGATGTAGAATATTTAAGTGCTTTACCTAAGACTAATGTATATGGTGTTGGAGATTATATATTTATAATTAATGATAAACAATTATTTATTTATAAGAATTTAAATGAAGCTATGGTTAAATTTATGACTCTTCCAGATTATAAAGATTTATATTTTTCAGTAGAAGAAAAGGGAATTGATATTATAATTGATGGAAATGTTGTAGAAACACTTGAACTTAGTTAAATTATTTGTTAAAATAAGTTCGTATTTTGATGATTTTTGAGGAGTAATATAATTTATTTTAAAGAGAGTTAGTGGGTGGTGGAAACTAATAAAGAGATTATATGAAGGTTGCAAAATGAAAAATAATGCAGAGATGCTATAAAATCAATTAAGTTAAATAAAAGGATGGTACCGTCAAGAAATGACTCCTTGGTATCATTCTTTTTTTGTTTTAGGAAGTGACAAATGATAGGGTTTAAATATGAAAATAATGGATTAAATGATAAACAATTGGTTGAATTAAATGAATTTTTAGTTGTGAAAATTAAAGAAATTGAAAACTTCTTTAATTTCAATAAAAATATAAATATAACAATTAAGATTTTTGAAACTAAAAATGATTTAGATAATTATGTAGTTAATAGACTTTCTTTTAAACCATATGATTATGTAGTTGGCTTAATAGAAAGTAATATTAATACTATTCTATGTTGTAGTTATAATGATTATGATAATACGGTTCATAAGAAAGAAACATTTCTGGATTATAAAAAAATGATATTGCATGAGTGTACTCATATTTTACACACTTACTATATGAGTCATGATGATCCTTATTTTTATCAATATTTGTGGGAAGGAATTGCATGTTATTTAACTAATCAATATGATGAATGTAATATTGAAAATATTAAAGTTGAGGATGTTTTAAATGAAAAGGTGTCATATCGAGTCTATTTTTCTATTATAAAAAGAATTGGAGAAACATATGGGGAAGAAAAATTAAAAGATATTTTAAAATTTGAAAAAGATAGTTTGAATATACTAAAAGAAATTATAAATAAAGAATAGGATGTGAAGAAAAAATGTTAGAAAAAAAGTATAATCATTTGGAAGTAGAAAATGGTAAATATGAAAAATGGGTTAAGAATGGTTATTTTGAAGAAAGAGAAGGAGGAAAGCCTTATGCTATTGTTATTCCACCCCCTAATGTAACTGGTAAACTTCATTTAGGTCATGCTTGGGATACAACTCTTCAAGATATTATTATTCGTTTTAAGAAAATGCAAGGATTTAATGCTATTTGGATTCCTGGTATGGATCATGCTGGTATTGCAACTCAAGCTAAAGTTGATGCTAAACTAAAAGATATGGGGATTAAACCTAGAGAACTTGATAGGGATGAGTGGCTTCGTTATGCTTGGGATTGGAAAAATGAATATGCTGAAAATATCCATAAACAATGGGCTAAGTTAGGTCTTTCACTATGTTATTCAAAAGAAAGATTTACTCTTGATGAAGGATTAAATAGAGCTGTTAATCATGTATTTAAAACTCTTTATGATGAAGGTTTAATATATCGTGGAGAAAGAATTATTAACTGGGATCCTGCTCAAATGACAGCACTTTCTAATGAAGAAGTTATATATAAAGAAGTAAAAGGTGCTTTTTATCATATTAAATATTATTTAGAAAATAGTGATGAATACTTGGAAGTTGCCACAACTAGACCTGAAACGTTATTTGGGGATACAGCAGTTGCAGTTAATCCAGATGATGAAAGATATAAAGATTTAATTGGTAAAAATGTCGTTTTACCAGTAGTTGGTAAACTTATTCCAATTGTTGGTGATGAACATGCTGATCCTTTATTTGGTACAGGTGTTGTTAAGATTACTCCAGCTCATGATCCTAATGATTTTGAAGTTGGTAATAGACATAATTTAGAGAGAATTGTTTGTATAAATCCTGATGGAACTATGAATGAAAATGCAGGAAAGTTTGCTGGCCTTGATAGATTTGTTGCCCGTGAAAAGTTAGTGGAATATTTAAAAGAAAATGATTTACTTATAAGTGTTGAAGAAATAATGCATAATGTTGGACATAGTGAGAGAAGTGGAGTAATGGTTGAACCATATCTTTCTAAACAATGGTTTGTTAAAATGCGTCCTCTTGCTGATAGAGTATTGGAAAATCAAAAAAATAAAGATACTAAAGTAAATTTTGTACCAACTAGATATGAAAAAATTATGAATCACTGGATGGAAATAACTTATGACTGGTGTATTTCTCGTCAGCTTTGGTGGGGACATAGAATTCCTGCTTGGTATAAAGGTGATGAAGTGTATGTTGGTGAAGTTGCCCCCGATGGTGATGGCTGGGTTCAAGATAGTGATGTTTTAGATACTTGGTTCTCAAGTGCTTTATGGCCATTTTCAACACTTGGATGGCCAGATGAAACTGAAGATTTTAAGAAATTTTATCCAAATAACGTATTAGTTACAGGTTATGATATTATTCCATTCTGGGTTAATCGTATGACTTTCCAAGGTCTTCATTTTACTGGTCAAAGACCATTTAAAGATTGTTTAATTCATGGACTTATTCGTGATAAAAATGGTAGAAAAATGAGTAAATCTTTAGGGAATGGCGTAGATCCAATGGATGTTATAGATACTTATGGTGCAGATGCCCTTAGATTTTTCTTAACAACATCTACATCCGCTGGAACTGATTTAAGATACGATGAAGAAAAAGTAAAAGCAAGTTGGAATTTTATTAATAAATTATGGAATGCTTCTCGTTTTGCTTTTATGAATATCGAAGATTTAAATTCTTTAAGTTTTGATAATTTAAAAATGGAAGATAAATGGATTTTAACAAGTTTAAATAATACTATTAAAAGTGTAACTAAGAATATGGAACAATATGATTTTAATAATGTTGGTACAGAAATTTATAGCTTTGTATGGAATGATTTTTGTGATAATTATATTGAAGCAGCTAAATTTAGCTTAGATGATGCAACAACTAAATCTGTACTTTGTTATGTACTTACTTGCATACTTAAAATGCTGCATCCATTTATGCCTTATGTTACTGATGAACTTTATAGTAATCTGCCAATGCATGAAGAAAATATAATTTTATCTGAATATCCAAAATATAATAGCAAAGAAGTATTTAAAAATGAATATGAAGAATTTGGAAATATTATTGAATTTATTAAAGTATTTAGAAATGTAAAACTTGAAAACAAGATTGGTAAAGATTTTGGTATAAAGATAAATAATGAAGAAGATTATAGTTTAATAATGAAACTACTTTGTATTAATTTAGATGAACATAAGAAACTAAATGGTACTAAGTATAGTGTTATTTATAAAAATTATAATTTAGATATTTATTACGAAAAAGAAGTTACTGAAGAAGATATGATGCTTTTAAATAAACAAATTAGTGAACTTGAAAGTTCAATTGAAAGAAGAAAGAATCTTTTAAGTAATGAAAATTATGTTGCTAAGGCACCAAAAGAACTTGTAGAAAAAGAAAGACTTACTTTAAAGGCTGAAGAAGAAAAATTAGCTAAACTAAAAAATGAATAATATAATTGGCTATTAGAGATGTTCTAATAGTCTTTTTTTATCCTAATTTACTTTACACTTTTTGACACATGAAGATAATATGTTAGATAAAAATTTTTTGCATTTTTTTGCCTATTATATCTTATAAATGTGGCAACATAATATAACAAATGAAAAAACTTTCAAAAAATGGGGGGAAAAATTACATACTTTAGGAAATATATAAAGTGAAGGGATAAATATATTCCTATGGAGGTAAAATATGCAAATGGTTAAAACAAATGCAAAACAAAACTTTTTTTCATTTAATTATGGTAGAGTATTTAAAGCTATTTTTTGTAGTGAGGAGGCAAGAAGAAAAGAAGATTTTCATCTTTTAGAAAGATTATTAAAAGATATAATCAAAGAAAATATCAAAGTACTTAAAATAATGTCGCCGGAGCTGGCAGTAACAAATGCAAAAGAAAGAACCAAAAGATTAGATCTTTTAATTGAATCACATGGAAAAGTAGTACATATGGAATTAAATACATCATGGAATCTAGAAAATAAGATTAAAAATAATTGTTTCCTTTTTAGTTTTTATTCACAAAATACAAAGGTGGGAGAAAATTTTAATACAAACACAACATTTATACATATATCATTAAACTATGGAATGGGTAAAAATGATACCTTAATAATAGATACAAGTGAGTATAAAAAGATATTACCAAATATTAGAATGTTACATGTAAATCTTGATAATTATAAAAGAATATGGTATGATAATGTTGCTAAAGAAAATATGAAAGGGTCATTATTAACACTTATATCATTAAAGAATAAAGAAGATATAAAAAGATATGTCGAAAGTGTAGATGATCCAGATGTGAAGGAGTGTGTAGATAGGCTTATGATACTAAATGAAAATACGATTAAATCATTTTGGAATTTAACACCAGAACAAGAAAATAGAATGATGCAAAATACAAGAGAAAAGTTAATAAGAGAAAAAAGTGAAAAACGAGGATTGCAAAAAGGAAAAAATATTGGGCTTGCCGAAGGGCTTGTTGAAGGAAAAATATCTATAGCAAGAAATATGATAAATATGAATATAGGAAAAGAAATTATAAAGAGTGCCACTGGTCTATCAGAAGAAGAAATAGAAAAAATAATGAAAAATAAAAAATAAATATTCTTATTTAAAATTTACAAAACAAAATAAATTTGTTACAATATTGTACGAGGAAAGATATATGAAAGATGCAATATTATATAAAATGTTAAGACCACTTATTACGGGTGTTTATAAATTATTTTTTACGCCGAAGTTTATTGGCATAGAAAATATTCCTAGTAGTGGCAGAGTGCTTTTGGCTGGTAATCATACCAGTAATTTTGATGCACCGCTACTTATAAGTGCTACAAAGAGAAATGTTCATTTTTTAGCTAAAAAGGAGTTGTGGGATGGCCCTAAAAGAATAATTTTTGCTAATATGGGGCTTATTCCAGTAGATAGAAAAAATAAAGATGGAAATGCTTTGATTATGGCAGAGAGGTATCTTAAAAATGAAAAATTAGTTGGAATATTTCCTGAAGGAACAACGGAAAAAACTGGTGAAATGCTTAAGTTTAAAAAAGGTGCTGTTAAAATGGCAATGGATACTGATAGCCCAATTGTTCCTTTTGTAATTACTGGCAAATATAAATTATTTTCTAAGGATTTAACTATTAAATTTTTAAAGCCAATTAAATGTAATGGGGATATAAAGGAAGAAACAGATAGGCTTATGAATATAATTAAAAAGGAAAGGGAGAATCTAAGATGAATTTATTTGCATTTTTAAGAAGAAGAAAACCTATACCTGAACCATGGGCTAAATATTATACGAAAGAAGAATTAAATATAAAAATACCTGATATAAGTATGTATGATCAAGTAAAAAAAAGTAGTTATTTGTACCCAAATTATATAGCTTATGAATATATGGGGCGGAAATGTAATTATCAAAATTTTATTAAAGAAATAAATGCTTATGCCAAAGTTTTTACGAAAGCTGGAGTTAAGCATGGGGATATTGTTACAATAATGCTTCCAAATATGCCAAATGTTTTAGTTAGTTTGTATGCATTAAATAAAATCGGTGCTATTGCTAATATGGTACATCCTTTATCTAGTGAAGAAGAAATATTATTTAGTCTGACATCTACCAAAAGTAAACATTTAATAATGCTAAATACTTTTTATACAAAGATTGAAAATATTATAGATAAAACAGATGTAAAAGAAGTTATTTTTGCTAGTGCATCTGATTATATGCCTTTTTTTCTTAAAGTTGGTTACAATTTAAGTCAAATTGGTAAATATAAAAAACATCCAAAAAGGGATAAATATTTAAGTTGGAAAGTTTTTTATAAAAAATATTATAGTACTGAATATATAAAATTTCCTAAGTTTGGAAAGGATACACCCGCAGTTATAATTCATAGTGGTGGTACTAGTGGAACACCCAAAAATGTTGTTATTCAAAATAGAGCATTTATACTTGGAGCACTTCAAGAAAAAATATCAATGAAAAATTTGCATGCTGGAGATTGTTGTCTTGCTATTATGCCTAATTTTCATGGCTTTGGTTTAAGTGTTTTGATGCATACACCACTTGCGTTAGGTTGTTATTCAATTTTAATTCCTCAATTTGATGCTAAAAAGTTTGATATTATGTTTCATAAAAAAAATCCTTCATGTGTTCTTGGAGTACCAACCTTATATGAAGCTTTAATGAGTAATAATAATGTTAAGAATTTAGATTTATCAAATTTGAAATATATTGTTTCTGGTGGAGATATCTTACCTAAATCTTTGGAAAATAAAATGAATGAATATTTGAAAGAACATAATTCACTTGGAAAGATTACTCAAGGTTATGGATTATCTGAAGCTCTTGCAGCTGTTTGTCTTGCTTGTGATGATGTAAATAAATCTGGTTCAGTCGGAATACCGCTTGCAGGAAATCAAGTTAAGATTATTGATCCTGCAACTAGAGAAACTCTAAAATATGGGGATGTTGGTGAAATATGTGTTCATTCAAAAGCATTTATGCAAGGTTATTTAAATGATGAAAGTGAAACGAATACTGCACTTCAAGTACATAAAGATGGACATGTTTGGCTTCATACTGGTGATTTAGGTTATATGGATGATGATGGTTTTGTTTTTTATAAAGGAAGACTTAAAAGAATGATTGTTTCAAGTGGATATAACGTGTATCCATCACATGTTGAAGAAGTTATTGAATCACATCCTGCAGTGTTGCAATGTACTGTTGTTGGTGTTCCTCATCCTTATAAACAAGAAGTGCCAAAAGCTTTTATAGTTCTAAAAGAAGGTTATATTGCTATGTTTGTTAAAGATGATATTAAAGCATATTGCAAGAAAAAATTATCTAAGTATATGATACCAGCTGAATTTGTTTTTAGAAAAAGACTTCCTAAAACAAAACTTGGTAAAGTAGATTTTAAGAGTTTACAAAAAGATACTCGAGGTGATTACGATGAATAAAATGCCTATTTTATATAGAATTGGAAGATTTATACTTGGACCATTTTTTAAATGGTATTATAATCCCACAATAATTGGAAAAGAAAATATACCAAAAGAAGGTGCTATATTAATAGTAGGTAATCATAAGCATTTATATGATCAATGTTTATCAATTATTTCTACCAAAAGATTTATTAAATATATGGCAAAAAGGGAATATTTTGATAATAAAAAGACAAGATGGTTCTTTAAAGCAGTTGGATGTATTTCTGTAGATCGAAGTGTTCATGATGGTAAAGCAAAAGGAGAAGCAATTGAAACTCTTAAAAATGGAGGAGCTATTGGTCTTTTTCCTGAAGGCACTAGAAATAAAACTCAAGAGTTTTTACTTCCTTTCAAATTTGGTGCTGTTTCGATGGCCAAAAAAACTGATGCTTATTTAGTGCCATTTGGGATTACTGGTGATTACATTTTTAGAAGTAATAATTTAGTAATTAAATATGGTAAGCCTTTTAAAGTAACGGATATGGAACTTGAAGAAGCTAATAATTTGCTATATGAAACAGTAAAAAAATTAATGGAAGATACATTGGAAAAGTAGAATATATTCTGCTTTTTTTCTTGTATTTGAAAGTTTATTATTATATAATTATTTTGAAAGTGAGGTTTTTATGAAAAATATAACAATTTTAGGTGGTGGAGTATTAGGTAGTCAAATTGCATTTCAAACATGCTACTGTGGATATAATGTCACAATTTATTTGAGAAGTAAAGAAAGTGTTAAAAGATGTAAGAAAAAACTTGAAGATGTAAAGAAATCTTATATTGATGCTATAAATATGATGAAAAAAGATAAAGATATCAATACTTGGTCTTTAGGTATAGCAGATTTTGATAAATTTAATGCTAGTAAATCTTTAAAAATTGTTGAAGAAGTTCTAAATAAAATCAATTTTGAAATTGATTTAGAAAAATCTGTTTGTGATGCTGATTTAGTAATTGAGTCTATGAGTGAAGATTTTGAAGCTAAAAAAGAAATTTATCAAAGAATAGCATCACTTCTTCCAGAAAAAACAATACTAGTTACTAATTCATCAACGATGCTTCCAAGTAAACTTGCAAAGTTTACGAAAAGAGAGGATAAGTTTTTAGCACTTCATTTTGCTAATTCAATATGGAAAAATAATATTGTTGAAGTAATGATGCATAAAGGTACTAATGAAAAATATTTTGAAGAAGTAATAGATTTTGCTAAAAGTATTAGGATGGTACCACTTCCACTTCGAAAAGAAAAATCGGGATATTTACTTAATTCAATGCTAATTCCACTTTTGTTTTCTGGTCTTGATTTACTTGTAAATGGCATAAGTGATGTAGAAAGTATTGATACAGCTTGGAAAAGAGGAACTGGATCACCAAAAGGACCATTTGAAATACTTGATACAGTTGGACTTAAAACAGCGTATGATATTGTATTAATGTATGTTAAAATTCCTAAATTTCTAGCACCGTATAACTTTAAAGGTATGGAAAAGTTACTTAAAAATTATATTGATGAAGGAAAGCTCGGTAAGTCTAGCGGGGAAGGATTTTATAAATATTAATGTATATATGGTTTTATGAAACCCCATCTGGTTTTGATAATATGGTTATGACATCAGACGGAAAATACTTAACAGCTTTAGTATTTCAAAATTCTAATGATATAGAAAAAATAGAAAAAAATGCAAAAGAAGAATGTTTAGATATCTTTAAAGAAACAAGTAATTGGTTAGATTTATATTTTGAAGGCAAAATACCTGATTTTATACCTTCATATAAATTAGAAAATTTGAGTAGATTTACTTTAGAAGTAATAGAGTATATAAAGAAAATTCCATATGGCAAAGTAATAAGTTATGGTGATATAGCAAAATGTATTGCTAAAAAGAAAAATATAAAAAGAATGTCTGCTCAAGCTGTTGGCAGTGCAGTGGGTAGAAATCCAATTTGCATTATAATTCCTTGTCATAGAGTTATGGGTGCAAATAATAAAATTACTGGTTATGGTGGTGGCATAAACAATAAAATTAAATTACTAGAAAAGGAAGGTTATTATGAATACAAGAAATAGAATAATAATGATAATACTATCTGCAGTGATGGCGATAGTTGCAGTTATTGGAGTACGTTTAAAAAATAATGAAAATGAAATAAGTGAAGATGTGCTAAGTGGTAAAACTTTAGTTGTTTATTTTTCCGCTCAAAATCATACTAAAAATTTAGCAGAGGGAATAGCAAAGAAACTTGATGCAGATATTTTTAAAATAGTGCCACAAGAAAAATATACGAATGATGACTTAAATTATAATGATAAAAATTCAAGAGTATCTAAAGAACATGAAGATGAAGCAAAAAGACATATTTTACTTGAAAAAGTGGTTCCAGATAACTTTGATAGTTATGAAAATGTTATTATAGCTTATCCAATTTGGTGGGGAATAGCGGCCTATCCAGTATCAAGTTTTGTAATGGGTAATACTTTTGATAATAAAAATATTTATCCTGTGTGTACTTCAGCATCTAGCGGTTTAGGTGATAGTGCAAAAAATTTGAAATCTATATCAAGCGGCGGAACATGGCATGAAGGATACCGTTTTTCTGAGGATGCCACAAGTAGTGATATAGATATTTGGTTAAAAACAATTAGTAAATGAAAAACTAATTGTTTTTTTGAAACTTTTTTAGAAAAATATGACACTTTATATGCGAGGTGATAAAAATGACTAGTCAAAAAGCCTTAGAAAAGTTTGATGAAGTTTATAATGAAAGTTATAGGGATATTTCTAGATATGTAGTAGTAAGTAGTAATAATATTGGCGATGTTCAAGATATACTTCAAAATATTTATCTTGAAGTATATAAAAATATTGGTAAAGTTAAAGATAAAAACTATGTATTTGGGATAGCAAAAAATGTTATAAAAAAATATTATAGGTTTAAATTTATGAAAAAAAGCGATGAAGTACTTTATGATAATATTAGTGATAACATTAATTTGGAAAAAAGCGTAATGGAAAAGTTTGATACAGAGTTAGTTTGGAATTACTTAAAAAAGAAAGGTGGAAATATATCTAAAATAATGTATCTTTATTATTGTGAAGATTTTACTATCAAAGAAATAGCTGATACTTTTAATTTAACTGAGTCAAATGTTAAAAATTATATTTATAGAACTTTAAAAGAGTTAAGGAGGATAAATAATGACTAAAAAAGTTTTAAAAGATATTTTTGATGAAAAAATAAATAAAGAAGATATTTATAGGTATGTAACAAATAAGAAAAAAAATAATTATTATGGTGTGCTTAAATATGCAGTTTTAATTATTATATGCATTGGAATAGTGTTATTTAAATTTAAAACCAATGTTTTTAAAGAAAATAATACTTATGATGATAATATTTATATTAATGAAGTAAAGACATTTGGAAATAATGATATTGATGTAACAATAATGAATATTAATGAGTCTACGAATATTTATTTTAGTGATGATTTAGAAGAGGCTTATCCATTTTTAAAAAGAAGTAAAAGTCTTTATGAAAATGACGATGAAATATTAAAAAATTATGAAACTGATATTTATTTTGCTATTACTGAAAATGATGATGAAAATCCATTTAGTAAAATTCATAATCTTATTTATGCTTATAAAAATAAGGATGAAAAAGGAAAAATTACAGTATCTTTTGATAAAGATAAAAAACCACTTCGTGATTATTTCTTTGAAACTAAAAGTAGTAAACAATCAAGTATTAAAAATAAGAAAGTAACTATTTATAAATATGAAAATACATATTTTACTGAGTTTCATGATAATGGTATATATTATGATATTGAAAGTACTAATGTAAGTTTTGAAGATTTTAAATATATTTTAGATATAGTAATTGAATAATTTACAAATTTCACATAATTACCATAGAAAAATACTTAAAAATGTTATATAATATTCTTGTGTGGTGATAATATGTTCCAAAGTGAATTAAATTATAAAGAATATTTAAATAAACTAAAGAAAAATGAACTTATAAATATAATAAATGATTATAATAAATTATGTGATATATATGGTTATAAAAAAATAGAAGATACAAAAAGTAAAAAAGATGTACTTATAGATTTAATTGATAATGTTAAAGAAAATTATGCTAAAGGAATAATAATGTCTTTAGATAAAAGGGATTATTTAGCATTAAAAGAAATGGTTAAAAAAAGCTCTATGGAAAGTTTAAATAATAATAGAGCTTTAATAAACTTTTTAAAAAGCAAGTATATTTTATTATTAAATGATACTTTAGAAATACCAAAGGATATAAAATTAAATGAAATACTTAAAGATAAAGCAGTTCAAAAACATATTGGTTATTGGACTAATGTTTATGATTTTGTAGATGGCATTATTATTGCTTATGGAGTAGTAGATATTTCTTACTTTAATGAATTAATTAATGATGTAAAAGAAAAAGATAATATATTTAAAATGATTAATTTTTATTATAAAAAAGATTATGTTGTAACAGAAGATAGACTTATAAGTAATAAACTTAGCAATAAGAAAAGAATTGACAAATATTTTAAAGACAAAAATTATAAAAAGTTTACAACCAAAGAATATATTGCTTTAGGTAGAAGTTTGTATCATCATAATATTAAATCTTATAAGAAATTTATTAAAATGCTTAAAAATTATTATGTATTTAAGAAAAATGATATAGAGTTTGTAGATGTTAATATTGTCATTCCTTATTTATATAATAAAATAAATGAAGAAGATATAGCTAAAAATACTTTAGAAGAAACAGTTGTCAGATTATTTGAATTTAAAGGAGATAAACTTAAGGAAAAGATGCTTACTGAAATAATTAAAATAAGAAATGAATTTCCTTTATGGGAACTTCGTGGATTTAGTAAAGCAGAAGGGAACGAGAAATGAAAAAGAATGGATATACAGTAATTGAATTAGTTGTGGTTTTAGCAGTATTTAGTGTAGGTTATTTTGCTGCTACATGGATTATTTCCGGTAAAGTTAATGTTAATTTTGAAGAAGAACTATATGAAGAAAAAATATCTGCAATTGAAAAACAAGCAAGCATTTATGCTATGACTGATGAAAGTTTATTTGAAAAAGATAAGGTTGCTTATCTAACTGTTGGTGATTTAGTTGAAAAAAATGCTATTATATCTAATGAAAATGGAAAAGTTAATGATCCTAGAAATGAAGAAAAAGATTTAAATGATATTAAAATTAAATTAACTAAAGATAATGATAAAGTGACTGCGGTTGTGTTAAATTAATTAGAAGTGTAAAATTTGTGTCAAATTTTGTCGATTTGCTTGATTAATATTAATAATGTGAGTATCATATTAATGAAAAGGGAGAGTGAATGTTATGTTATATCCATCAATAGATAAACTATTAAACATCGTAGATTCTAAGTACAAATTAGTTCATGTAGCTTCAAAAAGAAGTAAGCAAATGCTTGAAAATAATCACTATCAAATGAAGGAAGCTGATTATAAAAATAAGAAACCTTTAGGTAGAGCACTTGAAGAAGTTGAAGCTGGATTAATAAAAATTGTAGAAGATGTGCAAAAATAGCTTGATTATTTTATCGATATATGATAAAATAATTTTGTTCCTGGGGAATTAGCTCAGTTGGCTAGAGCACCACGCTTGCACCGTGGGGGTCGCGGGTTCGAGTCCCACATTCTCCACCAGAAGGAATTCAAAGCCTGTATTTACGGGCTTTTTATTTTGCTCAAAAATAAAAATATACACTTTTTTATACAACTCACGGTAAAATTGCGGTAATTAATTTTATGTATTTTTATTTATTTTGTGGTAAAATTATGATGGGTGTTAAATATGTATATAAAAAATGGCAATAATGTAAATGAATATTTTATAGTAGATAATGAGAAAATAGTTTTATCATATTTGAAATTTGAAAAAGACAAAGACATTTATATCGGAGTTGGTGAAATTTCTTTATCTGAAGAAGAACTTTTTAAAATAATTGAATATTTAAAAGAAAATGTTCTAGAAGAGGGCTCATACATAAATGTTACAGATGATTCATTGATGGACTTATTTGATAGAAAATATCAAGCTGTAGAAATTAGTTTAAATAAAAGTACATCTAAAAAATTAGATGAAATTGTTTTGGAAGAAAAAAATATTTTAATTAATAATATGAATATTAAATATTATGTTGCAGATTATAACGCATATTGTAATTTTGCAAAGCAAAATATAAATAGTAATGAAATAATAGAAAAAGTAGATGAACTATTTAAAAATAAATCTTACATAGATATGATTATATTACCTGAAAATTTAGAATTTGTTAAAGTGTTTGGTTATGACGTTTGGAGTAAGAAATATATTGTTAATTAGTGGTATTTTTGGTAAAATAGTAACAGGTGTTGGAAATGAAAAACGAAAATATTAGAAATTTTTCAATTATTGCTCATATAGATCATGGTAAGAGTACTTTAGCAGATAGACTTTTGGAACTTACTGGTGCAGTTTCTAAAAGAGAAATGAAAGAGCAAATTCTTGATAATATGGATTTGGAAAGAGAAAGAGGTATAACAATTAAGCTTAATGCTGTGAAGTTAAATTATCATTATAAAAATGAAGATTATGTTATAAACTTAATTGATACTCCAGGGCATGTTGACTTTTCTTATGAAGTTTCAAGAAGTTTAGCAGCTTGTGAAGGCGCTATTTTAGTTGTTGATGCTGCTCAAGGTATTGAAGCTCAAACACTAGCTAATTTATACCTTGCTATGGAACAAGATTTAACTATTATTCCTGTTATAAATAAAATAGATTTACCAAATGCTGATATTCCAAGAGTAAAAAAAGAACTTGTGGAAGTTTTAGGTTTTAACGAAGAAGATATTATTTTGTGTAGTGCTAAAACAGGTGAAGGTGTTGAAGAAATACTTCATGCTGTTGTTGAAAAGGTGCCTGGACCTAATATTGATATAACTAAACCTACGCGTGCTTTAATATTTGATTCATATTTTGATCCTTATCGTGGTGTTGTTTTACTGGTTAAACTTGTAGATGGTAAAATAAATGTTGGTGATACCATAAAAATGATGGCTAGTAAAAGCACTTTTGAAGTTGTAGAACTTGGAGTACATACACCAAAAGAGGAAAAATATAATGAACTTAAAAGTGGTGAAGTTGGATATATAGCAGCATCAATTAAAGATATAAGTACAGTATCTGTTGGTGATACAATTACAGTTGTGGGCCGTGAAGCAAATGAAGCAATCAAAGGCTACAAGAAGATGAAGCCAATGGTATTTTCAGGCATATTTCCAACTGAACCAAACAGATACGAAGAATTAAAAGAAGCACTTATTAAACTCAAATTAAATGATGCGGCATTAACGTTTGAACCTGAAACTAGTGAAGCTTTAGGTTTTGGTTTTAGAATAGGTTTTTTAGGATTACTTCATATGGATGTAATAATAACTCGTATTGAGAGAGAATTTAATATTGGTATTATTGCTACTAGTCCAAGTGTTGTTTATGAGGTTACCCTTACTGATGGAAGTAAAGTAGATGTTGATGCTCCATCAAAAATGCCAGAAAAAACAAAAATTAGTTATATTGAAGAACCTTATATTTATACAAATATAATTGCTCCATCTGAATATATTGGGGCAATTATGGAACTTTGTCAAAATAAGCGTGGTATATATAAGTCAGTTGATTATATTGATGCAACAAGAATTGATGTTCACTATGAAATACCGCTATCAGAAATCGTTTATGATTTTTATGATAGATTAAAAAGCACAACAAAGGGATATGCTTCATTTGATTATGAATTATGTGGATATAAAGAAAGTAGTTTAGTTAAAATGGATATTTTGCTTAATGGTGAAATTGTAGATGCCTTAAGTGTAATTATTCATAAAGATTTTGCTTACTCTAAGGGAAGAGCAATTGTTAAGAAGTTACGTGAACTTATTCCAAGACAAATGTTTCAAATACCAATTCAAGCAAGTATTGGTTCTAAAGTTATTGCTAGAGAAAATATTAGTGCTTTAAAAAAGAATGTTTTAGCTAAATGTTATGGCGGAGACGTTTCTCGAAAAAGAAAACTACTTGAAAAGCAAAAGGAAGGAAAGAAAAGAATGAAGATGGTTGGTACTGTTGAAGTTCCTCAAGAAGCATTCTTAGCAGTTTTAGGTGATGAATAATGAGTGAAGAAGAAAAGAAAATGTTTTTATTAAAGCAAGCTGATATGTATTTAAGTGGTATGTCATATAGACAAATTGCTAAAGTTGTTGGTCAATCTTATGTTACAGTTCGTGATAATCTTACAGTAAAAATTAGATATATTGCTCCAAATAAATACATGGAAGTTATGGAAAAAATTGAAGAAAATAAAGAAAAGTCAATTGAGGATGCATCAGTTAGAGAACGTGTTTTAGAAGCTTATAGACTTTTGACAACAGAAAATAAAACTGTTATAGAAATTGCTGATATTTTGGGCACTACTGAGTTTACAATTTATAGAGATTTAACTAAAAGATTAAATGAACTTAATAATATAGTTCCGGAAATTGTTACAGAAGAAATGTTAAGAAAAGTAGGAATATTATTTAAAGAACATAGTCATCATGGATATTTTGACTTTGAAAGTTTATTTGATGAACAAGCAAATGCTGAACGAAGAGGGCTATAATGGCATCTTCAGTTTATATTCATATTCCATTTTGTAAGAAAATATGTTCTTATTGTGATTTTTGTAAATTTATTTATAATGAGAAATGGGTTTATGCTTATTTAAAAACTTTGAAAGCTGAAATTAAAGATAGATATATGGGGGATGAAATAAAAACTATATATATTGGTGGAGGAACTCCAAGTAGTCTTGCTTTTCATGAAATTAAAAGTTTACTTGAGATGACTAAAGTTTTTAATATAAGAAATTTATTAGAATTTACTTTTGAATGTAATCTTGAAGATATTAATGAACAACTTTTATTACTTTTAAAAAGCTATGGTGTAAATAGACTTAGTATAGGCATTGAATCATTTGATGAGAATAAACTTAAATTTATGGAAAGAAAAGCAGATTTTAAAGATGCTGAAGCAAAAATTAAATTATGTAGAAATCTCGGGTTTAATAATATTAATTTGGATTTAATGTATGCAATACCTGGTGAAACTCTAAAAGTGTTAAAAAAAGATTTAAATTTGTTCTTAAAATTAGAGCCTGAACATATAAGTACGTATAGTTTAATTTTAGAAGAACACACTAAAGCTTATGTTAATAAAATTACTGTTATGGAAGAAGAACTTGATTATGAAATGTATAAATATATTGAAAATAAATTAAGTGGGTCTCATCACTATGAAGTTAGTAATTTCGCTAAAAAAGGTTTTGAAAGTATTCATAACTTAGTATATTGGAATAATGAAGAATATTACGGATTTGGGTTGGGAGCTTCTGGTTATTTAGATAAAATAAGATATACGAATACGAAGACTCTAAAAAATTATTTACTCGGAAATTACGTCGAAGACAGAGAAATTATTGGTGAAAAAGAAAATATGGATTATGAAATAATGCTAGGTTTAAGAAAAATAGATGGAATAAATTTAACATATTTTAAAAATAAGTTTGGTAAAAAACTTGAAGAAGTTTATAATGTGAAACCACTATTAAAAAGTAAAGAATTAATAAAGAAAAAGGATTATATTTTTATTAATCCAATTTATATTTATGTAATGAATGAAATACTTTTGAAAATAATTTGATATTTTTTGAGCACACTATCTATGGGAAGTGATAGTGTGCTTTTAGATTTGAAAATATTAAATGGAAATATGTTTTTAAAGTTTGATAAGTATGTAAATAATTATACAGTTAATGTCGCAAGTGATGTAGATACATTAGAAATAGAATATAAAATTAGGGATACTGATGAAATTAAAATTGTAAATAATGAGATTTTAAATTATGGACTTAATTATGTCTTTTTGGAAGTAACAAGTGAAGAAGAAAAAAATGTTTATACCTTAGAGGTTTATAAAGAAAAGATAGAAAATGTTATGAAATATGAAGATGTTTTAGTAGCTAAAAGTGATAAAGAAGCAAATGAGAATATGCCTTATATAATATCATTTGTATGCTTGGTAGTAATTTTGTTTTTCTTTGTTGTCATATTTCATCGAAAAAAGTCGAAATAGAATAAACTTTACATTTGTTTACATAATGTATATATTTAAAAAATAAAAATATTTTTATAATTATTATTAGATATTTCTGTGCAAATTTTAGCCACAGAAATTTTTTTGCAAAAAAGTTTAAAAAATAAGGGGGAAAAATTGGTCCATTTAGGAAATATATAAAGTGAAGGGAGAAATTAGAATGAAGATTGTTAGACAACAAGATGAAAAAGATTGTGGAGTTTGCTCTTTATTATCTATAATTAGATATTATAAAGGTAATGTTTCTCTTGAACAATTAAGGTTAGATGCTAGAACTAATAATGAGGGGACTACTGCTCTTAATTTAGTTCTTGCAAGTCAAAAATATGGATTTGATGCTGTTGGAATGAAAGTAGAAAATTTAAATGATATTAAAAGATTACCTGCCATTGCTCATTTGAATTTGAAAAAAGGATATAGTCATTATGTAGTTATTGAGAAAGTCACTAAAGACAAAATTATATTAATGGATCCGGCGAAAGGTAAGGTGGTAAAGTTTCTTTGGGAGTTTCAAAAAGAATGGAGTGGTGTGGTTTTAATTTTTTATCCTAAGCAAAAAATAATGGTTTTAAAAAATGATGTAACATTATTTACAATATTTAAAAAAGTTTTTATTTCTGAAAAGAACTTGATTAAAATTATTGTTTTAGTTAGTTTTCTTTTAACAATTTTTACAATAGCTTTAGGTTATTACTTTCAAATGTTTAATTCTCTCTATTTAAATAAGTATCCAATAAACTATTTGAAAGTATTGGTTCTTGTTTTTGCAATATTTACTTGCTTTAAACTTTTTCTTACTTATTATCGTAGTTATTTAGAAAATCATTTAAATAAAAATATTGATTGTTTGATTACATCTGATTTTCTAAAACATTTATTTAATCTCCCTTTAAATGTTATTACTTCTAGAAAATCTGGAGAAATACTTTCAAGAGTAAATGAACTTACAAGTATTAAAGGTTTAATTACGGAGATCTTTATTACTTATACTTTAGATTTTTTAATAGTAGTAATAACAACATTTCTATTAATAAGAATAAGTAGTAAATTATTTTTAATACTTTTTCTAACAACTATTTTTTACTTATTTGTAGGAATTATAACTAAAAAAAGTATTTTTGAAAAAGCATATCAGAATATATCAATTGAATCAGAATTTAATAATACTGTTTTAGAAAATATCAAAATGATTAATAGTATTAAAAATTTGGATGTTGTTGATGGTACTTTAAATAAGATAGAAAGAAAATTAACTCACTATTTATATGACACTTATAAAGTTAATACTATTTTAAATAAAATAAATATATTTAAAGTATCTTGCTATGAAATAGGCTTTTTTCTCATAAATACTTTTGGGTTTTACTTTGTTTATAAAGGTATTATCAATATGATTGATTTGATTACTTTTAATGCTTTACTTAATCTTTATTTTGAGCCATTAAAAAATATTGTGGATTCCATACCTAAATATAGTTTTATGAAGGCTAGTATTACTAAAATTAATGACTTTTTAGGTGTTCACGCGGAAATATTAGGTGAAAAAACTTCAACTGACGGTTATGATATATCAATAAATAATTTAAATTATTCTTATAATAAATATCAAAATGTTTTAAAAAGTGTAAACTTAAATATTAAAGAAGGCGAGTTTGTTCTTTTACAAGGCGCATCTGGTTCAGGTAAATCAACCTTATGTAGTATTTTAAATAAATATATAACGGATTATACCGGGGATATATTATTTGGAAAAATGAATTATAAAGATTTGAGTATAAAAACTATTCGAGAAAATATTGTATACGTTGGTCAAAACGAGAATATATTTACTGGTTCTATTAAAGAAAATATTACTTTTGGTAATAAAGTATCTGATTTAAACTTTGATAAAATTTGCAAAATTTGTAAAGTTGATGATGTTGCAAATAAAAAAACTTTTAGTTATGAAAGTTTAATTGGAAGCGATGAAGGTAATATTTCTGGAGGAGAAAAGCAGAGAATTATTTTAGCTAGAGCTGTGCTAAAAGACTTTAATGTTTTAATTCTTGATGAAGCTTTAAGTGAAGTTGATATAAAGTTAGAATTGGAAATTTTGAAAAGTATTCGAGAAAATTATAAAGATAAAACTATAATTTATATTTCACATAAAAAATATTCAAATATATTTGATAAAGTTATTAATATGGAGGCTGTATGAACTATTTAGATTTAATTAATATAAAATATTCATGTAAAAAAGGATTATTTGTTTTAACTACTGTCTTTATAATTGTTTTAGTATATGTTTTAAATTTAAACATGTATGAAAGTTTTAATACCTATGGTTATGTACAAGATGAATTATTAAATATTAAAATATCTATACAAACCCCTGATATGTTAACTAATCTAAAGTATATAAAAATAGGAAGTAATAATTATAAAGTGGAAATTAAAGAGATAAGTGATATGTTACTTGATGAAGAAAATTTTATTAATTATCAAATAGTTAAAATGAAAATAGATGAAAGATTAAATAATAACCAAGTATTTGAAATATGTATTTTTTATAATGAAGAAAAAGTATATAAAAAAATTTTAAAATTGTTATTTTAGGAGGTAAATATGGAGATTTTAAGTAATGAAAAAATGAGCAGCATTAATGGTGGAGGAAAGTCAATTTGGTTTATAATTGGCGGTATTGGAACTTTTTTATTAGGGTTCTTAAATGGATTTGTAAATCCTAAAAAATGTAACTAAGGAGGAAAATTATGATATTAAAAAATGAAGAGTTAGCTGTTATTGATGGTGGAGGATTCACTGCAACGTTTTTCAATTCTATTGCTAGACTCGGGAAAACAATATATGATATCGGTTATGAAGTTGGCTCATCTGTAAGAAGACTTCTTGGAAGAACTTTGTGTAAAATCTAAAAAGGCTTATGCCTTTTTGGTACAGATATATTTTGCTTAAATAAATAATGTTTATTATAAAAGTGTGTTGACAAATAACAAAATTGTGTGTTATATTGTTGCTATAGCAAAATATAAATTTAATTTATAAAAAGGAAGTGTTAGGTGATTCTAGAGAAAGGATTTTAATGAATAATAAATTTTATACATCTAGGTATGATAGACTATTCAAAAAAATATTTTTTAAAGAAGAAGATCATGATTTACTTGAAGAATTGATTAAAGAAATAACTAATTTAGTAATATTCGTTGAAAAAATAGTAAATTGTGAGTTGCCAATAACAGATATTTTTGAAAAAGAAAAAAGGGTTGATGGAATAATAGATACTACAAAAGAAAGAATACATATAGAAATAAATAGTGACACTAAAGATTACTATCGTATGCGTAACTTTCTATACTTTGTAGCAATAATGCTTGAAGATATAAAACGTGGTAAAAATTATAATCCTAAGAAAAAATATATTCATATTTCACTAGATTTTAGTGATAAAAATAATTTACAAAATATAACAAAGTATAGATGTTATGATGTAATTAATAAAGTAGCAACAGTTAAAAATATTACACTTTATTATGTAAATGTAAGTAGAATTAAAAGAATTTGTAAAGAAAATAAAGATTTACAAAAAGAGTATGCTTTGTTATATGCACTAGATTTAGGCAAAGAAGAACTTATGAAATTTGCAGAAAGGACAGATAATAAAATGGTGAAAAAATATAAAGATGAGATAACAAAACTTAATGATGACACAATAGTAATCAAATCTCTTACATATGAAGAAGATAGGGAAATGCTAATGAATGCTATTAAAGAGGATTATTTGGAAGAAGGCCGCGAGCTTGGTGTCAAGGAAGGTCAGAACTAAACTAAATTAGAAACTGCTAAAAAGCTTTTAGAAATGAATATGTCACTGGATGATATAGTAAATGTAACTGGATTAAACAAGAAAAATGTTATTGAGATCAAAAGTTGTATGATATAAAACTATATATATTTGTTTAATTTGGGGTAAATACTAGCATAACTTTGCGAAAATAGTGCAAAATTTGAAGAAAAATGTTGATAATGCTTAAACCTGATGTTATAATATTTATTGTAACAAGAAGGGAGGGAATGAATTTGACAAAGGTAGTTGTGCAAAATGGTAATGTTGATTTAGCATTAAAAAAGTTTAAAGCAAAAGTTGCAAGAAGTGGAGTCC
>ERZ827168.1992-NODE-1992-length-25395-cov-10.009629_pt1 | contig 25395 bp, 15 predicted proteins | sample MGYA00519868_ERZ827168 | MGnify/ENA primary metagenome ERZ827168 (study PRJEB31778, sample SAMEA3449271) | human gut metagenome | biome: human gut; feature: human-associated habitat; material: faeces | place: United Kingdom | collected 2010/2012 ...
GTACTTCTTGTCCGAGTTTTACATCCAGACGTTCCAATTCTTGTGTTGACATTCGATTCCAAATATCATCTTTTTCCGTATGAATCGTGAAACCTTCTCCATCATCATGATATTCTAATGTATATTGAAGCCGGTTCGCTTCTCCCTTAACTTTGCAATCAAAATCATGGATTCTTGTTCTGGTACCGGACATATATTCTGAATCAACTAATCTCAAATCAGTTATATCTTCCGCTGTCAAAGTATCCTGCTCCAGCTGTTCTCCTAACATCTGCTGTGCTTCTTCCAAATCTGCCAGTCTCTGTGCTTCCTGCCGCTCTTCATACTTTTCCAATTCTTCCGGTGATAAGAAATCATCTGTGCGGATCAGCTGACGGACACGTTCTGCAACCTTATTCCATTTTAATAGAATTTCTACTTCTGGACTGCCAATCTTTCCTTTCGCAAGTTTTAATCCTTTTGCATCATGTGAGGCATCAGATTCATACGCTCCCGGTATTCCAGGTGATGCACCACCTGTTCCATACTCATTTTTCAGGAACTCTACTGCATCTTTCATATCATGATGCTCCATGAAATACTCATAGATCCGGTTGCGTCCTCCGGCTGTAATGCCGCCTCTTCTAAGGACAGCATCTATTTCATCTTGTGTAATAAAGGAAAGTGCCGGACGTTCGACCGTAAATTTCTGGTCTACCCAGGAACGCTCCCTCTGAAGATCCTGAAAGCGTTGGAAATATTCCGGATTATGCTGAATCTCCCAGCGGTGATAATCTCCCGGATTCTCATCCATATATTTCTGCAGCCATTCAAAACGATAGACAATCGCATCTGCTTCCTCTTGATCTGTCCATGCTCCACTCACTACATCCTGCCAGTCTGAATATGATTGTTTCTTTTCCCAGTTTCTGCAAGTATCCCGAAAATGAAGTGCAAGAAGATTGGTCATTTCTTCCTGCTCCTGTTCAATGGCATTATTGGAAATCAAATTATCCACGTAATTTCCATCCTCATACATATCCCGAATTCTGTTCGCTGCTTCTTCCCACGTAACCATGCGGTCAAAGTTTCTTCTGGCAGAGTCCCCTCGCCGGATACGGATACCATCATTGTCATACCAGATACTGATTTTCTGACCATCTATGGTAAATCCTTTGCCACCAGTTCCATATTCATCTTTCAGAAAACTCCGCATTTCTTCATTATCCAGACCTTCAATCAGTCTTGCTGTAATATGAAACAGTGTATTTTTCTGTCCGCTTCCCGTGCGGAGAATATCATTTACCACTTCATCAGAAATAAGAAAAGCGGCTGGCTGTTCTAATGCAGCTGCCGCTTTCCTTATTTCTCCTAATTGTTCCTCTTGTGTTGGGAATAGACTTAATTGTAAATAATCTCCTGAATTACCAGTTCCTCTGCCTGTGCTTTGATCTGGTTCATGTGTCTGGTCCACGCCATTGTGTCTGCCATCTTGTCCGGTGCCGGATCTTTCTCCAGAAGTTCGTTCATCAGGTTGTCTACTCTCTGTCTTGCCTGACTGTCGATCTCCATCAGATGACTGTCTAGACGGTTCTGCAGTGTCAGAATGTTGAACCTTGATACTTTGTGGTTTCTCAGATACTCTTTCCGCATCATTCCGTACTTCCCGATCGTTCCTCTCGTCTCTTCCAGGCTGATATCCGGAATCTGATACTCTCCGTTCTGGCTGTAACTGATCTCTCTCATAGTCTGTTTCCTCCTTATTTTCTTCTCTATCTTCTGTGTTATCTGTATTACTTTCACGAATTAACGTGTTAAACTCATTATAAGCTACTTCTTTTTCTTTTGCAACCGTTTTCAGGTCATTTTCCAGATCATTCAGAACATATCGTCCAATCTGCATCAGGACTGGTCTGCTGATCTCGTTGACTGCACTTCCCAGATGTCCTAATATTTTCAGCTGATTGAAGTCCGTTATATGCCGAAAATCCTCTGCATCCAGATATTCCTGTACATCCAGGCCACACCTGTTTAGTAATACATACCAGACACTATTGGTCATCAGTTCCCGGAATTCTACTTCCTGATTCTGTTCGTCCAGTTCTTCCAAAAATGTCCCTGTCACATCCAGTCTCAGTTCTTCCAATGCATCTGGAAGCCATTCCTGCATACTCTCCTTCGCTGCCTGATGCAGACTTTCAGCAAGTCCTCCTTCTGTATCTTCCAGTGATAACTGCTCCTGCAGATAATCTGCCACCAGATGTTCTCCTTCTACTGGAAGATTCCATAACTGAGGATTCTTTCCAAGATTCCGCACTTTATAAGTGTCCTGCACATCAAATACATACCGAAGTTTTGTTTTCGGTCCGGAAGTATTGTCAATCAAGGCAATCCCCTTAGATCCCTTTTTGATCCATCGGTACATCTTCTGATTCCAGATTTCCATGGATGCTACGGCAGTTGCTTCCGGTCGCTGTGCATAAATTAAAAGCTGTTCTGGAAAAGTGTATTTGTACAATCTGGATGCAGTGTTTAGGAACCGCATCCATTCCTGCGGACTGGCAGCTACATCTTTTGCCACCTCTTCCGTCAGCTGTTCCATTGCATATAATTTATTTGCCATCTGTTACTCCCTTTCTTCTTCCCACTTTTCTTCTACAACATCGGCAATCCGTTCCATTGCCCTTGTCACGGAAGGAAAGCTACTGCTATTATTTGCTTTTCCAATCTGATCAACAAGAAATTCCGGCATATCTGCAAGTGCTCCGGCAATCATAGCCTTTACCCTGATATCCTCCAGCATAAGAAGTTCTTTCACACCAAACTCTTCGCCAAATACATCCTGATATCTCCGTAAATCATCCAAAAGATATTCCGGTTTTAAATCTCTATCAATTTCCCTCCTTTTGTCTTCACCATATAAACACCAATCCATATTCTTTTCTCCTCCAACTTCAAAAAATTGGGGACTGCTCTGCACAGTCCCCATAAGCCATCGTTTTCTTTTCACTTTATAATGCTGTAGCAAGATCTCTCGCCTTACTCTTTGGGATTGTATCCGTCCCTTTTGCCTTGATTTCTGCCTTAGCTTTCTCCAGTCTTCCATGGATTCCACCTTTTACTTCCGCTTTTTCAGCTGCTTTTTCCTTCTCCAGACGAGCTTCCCTGCGCTCAGCGTTTTCCATTACTGCGGTCTTTTTGTCACAGAACTGAACCTTATCTGAAAGCTGTTCCTGTCTTTCCACCTGTGTCTCATTGACTTCTTGTACCATCGCATTTAATTCCGGAACCCGAAAAATGCCGTTATCAGGAAGAATCAGCACTTCATGAACGGAAGATGGGATGACAAAGTAATCACTACCCAGGCATTCCCCAATCTGTTTTCGGATATCTTCCTGCAGTAACAGGGAAGCTCCATTCATCTTTGATTCATTGGTAAGGCAGAACATTGGATTCTCCACGGTTTCCATATCCAGTTTTTCGTTCAAGAGATTCTTCGGTGTTCCCCCAAAAATCATGGATTCGACAATCTGTGTCATATCCACCAGTTGTACGCCTCTGTTCTTATCTGCCATCATTGCATCCGCCTGAATCTGTTCGGCAGATACTCCCCACTCGTTCATCAGAGAAACAGTTACTGGAATACTGCTGATCCCCTCTCCATTTTCCTCCAGATTTACTGCATAATAAGCTGCAAAATCTCCGTGTTCTGTGACTACTTTGTCTGCCAGACGATCAGTATTCCATTCTTTGTCACAAATTCTCACCTGTAATTTGTCCTTCATCTTTTCATAATCAAAAATATCAGGAACTCCCATATCCAGAAATTCTGCTTTACCCTGTGCCTCAATACGCATATCTGCTACATCTCCAACACAAGAATCCACATCTTTTCCATTGATATATTTCTGGTAGAGGGAATCCAGATAAACTGTCGGTACGATTCTCTGATCTCCATTTGGAATTGTAATGCCAGTAAGCTTCAGTCCATTATTTTTTTCTACTTCCTGAAGTTTAATTTCTGCATCCTTGTAAGAATCTGGCAGATACTCCTTTACATTGTCTTTGACATATTCATAAAATTCTTTTCTGTTCATCATACGCTTTTACCCCTTTCTGATCATGTGATGGTTCATTCTTTTTCTGCTGACCATCTGCTCGGCTTTCTTCTGATAAGCCATCATTCTCTTTAAAGTTTTCTCCTGGTTTTTTCGTGCTTCCTGTCTTTTTTCCATTGCTTTCATCATAGTTTTCTGTTCCTTTCTGTGATTTTTTGTATGAAAAAGGGAGCCTCACATAGAAGCTCCCAATCATAACCATTGGTTTTCTTATTTGGTTTTCTTATTTAGTTTTCTTATTTGGTTTTCCTTTTTCTGCTGATATAAAGTCCTGCCATACCTCCTGTGGAGATTACCAGAAGCAGGATCGGCAACCAGATATTCGTGCTGTCACCTGTTTTCGGTGCGTTTGATACCTTTGTCTCTTCATGGGACTGTGGTGTATCCGGTGTGTTCTGTGTTTCTGGGACTTCCGGTTTCTCATTTGTCAGATTAAAGGTAACTTCTACAACCGGCGTACTGTCATCTGCATAGGCAAATGTCACTTCACGCTTGGTCTGATCCAGTGTGTATCCGTCCAGTGTTTTTGTTTCCACCAAATAATACTTGATTGCTGTATCATATTTGCCGTTCTTAAATGTGGCAATCTCATACAGCTTACTTTCTGCATGACCTGCAGCATCTGTCTTTAAGGTTTCCAAAACTTTTCCCTTGCTGTCACGGAGTTCAAATTCTACCCCTTTCAGCGGTTCTCCTGATGATTTATCTGTCTTATTAAGAATCACTTTTCCCTTGACAGTATCATCTTTCATAGCTACTTTCTGGATTTCTCCGGTATCTTTCACCTCAAATGTCACATCGGCTGTCAGAAGATATCCTTTCGGTGCATGCTCTTCACGTAAGGTATATTTACCGATTGGCAGTTTTTCGATATAGTGTGCTTCTTCTGTGGAAGTCCAGCTCTCTATTACCTGATCATCCTTATCGAGAATCGTCAGTTTCGCACCTGGAATCTCAGTTTCTCCTGTGATATCCGTCTTACTGATCTGCACTTTTGTCACATCATCTTTCATCTCATGCTTCTGAACCTCTGCTGTATTCTCTACTGTAAAGGTAATACTTTCTGCAGTGACATATCCATCTGCCGGTTTTGTCTCTGTCATGGTGTATTCCTTGCCAACAACCAGTTCTTTGATCACATGGGATTCTTCCGTAGAAGTCCATTCATCTACTGTATTGCCATCTGAATCCGTCACTTTCAGGTGTGCACCTGAAAGTTCTTTACCTGTTGTCAGGTCTGTTTTGGTCAACTCCACTGTGGTCGGCTGATTTTCAAAAGTAAAGTCGTAGCTTACTTCTGCCTGGTCTTCTCCGGCATATTCAAAGGTAAATTCCTGTACTTCATCCGTTGTAACAAATCCGTCCGGTGCAAAGATTTCTTTCACATAGTATTTTCCGTCTACCGAAAGATCTGCCGTAAAAGTAATCTGTCCTTTTTCATCTGTTACTCGCTGCTCAATCAGACTGTCTTTCTCAAGAAGTACCTCGCCCTTTGCATTTTTGATATCTTCACGGGTATAAAGACCGAAGACACCACCTGCAAGGACACGTTCTGTACCTATTTCTTTCTTCAGAACCGTAACCTTTACTTTCTGACGGGCATTCTGCCATTTCTCATCATAAGTGATGACTGGTGTGTCCTGATCACGGTAGGAAAGGTCAACATATCTAGGCTCTCCGTCCAACACATAACCATGGGCTGTTTTTACTTCCTTCACATAGTATTTTCCAGCCGGGAGATCTCCCATCTGTGCAATACCATTGGAATCTGTTGTAATGGTTCCCACTTTTTCATCTGCTTTGAAATAATCTTCGCTGACACCATCTGCCGCTTTGATATCTTCCGCAGCATATACATCGAAAGTCACATCTGAAAGGCTTCCGATTACATACTCAAAAAGATGCTCCACAGTACCTTTTACATTGTCCAGAAGTGTCACTTTATCCAGAAACTCTCCATTTTTGTTGATGATCAGAAGTCCTGTCGGTACTTCATCTTTCATCTCTACTTTCTGAATCTCTGCAGTATCTTCCAGCGTGAACTTCACATCCGTTGCTTTCAGATAACCATAAGGTGCCATTTCCTCACGAAGAGTGTATTCCTCACCAACTGTCAGTCGTTTGATCACATGTGGCTGATCTTTTACAGAAGTCCACTGATCCACAACATTTCCTTCTTTATCAAGAACGGTGAGTTTTGCCCCATCCAGTTCCACACCTGTTGTTACATCAGATTTCGTGATTTCTACTGTTGTCGGCTGGTTCTTTTTCACTGTTTTCAGTTTTACTGTCTTCACATCCTGTCCCTGGTAAGAAGCATCCAGATTCAGAACTTCCTCAGAGGATACAAATCCCGCCGGTGCTTTTAACTCTTTCACATAATACTGTCCAAGTGGCAAATCCAGCGTACATGCTGCAAGACCATCTTTATCAGAAGTCATTTCCTGCAACAGTGTGTCTGCTTTCACAATCACTTTTCCATCTGCCTTGATATCCTCTTTGTTATAGATACCAAAGACAGCTCCTGCAACGGTTGCAGCATTTTCTGCATCCTGTTTTTCTACCTGGATTGCAACTTTCTGTCGGTCATTGCCAACAGTCACTTCCTGCTCAATCACAGGTGTATCCTGATTGGCATAGACAAATGCGACTTCTGATCTGTCATGGTTCAGAACGAATCCTTCCGGTGCAGTCTTTTCTACCACATAGTAAGAACCAAGTGGCAGGTTATCAGCAACTGCTTTTCCGTCTTCCCCGGTCGTTACCGTTGTTACCAGTGCATCTTTTGCATAGATCAGCTGTCTGTTTCCGTTTTCATCTTTCTGATAATCCGGTGTATAGATATTTTCAGCTGCATAGACATTAAATGATGCACCCTTCAGGTATCTTTCTTCATAAACAAAATCCTTTTTAAAGCCGGTCAGCATCTCACCTTTTTTATAGATCGTCATCTTTCCTTTTACTGGATGGTTCTCGTAATCTACCGTAATAATGGCATCTCCGCTCTCAGAATCCATCTGGTATGCTGTGTTTGCATCCACCGCAATCTCTACATAGTTCTTGTTGATTGTGTACCCTTCCGGTGCGTTGACTTCCTCAATCCGGTAATGTCCGATCTTCAGATTCTTCGGCATGATCAGATATCCCTGACTGTCCGTAAAATAGGACTTGTGAGTAGTTGTCACTGGGTAAGTTGTTACCTGTTCCACATACTTCTTGTTGTCCAAGTCGTACACTTTAAATTCTGTTCCTGCAATCAGGACGGATTTCTTTGTTTCATCGTCTTTTTTCACGATTTTCAGTTTTGCCTTAAACTCTTCATCCAGAAGCACTCGCCAGATCTGTGGCTCATTTGGATGATGCTCTGTAATATTCACTTCAAAATCATCGACTGGCTTGTAGTTGTGCGGTGTTGTTGTCTCACGCACGATATAACTTCCAAATGGTAATGGAATACTGCAGGCATACCCTTTTTCATCTGTGAAAATCTCAGTTGCTCCATTTTCTCCGCTTACTACAGGTTTGGCAGAATCAAAATCATAACTTCCATCTGCTTTTTTTGTGAGGGAAGATTTCAGATAAACTGTAAATCCTGCTCCGGATAACAGATCTGCATCTGTCTTTCCATTGTTGGCTGCTTTGATGATCTGAAATGGCTGCTTGATCATCTGTTCACTGGAAGTGCACTCTCTTTTTACTTCTGCTGTCATGTCTCCTTCATAACTGCATGTAAGATCATGCTCTTCTGTGTCTGCCAGGTATCCGGTCGGCGAAGCAATCTCTTTGACATAATATTTGCCAAGATACAAGCCATTTACAGAAGCCTGTCCTTTGTCATCTGTTGTAAGAGAAGCCACCTGCTCTCCTGCTTTATAAATAGTTCCGGTTGCTCCATCCGGGTGCACGATATCTTCACGGGCATACAGTCCATAAACTGCACCTTTCAGTGTGGCATCTCCCTGCGGTACTGCTTTTCCTGTCTCTTTATCCACTTTATAAAGATTGATCTTTGCTGTCACACGGTCGTTGCTGAAGGTATGGGCAAAAGATACGGTTGCTTCTTTATCATTGGTGTAAGAAAACTTGAACGTATACACATCTTCTGTATTTCTTACATAGCCTTCCGGTGCCTGATCTTCCTTTACAGAATAGGAATATCCAATCGGAAGATCTCCTGTGAATTTTGCAGTTCCATCTGCGCCAGTAGTTGTCTTCTCAATCAGCGTTCCTTTTTTCACAACAACGGTTCCGTCTGCATTTCTGATATCATCGGATGCATACAGAGCAAAAATACCGCCTTTCAGTGGTTTCCTGGTGTCTTTATCCTGTTTTACTACGGAAACATCTGCTTTCTGTCTCTCGTTGTTAAAAGTCACATCTGCAAATACAACTTCTTTGTTCTGACCAGCATAAGTTAGAGTCACTGACTTTTCTTCGCTGCCGTTATAGAAAGAGTCCGGTGCTTTTGCTTCTTTTACCACGTAGGTTCCAAGATGCAGGTTTTTCAGTGTGACAGAACCATTGTCACCTGTTGTCAGGTTTTCTTTTACCAGGTCTCCTTTGCTGTACACTTTTGTGCCATAAGCAGTTACGATATCAGCTCCGGCATACACGTTATATACTGCATTTTTTTGTCTGCGGTTTTCATACTGGAAAACAGTTCCATTTTCACTGACATCTGCTCCTGTCAGAACCTGTCCTTCTTTGTAAATGGTAAGCTCTGCCAGCTGCTCCTTATTTTCCACGGCTACCGATGAAGTCTTACTTGCTACCAGTTTTACATTTGTTGCCGTTGCATTTACTACATATCCCTGTGGCGCTGTGATTTCTTTCAGATAAACGGTATCCTGTGTCTTGATGATCGTAACAGCGGATTTTCCGTTCTTATCTGTTGCAGGCATCTGAGTGATCAGCTTTGTACAAGCCTCATCGCTGTAAACGCCGAATACTGCACCTGCAAGATTGACATCCGCTGTATCGTCTTTCTTTACGATTTCAATCGTAGCCTGCTCAATCCATGACACCTTTAAGCTTACATATTTTTCATCAGCAACACCTTCTCCAAACACAAATGCCAAATCCTGAACACTTGCATTCGTAGTCAGTTTATATGCTGAATAATCTTTTGTAATACTTCCCTTCATTTTTGCAGAAAAAGTATCACTTACATCTCTTGTCTGTGTCAGAGGTGCTGAAAGATAAAACGTGGTTCCTCCTCCAATTGTTACGCTTGCACCTGCCGCACTTACGGTTCCAGTAGATACATTATGGAGCTTTACTCCTTTTGGTAAGTCCATTGTGATTTTCTGCAGGGAAGATGCGTTGAACTGAATGTTCTCCGTTCTCTGAACATTTCCATCTACATAAGCTTTTACATTCGGCTTTGAAAATGACATCGCTACATCTGGTATTTCCGGCTTATTTACACAATAATTATAGAGTTCTTTCGCCAAAGCCTCGCCTGTAGCATTTGTTCCGTAAAAGGCATCACTGCTTCCGTTGGCATAGGATGCAGCCATGTGAATAATGATGAATCTTTTTCCTTCGGAAAAATCCGTGTGTTTATTCGCAAAAAAGCTTTCGCTCCCTGCGGCATCTGTACCGTAATAACACACTTTTGCTAACGCCTGATTGTCTCCAATCTTTGTGATTGTATAATTTCCAGATCCAGGTCCTGGCTTTGCTGGCTGTACACAATAAGCAATTGCTCTGACGCTTCCGTAGCTGATATAATACGGCTCTGTCAGATAGGTTCCAAGATTATAATCTGCATATCTGTACAGTGGACCTTTTTCAATTGTTACCTGCTGTGTACTTCTTGCTGAATAAGCCGAAACTGCTTCAAATGTTGCAATCTCTCCCTCTTCCATTGCATCAAGATCCACACCTTCGTCTCCTGCCTGTTCCAAAACATCATGAAGCTCTAACCCTGATTCTTCATCATAGGTATCCTGATTCTGTGCCTGCTCTACCAAATCATCAAATTCATCAGCGTCAATATCGGTAATCTCCGAGTCTGCTTCAGAATCCTCCGCTTCCTCTGCCTGCTGTTCACTGCCGGCTGTTTCGGATTCAGTCACTTCTTCACTCCCTGCCGCCTCTGTCTGTACTTCTGTTTTTTTCTCACGCACAATCAGTTTTCGGCTGACCTGGTACTTCGGATGCTCCTGATTTACCGGTTCCACATAATAGACCGCTTTGTAAGTGTCCGCACGATCTGTCGTAAAATCCTCATCCTTGTCGTTCTTTGCTTCCTCAAATGTGACTTTGACCTTGTTATCGTCCTTGATTTCCAGTCCTGTGTAGTCTGATTTCACATCAAATACACTGCCTGTTTCAATTTCATAATCTTTGGCAGTCACCACCTCATCTTCATCCAGAAGGTCTTTCACTTCCTCATAAAGTGGAGGTTTTTTCTCTGGCTGGATCTCCGCTGCATATGCAGTCATCGGAGATAACACTGTACTAAGCATTGTCATGCCTGCCAGCAAGCCAGATACTACTTTTCTAAAATTACCTTTTTTCTTCATGCTAAGGTCCTCTCTTTCATAATATTTGTATTAAAACAGACAGTCCTTAGACTGCCTGCAATACACTGCTTATCGTTGCGGGAAACTCAGATTGAACTGCACATTTCCCTCGCCGGGATCAACCATCTCCACTGTTGCTTCATACTGTCTCCCTGTTTTTCTGGATACCAGATCCTTATAATGGATTTTTCCTTTAGACAGGAACTTCTTTGCTGCCGCCTTATCCATCTTTTTCCCCTGGCTTGCAAGGAATTTATCATTCTTCCATAAGGCAAAAGCACAATTCCGGTCAGAACAGTAAAAGTTTACTTTTCCTTCTCGGACATCAGCTCCACAACGGGGACATTTGCCAATGACTTCTCCTTTTGCTTTTCCCTGAAACTGCTCTTTCTTTTCTTCTGAAATCCCCTGATATCTGGCAACCAGTTCCTGCATCAGCTCTGTAATCCCATTTAGGAATTCATCTGCTGTCTCTGTATTCTGGGCAATGTGATTCAATGCCATTTCCCACTCTGCTGTCATCTTCGGAGATTTAATCTCATCCGGCAGAACCGTAATCAGTACATTGCCATCATCTGTCGGTACCAGATTTTTCTTTTCTCTTTTCACAAAGCCAGACTGAATCAGTTTTTCAATGATTGCTGCCCTTGTTGCCGGAGTACCAAGTCCTTTCTTCTCTGTATCTTCGGTCAGTTCTTCATTTCCTGCACGTTCCATAGCAGAAAGCAGGGTATCTTCTGTGTACTGTTTCGGTGGCTGTGTAAAATGCTCCGATACAAAAGAATCACAAGGACCGTAATGCTTGCCAGCCCAGATATCCAGCTCCGGCTCTTCTTTCTCAATCTTTACGCCAAAGAACTGTTTCAATTTATTTTCGATTGCCTTGAATCCTTCCTGCTTTGTTTTCTTTGCCGTGAGATAAAACGTATGATAATTACAGGTAATCTGGCATTTATGGCTTTCATAAATATAAGGATCTGCGGTTGCTGTCAGTACCCTGGCACTGATCAGATACAAAATCTTGCAGTTTCGTTCTTTCAGTTTACCTATATCTGCCTTTGCTGCTTCCATGGTCGGGATAATTGCATGGTGATCAGATACTTTCTTTGAATTTAATACCTTACTCACGTCCGGCTGATATTCCAGCCCTTCGGCATAGGGCATTTTCCCAAGCAACATCTGAATCAGAGTTTCTGTGCTTTCTCCCATCTCATCTGTCAGATACTGGCTGTCTGTTCTCGGATAAGTAACAAGCTTCTGCTCATACATCTCCTGCACGGCATCCAGCGTCTGCTGTGCGGTATAACCAAACATTCGGTTGGCTTCCCTCTGTAAGGTTGTCAGATCATAGAGCTTCGGTGGACGAACTGTTTTCTCCTTCACATCGTCCTTCTCTACTTCACACATACGCTCCGCACAATCCGCAGCCACTTTATCTGCATCCTCTTTTTTCTGAAAATGCTCCGTGACTGCATCCATATCATCAAACTTGATATGAGCCATATAATATTTTTCTTTGGTAAATTCCTTGATCTTCTGATTTCGATCCACGATCATGGCAAGTGTTGGTGTCTGTACTCTTCCAACTTTCAGATTCTGGTTATACAGAACAGAAAAAAGACGGCTCGCATTGATTCCCACCAGCCAGTCTGCCTTTGCCCTGCAAAGTGCTGACTGGTAGAGACTGTCATAACACGAACCGTCTTTTAATGACGCAAATCCATCTTTAATTGCCTGTTCTTCCATAGATGAGATCCAGAGCCGCTTCATCGGCTTTTTGCATCCTGCCTGCTCATACACCAAACGAAAGATTAACTCACCTTCACGTCCTGCATCAGTAGCACAGATCACCTCATCTACTTTGGAATCTCTCATCAGTTTCTTTAAGATTCCGAACTGCTTCTTTGTGCCCTCCAAAATCTTGTGTTTCCAACATTCCGGCACAATCGGCAGATCCTCATATCTCCATTTTTTATATTTTTCATCGTATTCCGATGCATCGCATAATCCCACCAGATGTCCTACGCACCAGGAAACGATATAACCGTTTCCCTCCACGTAGCCATCTTTTCTTGTTCTGGCTCCAAGCACGGAAGCCAGTGCCATCGCAACCGATGGCTTTTCTGCAATCACTAATTTCATTTACTCCTGCTCCTCTTCTTCATCTTCTAGTACCTCATCATTGAAATCTTCATCTTTCAAAACTTCTGTCCCTGCATTTTCCTGTTCATCTGCATCGTCTACTTCCCGTTTTTCTGACTCTGAATCTTCGGATTCATTTTCATCCTCTTCCATCTCATCTTCATCATCATATTCATGTTTCGGTTTGTAGACTTTCAAGTAATAACCACCTGCCGCAGCTCCAACAGCAACCAATCCGATCAGTAGATAAGTCCCTGCTGAACTTTTGTCTTCTGGCATCTGAATTTCATCCTCTACCTTATCTTTCTCATCTGTCTCTGTCGTTTCCGGCTTTTCTTCTTCAGCCTGTTTCTCTGGTTCTGCATAAACCGTATCCACTTCCGGAAGTGTCACAGAATCAGAAAGTGTGAAGTTCATCAGATCTTTCTCACTGACTTCGGTAAGGAAATACACATTATCCTGAGATTTTGAATTGTCGATGATCAGATAAAAAATCTTACCACTCTTAGTTGAAATGGTATAAAACTCTTTTGTGCCTTCCGTAGCTGTTTTGGTAACAGAATCTGCTGTCTCGCCTTCTTTATTAAGCTGTTCCTCAATACCTGTCACTGTCCGATCATCCACAGTTCCTTTTGCATCTGTTGGCTCAGAAGCCTGTGCATCCTGCGGAAGTGGTGAAGTCGTTGTTTTCTCAGTCCCAGTTGCATCTGCACTGGTCGTGGTTGCCATCGCACCATTGCTGTCACTTGAAGTTTTCTGTTTCTCTGCCTGCTTCTTTGCCCATTCATAATAAGGATTCTGCAACACATACTTTTCAGAAGTATTTCCGGCACCATCCGTTACCGTGATTTCAATCTGTTTTGTTGTAAAATCTTTCTGTGTCAATTGCACTCTCAGCATTCCATCCTTCAGATCTGTATAAGTGGTGCCATTAACTGTCACAGAAGTAATTCCGGAAACGGTATCATTTCCCTGAATCGTCAGTACACCATCTGTCAGAGATGCAGAAAGCGTAGGCTTTTCTGTGTCATAACACTTAATAGAGCGATTCTGCTCATAGACCTTCCCCTCACCATCTGTCACACGCACATAGACCGTCTGATTACCAGTAATGGAAATACTTCCGTTCCCTGTCACATCCTGCCAGCTTCCGTCTTTCCCAGCTTTCGCTTCAATTTTTGTGATAGAAAATCCTTCTGGCATATGACTGGCATCCACAGTAATTGCGACTGTCGTTTCTCCCTGTCTCCAGCCATCTGGCTTTTCAATCGTAATTGCAGGTGCTGTATTCTCTGCCGCTAACACACTCTGTGTCTGCAACATAGGCGATGTCAGGCAAAGAATCGTTGTTGCCGCAAGCAATCCTTTTTTCACGCTATTTTTAGATTTCTTCTGTTTCATCTTCTCTAAATTCATCATCAGACCTTGTTTCCTCCTTCTGTATTTCTACCCTGCCGGGCAGTTCATTTTTCATTCTCTTTTTGAAAGCTTCCAGCTCTGGAATACTCATATCCATTGCACGGATAATTCTTACAATTTCCAGATTTTCCGCTTCTGTTTTTGCAATCTCCGCAGCCTTGAACCGCTTTAAATCTGCTTCATATCTGGCTTTGGATGCTTCCATTTTTTCCTTGGCTTTCTCATAATCTGCCGTTGCTTTTTCAAGACTTTTCATCGCTTCTCCTTTCCGGACGGCTGTTACACCGCCCTTTTCCTTACCATCGTCCGAATCCATAAAAATGGCTCTGCCAGTATGGAGAGTTGATGGACGTATACTGAACCGGATGCCCACAATGAATCATCTGACCATTGCCCACATAGATTCCGATATGCGTTACTGGTTCTCCTGCATCGTAGGTTCCGGTAAAGAAGATTAGATCTCCTGGCTGTGCATCTGACTGTGATACAGGTGTACAAATGTTGTACAATCCCTGTGCCGTCAGTCTTCCGGTGTTTCTAACCCCAGAATGAACCAGGCAATAACTTACAAATCCGGAACAGTCAAATCCGCTAGGAGAGTATCCGCCCCACACATACGGTGTTCCAAGATATTTTGCAGCCTCTTCTAGTAAACGTTGCGCTGCTTCACTGGTATATTCATTACCGTCAAAGCCTGCCCCTTCTCCTGTTTCCAGATAAAAGATTGGGTTTAAACGCTCTCCATTTTTCAGAAGCTCAATATGAAGATGGCTTCCTGTAGAATTTCCGGTATTGCCTACAAGACCTATCTCATCACCTTTCGTGACGGATGCACCTGCAGATACACTCCGGTTGCTTAAATGTGCATACCGCAGTTCATAGCCTTTACTGTCCTTGATTACAACATAATTACCATAGCTGTCGTTATAAGCAGAAGTTGTAACTGTTCCGGTCAGCCCTGCCATTACTTTTGTCCCTTCCGGTGCTCCGATATCCATACCATTGTGTAACTGATTTGCTCCTGAAATTGGATGAATCCGATATCCATAATAGCTGGTCACACTGGAATACCAGTTAAAATCAACCGGTGTTGCAAACATCTGTAAATTACCTTTCGTATCGTTATAGGCACTGAACAGTTCTTTCTGGAAGAATCCCAGCCTGTCCTGACAGATAGACATTAGGTTTCCACTATTTAAGGTGACATTCAGCACATCTACATCTCTTGTCCTGGTCACTTCCACTTCCTGGCTTCCATTATCATCAGCCAGATAGCATTCCCAGGTCTGATGCCCATGTGCGGATGCCGCCGCATGACTGTCATAATAGACATCAAATTGTACACCGTATCTTGCGAAAGCTCCGGTATCTTCTACAGTATATTCGACACCATTCATTACCACTTTTGTTCCCATTGGAACAAACGGATTGGAAGCATCTACTGCTAAGGTATGATTGGCAGTTGGATATGCTCCACTGGCAGTCGGTCCTCCGCTCCAAATACCACAACAGATTGGACAGTTACAATATCCACTTGTAACAACTTTTCCCAAAGATTCTCCCACCCTCACCGTTGCTGTCTCCGTCACGGTTTCATTGACTGCTTCCGTAGTCAGATGGTATTGCTCTGCAAACAACACATCCAGCTCCGGCTTGACCTGTTCAAAAGTAAATTCTTCATACTTTGCAGACAGATAACTAATCAGAATAAATGGATCATGCTCAATAGGTCCGATGTTATATCGGTATTCCTCATGTCCCGGTTCTTCAGATTCCATGTTGTTGATCCGCTCCTGCAAATTAGCTTCCAGCTGTGTATAATACAATTCCGCATCCCGGATTGCCTGATCCGATGACAGATAACTGGTTCCTGTGTAAGTGATCACATTTTGTAAAAACACCGCAGAGCATGACGTGACATTCGTTATGATCAGAAACATCAATCCGATCAGAACAGCTACACTGATATATACCTTCCGGTTTTCTTTAAAGAAGTTGGTGACTTTGCCGCCAATCTTCTTGATATAATCAATCGTACCTTTTGTAGCTGTTCCTACTGTCTGCTCACTTCGCTTCGCTTTGGCATAATCCCGTTTGATCTGTTGCTTCTGAATCTGTTTTTTCAGTTTCTTCTGCTCCTGACGGGCTGCCGCCTGTGTCTGTTTCTCTTCCTGTCTTTCAAGTCTGCTTCTTTTTCTGGATGCCCTCTGTTTCCTGCGTCTGGCACTTCTCTGTTCCATCCGGTAAACACCTTCGCCGCTTTCTTCTAACTTATGGGCACCTTCTACCGCCGCATTATCGTCTTCATTTTTGCTGATCTCACGGTGCAATGCTGCGAAAGTTGCACTTCCAGCTTTCTTAACAACAGAAGTTTTTTCTGTTTTCACAGATTCCCCTTCGCCAAACTTCAAGCGAGATTTCTTCTTTCCAGGAGCTTCTCCTTCATTTGCCTGATAGACCTGTGCTTTCTTTGAATGCTGCTTTGCTTCCTTTTTCTTTTTGGCTTCCTCATAAGAAAACTTTTTGGCTTTTTCCTTCTGTTTCTGATGTTGGAAATTGACTCCATCCGTATCCATCTGGTTCAATTTCTCCATATCTTTATCATTTTTTACAGAAGCACCAGTTTCCTCATAAGCAAACTTCAAACGCTGTTTTTGTTTTGGCTTTTTGCTGCCACCAGTCTGATTTCTCCGGCTGTCTCCTCTGTTTTCTGATAGATCAGCACGTTTTTCTTTCAGTCTCCCTGACTGTCCAGCTTCGGATTTTTCTGCAAGTCTGGATTCTTTTCCGACTTCAGCACGGATTCTTTTTCTATTTTGCTGTTTACTACTCTGTCCAAAATCCTCACTTTGCTTCTCTGTCCGTATCAGTTCCGGTGCATCTCTGGATTTTTGCACAGAGGGACGAATATTTTTCCCACTCCGTTCAGACTGGTGGGGAGACTTATCCACAAGATTTTCTTCTTTTTCCCCCTGTTTTCTTCCCATCTGCACATCACTGGCACGGTTACTGACACGAACAGAAGATTTATCTGTCAGGTTTTCTTCCACCAGACCATCCTTGGTCATCTTCTGGACTTTCTTGTCCCTGACTTTCATTCTCTGTTCTGCCACTGATTACTCCTCCTTCTTTGGATACCCTTTCCCTGCCTGTAATAAACAGAGAAAAGCGATGCCAAAAACAGCACCGCCACTAAAAGTTAATACATATGAAATTGCTTGTAACATTGTTTTCTCCTTTGATTTAACCGGCTTCAGAAGTCTCTTCTAAGCGGGTTGTCATGATTTTATAGAGGGAATTCTTCGGGAATCTGTCTACGAATGGAATAATGACATTTCCATAGAACAGAAGTCCTTCCCCCTCATTACTGTTGGTTACATAGGACAGCTGGGTTGGTGAGATATTCAGCTGTTTTGCCAGAATCTGCCTGTCTCCGGAAGCCTGGTTGAGCATATAAATAAAATCTGAATTTTCAAAGATATTCTCTATCTCCCTAGAAGACAATAAATCCTTGATATTCTGGGTAATGCCAGTTGGAATACCTCCCCATTTACGAAATCTCTTCCAGATCTCCACACTATAAGCTGCAGTCTGTTCTTCTTTTAAAAGAAGATGGAACTCATCTACATAGTATCTGGTGGACTTATGGGCAGAACGGTTCATCGTTACCCTGTTCCATACTTGATCCTGAATGACGAGCATCCCAATCTTTTTCAGCTGTTTTCCCAATTCTTTGATGTCAAAGCAGACAATACGGTTATTGATATCCACGTTTGTCTGATGGTTAAATACATTCAAAGAACCTGTAACATAGATTTCCAACGAAGTGGCCAGCCGCTGTGCTTCCGGCTCTTCCTGTTTTCTCAGAAGGTTGTATAAATCCTCCAGGATTGGCATCTTCTCCGGTACTGGATCGGCAAGATATTCCTGATATACTAACCTCACACAACGGTCAATGATGGTCTTTTCTACCGGCTCCAGTCCATTCTTTCCTCCAACAATCAGCTCACACAAAGACAGAATAAAATCTGCTTTCAGTGACAACGGGTTGTCTTCCTCGGAATAATTCAGATTCAGATCCATTGGATTGATATACTGGTCAGATACCGGAGAAACCCGTACCACCTGCCCATGCAGTGCCTGCACCAATGGGGAATACTCGGCTTCTGGATCACAGATAATGATATCGTCTTCTGTGATCAGAAAGCAGTTTGTAATTTCCCTCTTTGCTGAGAAAGACTTACCGGAACCTGGTGTACCAAGAATCAGTCCATTTGGGTTCTTCAAACGCTTCCGATCAACCATGATCATGTTGTTGGATAATGCATTCAGTCCATAATAAAGAGCTTCCCCTTCCTGAAACAGTTCCTGCGTCGTAAATGGCACGAAGATCGCTGTTGAAGATGTGGTAAGCCCTCTCTGAATTTCAATTCGATTGACTCCAAGCGGAATACAGGACATGAGTGCTGCTTCCTGCTGATAATCCAGCTGTTTTAGGGAACAGTTATATTTCTGTGCAATTCCCTGTACCTGGAAAATATTATTATCCAACTTCTGACGCTTCTTAGCGGTATTCATTACCAGAACTGTCACAAGGAACATTCGCTCATTTCTGGACTGCAGATCTTCCAACAGGTTCTTCGCCTCTTCTCCATAAGTCACAAGATCCGATGGAAGCACGTCCATATCATAACCAGAACGTACTGCACGCTTCTGCTCTTCAATCTTCATCTTATCCAAATCTGAAATCTTGCTCTTAATCATTTTGATTGCTGAACTCTGATCAATAGACTGGATATGAATGTTGACATTGATGCTGTCATCTACATCCAGGAAGTCTGCAAGCATTCGGTCTGTCAGCTCCGGTGCCAGAATCTGCAGATAACTCACACTTCCCATCGTTCTTCCCATCAAAAATGTCTGATTTTTGGAAAAGTTAAAGGAAGTCGGTGCAATAAAATCTTTGGTCTTTAATCCGGTTTCCGGAAGCATCTTATACTGGAACTTAAATGGTTCAATCCGATCCTGGTTGAACACATGATACATAATCTCCAGCCTTTCCAGACCATTCAAGGAATGTGCCTGTGCTCCCAGGACCTTAAAGTTATTTAAGATATCTGTTTCGATTCTTTCAAGCCTTGGTCTTGCTACCTTCAGGCTTTCTGCTTCGATTCCAAAAGTGATATACTTTGTCTTCACCAGACCATTATTTCCTTTGGAAAGCTGATTTTTCAACATAGTTCGGTACTCTTCACGAATGGCATTGAAGTCATCGTTCTGATCCGGAATATCAATACTTTTCTCAAATTCTGCCACATCCACTTGCTGATTGATAAAGGACAGCTGCACACTGATGGAAGAATCAAAGTAATTTAAGAAATCACAGTAATTTTCAAATATCGTGGTCTTATCCTCGTTTAATGCAAGCTGATAATTGATGTCATAAAACTGAATCGTCTTGGAAAAAAAGGTCTTTGTCACCTGACAGATACCATCCTGCAACATCCGAATATACGGAATACTCTGCTGTGCAGTTGTAGGAATGTTTTTCTGTTTTCTGCGGTCCCGCTCCTGTTTCTTCTTACGCTTTTCCTGTTCTCTTTCTTTTCTGCTTTTTTTGTTTCTTCTTTCCTGACGGTTTCTTTTTTCCGCCAGGCACAGACGCTCCTGCTGAGCCTCCTGCTTTGTCTTTTTTGCCATCCGGCACACCCTCCTTTTTCACAAGGGTGGAAATCTCCTGATAAAAATTTTCTGTCTTATATGGTCTTACCGCTGGACAGATAAACTTCTGTCGAATGATATTTGCCACCACTTTTTCAAAGGGAAGTCCGTCTTTTTCATACATTGCCATGAAGAAAAACGGAAGCATGATCGTTACCATCAGAATGGCAGCGATACTGGAACCGATTGGTTTTCTCATGAACAGATAAAACGGAATTCCCACAACTGCGGCAAGTGAAAAGAAAATCAGCTGCCGCTTTGTCAGATTTAACGCTACTTTTGTTTTGACCTTGGTAAGGTCTTTTGGTACTGGTACATACGCCATGGTATGCGCTCCTTTCCTGCCCGCTAGTGGGCATTGAATATTGATTTGCTAAGGCTTCCGGTCTTGAATAATGAAAATGCAAGAATCACGGTATAAGCCGCTACTGAAAACATTGCTGCATGAAGGTCACTGGATATGGTCATTGCATTTACTAAAACTGCATAAATTCCCACACAGACCATCATGAAGAATCCCTGAAATGCCAGTGCGAACAAGCCTTTTAAATAGTTGTTTCCGATATTGCCCCATTCCTTATTAGTCATAGTGGCAAACGGAATTGGTGCTATGGAGGTATAAAGGTATATTTCAATCATTCTTCCGTACAAAATAACGGTTATAATGATCGACAGAATCCGCATGGTAATACTGATCAACAGCGTTTCCATGGATAACAGGAACAAATCCCCCAGTTCCATATCTTCCAGTGCATCCACAATCCTTGTGATTGCTTCCGATGCGTCCACTGCTGTGTTCCCGGAAATCACTCCGGCGGCATTGTTGACTACATGCTGACCAACATCAAATACCGCCATTGTAATGTTAAACGTATTTGTCACCAGATAGATAGCTACATACGCCTTAAAGATCCAGAGGAAAATGTTATAAGTCTCAAATTCATGAAAATTGTTTTTCTGTGTTACCATCGTGATCAATTCATAGCACAGGACAAATGTGATGATCAGCCCCGCAATGGGGACGATCACCGTCTGGGAAATGTTCTGGATCAGATTGAAGATTCCGGCATTCCATCCCTGCGGTGTCTGTCCCACTTGGCCGGCTATGGTCCCCACCTGCTCATTGACAGACGTGAACATGTTATCCAAACAGGACTTGATAAGTCCGATCAAAATATCCTTTATCGCTTCCGTAATTCTCTCAATGATGGTGTTCATCTACCACTCCGCTTAAGAGAACAATGTTGCCAGCTGTGGAATCAGGGTAGTTCCCAGCAGCATGATTCCAGCACCAGCCATCAGCTGTTTGATGCCCTGGCTCTTAGCGCCGGGATTGTCATTTCCATATCCTTCCAGAAGGTTTACGACACCCCACACGCCAAGACCTGCGCCGATTGCGACTACAAGAGTTTTTAAAGTTGTAATTGCACTGCTAAAAAATGCCATATACATTCACCAAAACTGACTTCTTTCAGGTGTTTACGGGAACGAAAAAACACCGACTAAAAAGCCGGTGCACCTAATGTCAGTTATTCCTTTCCTCATTATTTTTCGTTCATTCCCAAGGTTACTCCGACAGTTCTACATGAATTACTTCCACCTCTTCTTCAGATTTCGGTGTGTACTGCGGATTTAACTCTTTCTCAACTTTGTATCGGTTCTTCTCGTTTTCATCTGCAAGAAGCCGATAGTTTTTGTGTTTCGTGATATCATATTTGTCCGAGAAAAATGGTCTGGCACCACGAATCTGTAGGATACATTTTCCTCCATCCATGACTGCAATCTCATCTTCTGTCATCAGCTGTTTGCCTGTTTTCTGGTAATTCAATCCAAAAGACTTCTGATTACTCCTCGTCTCCGAAGTGTTATACAGGTCAATGGTTTCCTTACCCAGAAGCTCGCTCATTTCCTTTAAGGTAGTTTTCTCTTTTCCTCCAAGAAATAGTGTCGTATCACAGTTGCCCAGAATAGTATCTGCACTATCCTTATACATTGCCTTTAGCTGACTCTGTGACTGCAAAATAATAGAAGCAGAGATTTCCCTGCTTCGGATGGTTGCAATCAGCTTGTCAAACTGTGGAATCTGCCCGATATTGGCAAACTCATCAGCAATGACACGCACATGAACTGGCAGTCTTCCACCATATTCATCATCTGCCTTGTCACAAAGCAGATTGAAAAGCTGTGACTGTAACATGGCAATCACAAAATTAAAGGTTGTATCTGTATCGGACATAATCAAAAACAAGGCTGTCTTCCTGTCTCCGATCTTATCCAGTTCCATTTCATCATAAGACATAATCTCACGGAGTTCTGCGATATCAAATGGTGCAAGTCTGGCTCCACATGATATCAAAATACTTTTCGCTGTCTTTCCAGCCGCCATTTTGTATTTTTTATACTGTCTGACCGCAAAGTGCTGTGGATCTCTTTCTTCCAGTTCCTGGAACATCATATCCACTGGATTCTGGTAAGTTTCATCCTCTTCACGGGTTTCGCTTTCATTCAAAAGATCCAAAAGGGTATTCAGATTCTTTTCCTCTTCATCCCCTTCATACCAGATAAAAGCAATCAATGCTGTGTACAACAGCTTCTCTGCTTTCACCCAAAAATCTTCGGAAGCTTTTTCCCCTTCGCCTTTGGTATTAACAATGATTGTTGTCACCAGCTTCAGGATATCTTTTTCAGACCGTATATAAGCAAATGGATTGTAATGAAGGGACTTGGAAAAATTGATGGTATTCAGAACCTTAATCACATATGGCTCATGAATCACTTTTCCAGATTTATCTTTCATAATATTTCCATTTTTATCTTTCTTATGTGGTCCCTTTGCTAACATCTTCCCGCACTCTTCAATCAGAGTGCCCTTTGGATCTGTAATGACCATGGAACAGTTCATCTGCATGACCGACGGCTTCACAAAAAATCGTGTTTTTCCGGAACCACTGCCGCCGATGACCACTATATTTTTATTTCTTGCATACTTTGGCTGTTTAGGTCTGCTTTCCATAGTCAATGCTTCTGTTGCTGTCAATGGAATGTTCATCCATGGATCTTCCGACATATAAGGCTTAATATCCTCAGCGTTTCCCCATCTGGCTGAACCATACTCGATTCCTTTCCGGAGTTTCTTTGCATCTGACTGTTTCTGCCATACCAGTAATTTCAGAATGACAGCTGCTACAATTCCTGTCAGCATATCACGCCAGTTAAAACTCGGCTGCAATCCGGTAAGAATCCTGTCTGCATGTTCCATCGCATATAATAGCTTATTCCCAATATCTTTTCCTGGACTATTTCTATAAAGAAACGATGCCCGATTTGTATAAAAAGCAGTTAAGATATACGGGATATTGGTAAGAACCAGTTTCTTTTTATCCAGGGCGGACAGCCTGACCCTGATTTTATTCTTCCATTTTTGCATCAGATGTTTACCGATTTGTTTTTTCATCGGCTCTGCTCCTGATGCCGGTTCTTTACTTTGTCCTTCGATTTCTTTGGCATCATTGCTCTGTAAGTTGCAAGACGCTTGTGAATAGAAGGCTTATTCGCTTTTTGAATCTGTTTCTGGGAAAACTCACGGAAAGCAGCGTTGAGGGCATCCTGATCACGTCCTTTAAAAAACACCAGATACATCGGTGGATCTTTACTCTTATCTTTTTTCAAAGCATAATTAATCCCGTATTTTCTGGCATAGCGTTCAAAGGACTTGATATTCTTATTTGTGATCTCGATATTGACCATCCCGGCATTTTGTTTTGCCAGCTCTTTTACCGTGACCTTTCCCTGTTTCGGCTGATTCTTCTTCGCTTTCTTCTCTACCGATTTCTGCTTCTGATGACGCAGATAAGCAGCAAGAACCTTTTTCAATAGATCTGCTGTTACTTTGGTAGTCCGAATGCAGAACGTGACCGTTTTCTGAGTTACCTCTTCCTGCATGATTTTCCCTCCTTTCAGCGATTTAACTGCTGTCCAGACCTGTAATCATGGCAACCACCTCCCTCATTCTTTACTCTTCCTCCGCACACAACGCTTTAAAAAATTCTTTTCCCTTTGGTGTAACCAATGTCTGTGAACCAAGATGTCCATTGTTAAAATAGTCTTTTACAATAAAAAGCTCATTGTTCTTCTCCACCGCATAGGGAAGCAGCGTGCCGGATGGACTTCTATATAGAAATCCTCTATTTAAAAGAAGTTTCACAAATTTTCTTTCTGGAAATTCAATCTCTTTTGCTGTCGTTCGAATATTGGTGCATTCTCCTATAATCATGAAATGATCATAATAATCTGCTTTTGGCTGCATATCCTTTACACGATTTTGTAATTCTCGGTTTCGATTGTTTTCTGCCAGAAGTCTCTCGGCAAATTCCAAAAGAAGTTCCGGGTTATCTTTTACCCTGTCTAAAAGATCGGTCTCTAAATATCCGCCTGTTTTCCTAATAGCCGGAAGTACCTCATCAAATACCCACTTCTCAAAATTCTGTGCTGACTTTAAACGACTTTTTGTAATCAGCCGATATACATCTCCCTCTGGAATAAAAATCATTGGCTGTACCCCACCTGATGTAAGGACGCCCCGTTTCAGGGCCCCCTTGCAATGAACATTTATCGCATTTCTTGGTTTTGCATATCCCAAAGCAAATGCTACATCAATTCCAGAAAATAAAAGTCTGCCTCCGTCTTCAATCATACGGATGGAACCAAACTCCGAATTGTGAAACTCTGTGATTTTATAATCCGTCTTCTCCATCCTCTTCTCCTCCTGTACCGGCAAGTAACATCAAACCATTTTCAATGATTGTGCTCCTAATAAACTCTGCTACATTCACGGTTAAATAACCGAGATATTCTGCAAGGAAACCTCTATATTCCTCTTCTGTCAGTAATTCCTCCAGTGCTTCCAAATGAGCTGTCACTTTAGAAGTCTGTTTTCCGCCAAACAGCTTACCTAATATTTCTGTAAATTCCTCTGTGTCACATGACTCAAACATACATAAGATCATCTCCATTGTTGTTTCTAAAACTAAACGATCCATTTTCATTTTTGTCAGCTCTTCCATTGTTTTCATGGAAGTCATAAGTGCATCGCTTGTCATATGTTCTGTATTGATTGTTCCTTCTGAATCAACCAATCCTATTGCAAATAATTCTAAAAAGTATTTTCTCATAAATCTTGTCCTCCTATCGAAATGGCATTTCTTGTTCAAGTTCTTCTGGTATATCAAATGGAATCTTTCTCTTCTCTGCTGGTTGAAATCCGTCAGATTCTTCTTTTTTTGCTTTGGCTTCTGCAAACTCCACATTATCCATAATGACTTCGGTATAATAGGATGCAGTTCCAGTCTGTTCATCTTTGATCTGAGAGATTACTAACTCTCCGGAAAGAGCAATCTTAATTCCTTTTTCAAGATATTTCTCCACAAATTCCGCATTATTTCCATAAGCTGTGATCATCACTACAAATGCTTTGCTTGTACGATTTC
>ERZ827168.1995-NODE-1995-length-25373-cov-7.698199_pt1 | contig 25373 bp, 28 predicted proteins | sample MGYA00519868_ERZ827168 | MGnify/ENA primary metagenome ERZ827168 (study PRJEB31778, sample SAMEA3449271) | human gut metagenome | biome: human gut; feature: human-associated habitat; material: faeces | place: United Kingdom | collected 2010/2012 ...
GGTTTTAAAAGAACGTTCTTTTTATAAAGTGTCTATTTTTACTTGACTACTTCAATTTTAGTGCTTTTTTCTTTTTGTATTATTTTACATTAAAGATTATAAATGATATAATATTGACGAAAGAAAAGAGGTATAAATTATGAGTTTAACAGCAGGAATAGTAGGATTACCAAATGTAGGAAAATCAACATTATTTAATGCAATTACAAATCAAAAAATATTAGCAGAAAACTATCCATTTGCAACAATAGAACCAAACGTAGGAATAGTTACTGTACCAGATAAAAGAATGGATAAATTAAAAGAAATGTATGAACCAAATAAATTTATTCCAACAGCCTATGAATTTACTGATATAGCAGGACTGGTAAAAGGAGCAAGTAAGGGTGAAGGACTTGGAAATAAATTCTTATCTCATATAAGAGAGGTAGATGCAATTGTTGAAGTAGTTAGATGCTTCGATGATGGAAAAATTATCCACGTAGATGGAAACATTGATCCAATAAGAGATATTGAAACTATTAATCTAGAACTTGCAATAGCAGACTTAGATGTAATTAATGGAAGACTTGAAAGAGTTACTAAAAAAGCAAGAACAACAAAGAATAAAGATGACATTTTAGAAACAGAAGTTTTAGAAAAATGTAAAAAAGCCTTAGAAGAAAATACACCAATTAGACAACTAGACTTAACCGATGAAGAAAAAAAGGTAATCAAGTCATATAGTTTCTTAACTCAAAAGCCAATAATTTATTTAGCAAATATTAAAGAGTCAGAATTAGGAAATCCAGATAATGTATATGTTGAAAAAGTAAAAGAGTATGCATCACAAGAAAATGCTAGAGTAGTTAGCTTGTGTGCTAAAGTAGAAGAAGATTTAAGTGAACTAAATAAAGATGAAAAACAAGAAATGTTAGATGCGCTAGGAATAGATGGTTCAGGGTTGGATAAGTTAATAACTGCAACATATGATATCTTAGGACTAGCAACATATTTTACAGTAGGAAAAGATGAAGTAAGAGCGTGGACATTTAAAAAAGGAATGAATGCCAAACAATGTGCAGGAATAATTCATACAGATTTTGAAAAAGGGTTCATTAGAGCAGAAGTTATGTCATATGAAGACTTAATTGAATGTGGTAGTGAGTTAAAAGTAAAGGAGTCAGGCAAAGCAAGATTAGAAGGAAAAGAATACCTTATGCAAGATGGAGATATTTGCCATTTCAGATTTAATGTGTAGATTAGATTCTCAAATAAAAATATTTGAAGCAAATAAAAAAGATGGAATAATGAGTAGAAACAAAATATTCTATGATGAAAATTTAACTCAAGATGATATAAATGAAATATTTAAAGAAACAAGAATAAAACTTGGAGAAAAGCATGGATTTAATGGATTAAAAATGATACAAGCAGTCCAAAAAACAGAAACTAATAATGTAAAGTATCCTGATGGAAAATATATAAGTATTAATGATAAAATATTAACTACAGATGACTATTGGTATTTAAATTTAGAGGCAGATATATTAATGATTAATAATAAATATAAAGGTATTGTAATAGGAAATATGTGTGCAGATTGTCCAATAGTTATAGCAGAAGACAGAAAAAAAGGAGTAACAGCCCTTGCCCATTGTGGAGCAGCATATATTGATAGAAATCTTCCATACCAAATAATAGAATCTCTAAAAAAAGAATATAGTAGTAATTCAGAGGATATTTATGTGTATATATCTAGTGGAGCAAAAAAAGAAAATTTTATATATGATACATACCCACATTGGGCTAAAAATGATGATGTTTGGACGGATTGTATAAATAAAAAAGATAATAAATATCAAATAGACATGTATAAAGCAATAATTAATCAACTAAAAAAGCATGAGATAAAGAATATAGAAATAAATGAAATTGATACTATAACTAATCAAGATTATGCCTCTCATTACTGTAGGATAAGAGGTCAAGAAAATAAATCTGGACAAAATTTTGTTGGTTTCTTTTATAAATAACTAGACAAAAAATGAGACTTTTGTTATAATACGTTCGAGTATTTAAAAATACTCCTTGCTGTTTTAACAGCCAAAAGTCCAAAAGGAGGTGCAAATAATGAACAAATATGAAATTATGTTTATCGTAAGACCAGACATGGAAGAAGCAGAAATCAAAAAGACTGCTGAAAACATGAAAAAAGTATTAACTGATGCAGGAGCAAAAGTTATGGAAGAAAAAGCAATGGGTCAAAGAGAATTAGCTTATGAAATTAATAAGTTCAACACTGGATACTATTTCTTATTCGTAGTAGAAGCTGATAGTAAGAGTGAACAAGAATTTAATCGTGTTGCTAGAATTAATGAAAGTCTACTTCGTCATATCGTTGTTAGAGTAGAAGATAAGTAAGAAAAAGAGGTAATTTATGAACAAAGTTGTTTTAATAGGAAGATTAACAAGAGATCCTGAATTAAGATATACAGGTAATAATACTCCAGTTGCATCTTTTTCACTAGCTGTAAATAGAAATTATTCAAACCAACAAGGAGAAAGAGAAGCTGATTTTATTAATATCGTTGTTTGGAGAAAACAAGCTGAAAATGTAAAAAATTATCTTACACAAGGTAGTCAAGTAGCAATAGATGGTAGACTTCAAACTAGAACATATGATGACCAAAACGGTCAAAGAAGATATATTACTGAAGTAATTGCTGATAACGTTGAATTTTTAGGATCAAGAAATTCCTCAAATAATTCTAATAATATGAATAATACAAGTTCTGCAGCAACAAACGCAGGACCAACACCTTATGATTTTGCAGATAATGCAAGTCCAAAAGGTACAGACGTAGATAGTAATCCATTTGCTGATTTTGGTGCAAATATTGAAATTAGTGATGATGAATTACCTTTCTAATATAAAAAAGGAGGATTAACATGGCAGAATTCAATCGTAGAAAGAAAAAAGTATGTGCAATGTGTACTGGAAAAAATGTTGATTGGAAAGACACAGAAACATTAAGAAGATATACAAATGAAAAAGGTAAAATTTTACCAAGACGTGTTACAGGAAACTGTGCTGAACACCAAAGATTTATTTCAAAACAAATTAAAAGAGCACGTGCAATAGCATTAATGCCTTATTCAAGATAAAATAAATGTAGGAAACTACATTTTTTTATTGTTTATAGAGGCCGTAGTATTAGACAAACATAATGATTTATTATATAATGATAGTAAGACTTTATAGGAGGTACTATGGGAATTATTAAAGAAAGAAGAAAACTAAATAGTGCAATTAGAAATGCAAAAAATATATTTTTAATGGCACATAAAAACTTAGATTTAGATGCTCTAGGAAGTCAAATTGGAATGTATATGATTCTTAAAAAAAAGAAAAAGAATTGTTTCATAATAATAGATGACAAAGAACATGAAGCAGGAGTAGAAAAAGTATTAAGAGAATTAGATGGAGTAATGAATAGAATTAAAAGTAGCCAAATAGAAGAAAATTTATATCCGAGAAGTTCTAAAAATCTTTTAATAATTTTAGATACTAATAAAACTGAATTAGTTCAAAGTAAAGAAGCATTAAATAAAATAAGTAAAAAAATCGTAGTAGATCATCATGATTTAGGAAAGACAACAATAAAGGATGCTGAAATAATAGATGATCCAAAAGTATCAAGTACATGTGAGATGATCACAAGTTTAATTGAATATTATGATGTTGAACTAGATTCATATTATGCAACAATACTTTTATCAGGAATTGTATTAGATACTAATAATTACACTTTAAATACAAGTGCAGAAACATATTATTCGTCATATTATTTAGCATCACTAGGAGCAAGCGCTAAGAAAGTACAATATTTATTAAAACAAGATATTGATGAATATACAGAACGTCAAAAATTGATGGCTGATATTGAAACAATAGATGAAAAAATAGCTTTTACAAAAGCAAGTGCCAATACAATATATAGAAGAGAAGATTTAGCAAAAGTTGCAGATACATTATTATTCTTTAATAACATTGAAGCATCATTTGTAATCGGAAAACTAAACAAAGATACAGTTGGTTTGAGTGCAAGAAGTTTAGGAAACTACGATATTGGAAAAATATTAAAGAAGTTTGGTGGCGGAGGAGATACTAACGCTGGAGCAGCTGTAATTGAAAAAACAACAATTTCAAAAGTAGAACAAGAATTAAAAAAACTTTTAAAGGAAGGTGAATAAAATGGAAGTAATTTTCATAAAAGATTTAAAAAATCAAGGAAAAAAAGGGCAAGTAAAAAATGTAAAAGATGGTTATGCAGAAAATTTTTTAATTAAAAACGGTTATGCAGTAAAGAAGACAAAAGAAAATTTACTTAAACTAAATCAAGAACAAACAAAAAAAGCTAAAGAAGATGCTGCAAATAAAGAAGAAGCAAAACTTTTAAAAGAAAAACTTTCAAAGGTAACCTTAGAATTTAAAGTAAAAACAGGAGAAGGAGATAGAGTTTTTGGAAGTATAAGTATTAAGCAAATAAAAGATGAACTAGCAAAACAAGGTTATAAAATAGAAAAAAGTGCTATTGAATTAACTAACAATATTTCATCATTAGGATTTCATAACGTAAATATAAACTTATATCCAGAAATAACTGCTCAAATAAAAGTTCATGTTATTAAGTAGAGGTGATTTATTATGCCAATACGTGCATTACCAAACAACTTAGAGGCTGAGGAATCAGTTCTAGGATCTTGCTTTTTATCAAAATATGCATTACAAAAAGCAAACGAAAACTTAACAGAAGATTCATTCTATAATGAAAGAAATAGTAAAATATTTAGTACTATGACTGCATTAATGGAAGAAAATACTCCAATTGACATTACTACAGTAACTAGCTACTTAAAAAGAAAAAATGAGCTTACTGAAGTAGGAGGAGTTGAATATCTAACAGAAGTACTTAATTATGTACCAACAGCAAGCAATATTGACTATTATATAAAGTCAGTAGAAGAAGCAGCAATATTGAGAAATTTAATTACAACTGCAGAAGAAATAGCTTCGGAAGGGTATAGTCCAGATGAATCTGTAAATGAAATATTAGATAATTCAGAGAAAAAGATTCTTAATATTGTAAAGAATAGAAAATCAAGTGAGTTTAGGTCAATTAGAGACGTTTTAATAAAAACACAATCTGATTTAGAAAGATTATCTGAAAATAAAGGTGAAATTACAGGACTTGCTACTGGATGGTATGATTTTGATAAATTAACAACAGGACTACATTCAAATGAATTTATTATTATTGCAGCAAGACCGGCAATGGGCAAAACAGCATTTGCTCTTAACTTAGCAACACATGCTGCAATGACTCAAGAAAAATCAGTTGCTTTATTTAACTTAGAAATGAGTGCTGAGCAATTAGCAATGCGTATTTTGTCGAGTTTAGGTCAAATAGAAGGTTTTAAGTTAAGAACTGGTAATTTAATGAATCCAGATTGGAAAAGAATAAATGAAGCCTCATCACAGCTATCAAATACTAATTTAGTTATTGATGATACACCAGGTATAACAATAGGTGAAATAAGAGCAAAATGTAGAAGATTAGCAAGCAGTGAAAAAGGTTTGGCTTTAGTAGTAATAGACTACTTACAGTTGATTTCTGGAGGTAAAAATTACGGTACAAACAGACAACAAGAAGTTTCAGATATATCAAGAAGTCTAAAAACACTAGCTATGGAATTAGGTGTACCAGTAATTGCTCTATCACAGTTATCTCGTGGAGTAGAAGCAAGAGAAGACAAACGACCATTAATGAGCGATTTACGTGAGTCTGGTTCAATAGAACAAGATGCCGACATAGTAGCCTTTCTTTATAGAGATGATTATTATAATAAAGAAGCAAGAACAGAAGATAATAATAGTATTAGTGAATTAATAATAGGAAAACATCGTAATGGACCAACTGCAACAATAGAACTTTTATTTAAGAAGAATACATCAACCTTCTTGAATCTAAGAAAAGAAAGAGGTATGGAGGGACAAGCTAGTGAATAAAAAACTAAGAAGAATCACAGTCTTTATTCTAGTACTATCTATTTTTTTAACAACAGGTTTTTCAAGAATTCTCTCATCACCAAGAACTTTATACAGAGTATACTTAAAAGGAGAGTCTCTTGGTCTTATTAAATCAAAAAAAGAATTAGAAAAGTATATTAATAAAGAACAAAATGAAATAAAAAAGAAATATAATGTAGATAAAGTATATGTACCAGAAGATTTAGACATAGAAAAAGAAATAACATATTCAAATAATGTTAAATCAATAAATAAAATATATGAAGAGATAAAAGATATTTCTCCATTTACAATTAAAGGTTATATTATAAAAATAAAGGGGTTAGATACAAAAAATAGTGAAACAGGAAAAACTATTAAAGGAAAAACCCAGTCATTATATGTTATAGATAAAAAAGTATTTACAAATTCAATTCAAAATACAGTAAAGTCTTTTATTTCAGAAGAAGATTATAATGCATATGCTAATAATTCACAAAAAGAAATAGAAGATACAGGAAAAATTATTGAAGATATATCAATTCAAAATAAAATAACTATTAAAAAAGGTAATATTCCAGTAGATAAGAAAATTTATCAAGCAGAAGATGAATTAAGTAAATATTTATTATTTGGAACAGAAGAAGAACAAGGAACATATACTGTTCAAGCAGGAGATACAATTCCAGATGTAGCATTTAATAATAAGGTTTCTACACAAGAATTTTTAATTGCTAATCCAAACTTAAAAGATGAAAATAGTTTATTATCTCCTGGTCAAAATGTTACAATTGGTATCTTAAAGCCACAAATAAGTATTGAAGAAAGAGACCATGTTGTAGAAATTGAAACTCAAAACTATACAACAGAAACAAGATATGATAATGATAAAAATGTTGGATATGAAGAGGTAATTCAAAAAGGAGTAGCAGGAGAAAATAAAGTTACTAAAAAAGTTCAAAAAGTAAATGGTGAAACTACAAGTACCGTAGGAGTAAGTACAGAAGTAATTAAAGAAGCTGTAAATGAGATAATTGTAAAAGGTGGAAAAAAGAATTCATATTCTGGAGGAGGATATGGTTCAGTTGTACCTACAAAAGGACAATGGGGATGGCCAGCAACATGTTCTTCAGTATCAAGTCCATTTGGATGGCGTTGGGGAACATTACATGATGGTACAGATATCGCTGGATGTGGATATGGTTCAAATATTTTTGCCGCTCAATCAGGAACAGTTGTCCAATCATCTTATAAGTATGATAATGGTCAATATATAACAATAGATCATCATAATGGATATTTCACTATGTATGCACATTTATCTGCGAGATATGTAGGAGTTGGAACATATGTAGAAAAAGGACAAGTAATTGGAGCTATGGGACAAACAGGATTCGCAACAGGAGTTCACTTACATTTTGGTATGTGGTATGGTTATCCTTATCATGGAGGAAGAGCGCAAAACGCTATGAATTTTTATTAGATGAAAGTACAAACAATAGCAAGTGGTTCTAAAGGAAATTGTACAATTGTGTTATGTAATGATACAAATTTAATTATAGATATGGGAATTTCCTACTTGACTTTAAAAAATAGTCTTGAAGAAAATTCCCTTTCTTTTGATAATTTTAATGGTATTTTAATAACACATTGTCATAAAGACCATACTAAAGGATTATCCTCCTTAATAAAAAAGACAAATATACCTGTATATATACCAGAAAAAATGTATGATAGTATAAAAGAATATGTCCCATATCCAAGGTGTATAATAATAGATGATGAATTTTATATAAATGATGTTAAAATAAATTTACTACATACATCACATGATGCTCCATGTTCAGTAGGATTTATTATTAGAAATAATGATAAAAGTCTAGTATATATAACAGATACAGGTTATATAAACAGAAAAATATTAAATAATATAGTAGGAAAAGATTGCTACATAATAGAAAGTAATCATGATGAAGTAATGTTAATGGATGGACCATATCCAAGATTCTTAAAAGAAAGAGTAATAAGTGATAAAGGACATTTATCAAATATTACAACGGCTAAATATCTAAAAAAAATTGTGGGTAAAAATACTAAAAATATTATTTTAGCACATAGAAGTGAAACGAATAATACAGAAGAAAAAATACTAGAAGCAATAAATAATGTAGAACTAGATAAAAATATAAATATCTATATAGCAAGACAAAATGAAGAAGGACCATTAATAGAGGTATAAGTATGATAAAAATAATAACAGTAGGGCAAATAAAAGAAAAGTATTTACAAGACGCTATAAACGAATATAAAAAAAGATTAAGTAAATATACAAATATAGAAGTAATAGAAGTAAAAGATGAAGGATTAGTTGAAGAAGTAAAAGCAATTAAATTAGAAGCAGAAAAAATAAAAAAGCATATTAATGATAGAGATTATATTGTTACTTTAGAAATAGAAGGAAAACAAATGACTTCTGTTGAATTTGCTAATAAAATAGATAACATATTAATAGAAAACAGTAATATAGATTTTATAATTGGTGGAAGTTATGGTTTATCTAATGACATAAAAAATATGTCAAGATTACATTTATCTTTTTCAAAAATGACATTTCCACATCAATTATTTAGAGTTTTATTACTAGAACAAATTTATAGAGCATACAAAATTAATAATAATGAAAGTTATCATAAGTAGGAGGTTCAAAATGATAGGAAATAGTTGGGATAATAAATTAAGTGAAGAATACAAAAAGGAATATTTTACTGAACTAATGAATTTTGTAAAAGATGAATATGATAAAAAAACAATTTATCCAAAGAAAAATGAAGTATTTAATGCTTTTAGGTATACAGACTTTAATAATGTAAAAGTTGTTATTCTAGGACAAGACCCATATCATGGTCCAAATCAAGCAGAAGGCTTATCATTCTCAGTTAGTAATGAAGTATTAAAACCACCTTCTCTACAGAACATTTTTAAAGAACTAGAAAGTGACTTGGGAATACATTTTCCAAAATCTAATTCATTAAAACCATGGGCAAAGCAAGGGGTATTATTGCTAAATGCTGTCTTAACTGTAGAAGAACATAAACCAACATCACATAAAGGAAGAGGTTGGGAAACATTTACAGATGATGTAATAAAGATATTAAATGAAAAAGAAGAACCTATAGTATTTATTTTATGGGGAGCATATGCTAGAAGTAAGAAAGACTTAATAACTAATCCAAAACACTTAATAATAGAGTCAGCACATCCATCACCATTTTCAGCAAGAAATGGTTTCTTTGGAAGTAAGCCATTCTCAAGAACAAATGCCTTCTTAAAAAGTAACGGATTAAAAGAAATCGATTGGAGAATAGAATAGGTAAGTAGCATACTTATCTTTTTTATTTTACATTATTTACATAAAAATGCCTCTTTACACTTTAATAAAATAAATGAAAAATGATATATTAAGAATGGAGGAATATATATGGATAATAAAAAATTAGAAGTAGTAAAAACAAGAACAGGTTTTATAGCAGCACTAGACCAATCAGGAGGAAGTTCTGCGAAAACATTAGAAAAATATGGTATAAAAAAAGATGAGTACCAAACAGAGGAAGAAATGTTTGATTTAATTCATCAAATGAGAACAAGAGTAATAACTTCAGATGTCTTTAATGATAATCATATTTTAGGAACAATTCTTTTCTATAAAACTATGATGGGAAAAATAGAAGGAGAATATAGTGCAGATTATTTATGGAATAAGAAAAATATAGTTTCATTTTTAAAAGTCGATAAAGGTCTTGAAGAAGAAGAAAATGGCGTTAAATTAATGAAACCAATTCCAGATTTAGAAAAACAATTAGATGAAGCTAACGTAAAACACGTATTTGGTACAAAAATGCGAAGTGTTATTTATGAAGCAAATGAAAAAGGAATTGAGGATATTGTTAATCAACAATTCGAATTTGCTAAAGTAATTTGTAATAAAGGATTAGTTCCAATAATTGAACCAGAAGTAGATATTAATTCCAAAGATAAAGAAAAATGTGAAGAAATATTGCATGAGAAAATAAAAGAAAAATTAAACAATTGGAAATTAGAAGACAAGATTATGTTTAAATTTACAATTCCAACTAAAGCAAACCTTTATGAAGATTTATATAATTATGAAGCAGTTATAAGAGTAGTTGCATTATCAGGTGGATATGATATTGATAAAGCATGTGAATTACTATCAAAAAATAATAAAATGATAGCAAGTTTTTCAAGAGCACTACTTGAAAATTTAAACGTTAACCAAACAAAAGAAGAATTTGATAGAGAATTAGATAATGCGATTACAAAAATATATAATGCATCAATTTAAAATTTAGACACAAAAAAAAGTAGAGAAATAAAATAGATGTGAATTATAAATATTTCACAATGAAACATTCTCTACTTTTTTATTAATTATTTTGTGCTTGTACTGCAGTAATTGCAATTACACCAACTATATCATCAGCAGAGCAACCTCTACTTAAGTCATTAATTGGAGAAGCAATTCCTTGGGTAATTGGTCCATAGGCTTCAGCCTTAGCAAGTCTTTGAACTAATTTATAACCAATATTACCAGCATCTAAGTCTGGGAATACTAAAACATTAGCATGGCCAGCAACTTCACTATTTGGTGCTTTAGAAGCTGCAACACTAGGTACAATAGCCGCATCTAGTTGTAACTCGCCATCAATTTTATAATCTGGATAAGTTTCTTTAGCTATTTTGCAAGCTTCAACAACCTTATCAACATCCGCATGCTTTGCACTTCCTTTTGTTGAATGAGAAAGCATAGCAACAAGTGGTTCTTTTTCTACTAATAATTTAAAACTTTCTGCACTACTAGCAGCAATTGCAGCAAGTCTTTCTGGAGTTGGATTTTGCTCAAGACCAGAATCTGCAAAAACAAATGTACCATTACTACCATATTCACAATTAGGAACAACCATTAAGAAAAATGCAGAAACAAGCATAACTCCAGGTTTAGTTTTAATAATTTGTAATGAAGGTCTTAATGTATTAGCAGTTGAATGACAAGCTCCAGACACAACACCATCAGCACGACCAGTCTTTACTAGCATACATGCATAATACATATAATCAGTTAATAATAATTTTTTAGCATCATCATAAGTAAGACCTTTATTCTTTCTTATTTCAACCAGTCCATTAATTAACTCTTCAGTAATATCAGCAGTATTAGGATCAATAATTGTAGCCTTACTAATATCAAAACCTTTTGAATTCTCATTAATTTCTTCAGGAGTACCAATAATTATAATATCAGCAATATCTTCTTTTAAAGCCTTATCAGCAGCTTCCATAGTTCTTTTATCCATTGATTCTGGTAGAACAATTCTCTTTTTATCCTTTTTAGCACGTAATTTAATACTATCAATAAAATTCATAATTTACCTCTTTCTATTTATCTTCATTTAATATTTCATATATTTCCCTTTTTTCATTATTATAAAATTCTTTCTTTTTAAATCTTCTAAAAAAAGCAATTATATTAGATGGAAAAGACATAATTAATTGATTAAATTCAACAACAGTATCATTATAGAACTTAATTGCTCCAACAATATCCTCTTCATTATCATTTAAATCTTCTAAAATAGAAACTAAAGATTCACTTTTAAATAACTTCTCATTTTCATCTAAAGTTTTAAATAATTCATTATAACATTTCTTTAGAGTATCATTTAGAGAAAAATTATTAACATCATCAAAAGATTCATCTAATTCATCTAAAAAACTCTCTAATTTTAGTTCCTTTTTTATTGTAGGTCGACATCTATCAAGTAATTCTTTCTTTTTGTCTAAGTAAAGACTTATATCTTCTTCAGCTTTATCTATTTTTATAATAGAAAATTGAAATTTATTATTAATAATTATTATCATTATTAATAAAATGCTTATTAAAACAATCACACCTAAAATAATTTCTAGCATCTTACACCTCCAACTATCTAGATTATACCACATCACAATAAAAGAGAAAATAATTTCTCTTTTCAATTACTAGTAATTTCATCGAATGTAGTATCTGTTTCTTTAGGCTCAGTTCCTTTTAAAAAGTACATTAATTTTTGTTTTTTTTCACTTTCAGTTGCGGGTTTTCCAGAAATTGGTTCTACAAGCATACCAACAACATTTTTAGGTTTTTCATACCAAACATCTTCATCTTTCATATCTTTCTCATAACTTTCTACAGTTTTATACCAAATATTTTGAGCATATTTATAATCTTTTTTAGATAGTTCTTTATTATTATCATATCCAACCCATACAGCACAAACAATCTTTTTATTAAAACCAATATTCCAATTGTCTCCATTAGTAGTACCACTTTTTAAAGCATAGGTATGAGTTAATTTTCCATTAAGCCCAATACCAGTTGGATAATTATAATCAACATATAAAGGATCGTATGTTGCTGTAAGCATATTATTTAAAATATATACAAGTGAAGAATTTAAAACCAGTTCTTTATTTTTTTTATATTCATATAGAACTTCTCCTTTGCCATTTTCAATCTTTTCAATAAAATGACCTTCTACTTTATATCCTTCATTTGCAAAAGCAGCATATCCTTGAGCCATTTCAATTATATTTATTTCATTGGTCCCCAAAGGAAGAGAAGGAACGCTTTCAAGTTTGGATTTAATTCCAACTCTTCTTGCGACATTGATAAGAGCATCATATCCTAAAAACATATGTGTTTTAACTGCATATATATTATCACTATAAGCAATAGCAGTAGCCATACTTATAGCTTTATTCCCATATTTATCATTATAATTAACAGGTGAATATGTCTTACCATTTTCTAATGGAAAAGTTGTCTTTTCACTTGTAAAAGCAGTACTAGAAGTAAAACCATTTTCTAATGCAGCATAATATAAATAAGGCTTCATAGTAGAACCAACCTGTCTTTTGGAAGAAATTGCACGATTATAAGTAGAATTATTATAGTCTTTTCCTCCGATAAGTGCCATTATACCACCATTTTCTGGATTCATTACAACACTAGATGTCTCTATCTTAGAATCATCCGGAAAAGTATTTTTTACATTTTCTTCAAGACTACTTTGAATATCATAATTAAAGTTTGTATATATTTTTAATCCATTATAATCACTATAATTTCTTGGAATACTATCTATACTCTCGAGTTCATTCATAACAGCATCTATATAGTAATTTATACTGGTTAAATTTTCTTTATCAGAATTTGCTGTAATAGTAAGTTTTTCACTATAAGCTTCATCTTTCTCACTAGATGAAATAATTCCATTACTTACCAAAGCATTTAATACAACAAGTTGTCTCTTTTTAGCATTTTCAAAATTTATAATAGGAGAATATATACTAGGAGCTTTTGGAATACCACTAAGCATAGAAGCCTCGGCTAAATCTAAATCTTTACTACTTTTATTGAAATAAAACTTAGAAGCATTCTCAATTCCATATTTTCCATGACCATAATTAATAGTATTTAAATAACCTTCTAAAATTTCATCTTTAGAGTAATTTGCTTCTATTCTCATTGTATACCACATTTCATCCCATTTTCTTTTCCAAGTCTTATCAAAATCTAAAAATAAATTTTTAGCATACTGTTGTGTTATTGTCGATGCACCTTGATTAGTGCTATGACTAGTAATATTTGTAAGAATTGCTTTTCCAATTCTTAGAAAGTCAAATCCAAAATGTTTATAAAAATTTTTATCTTCAGTATAAATAGTAGACTTAATTAGATAATCACTTATATCATCTAAATCCACCCATTCTTTAGATTCATTACCTTTAAAATAAATAGTCTTATTAATATCATATAAACTAATATTATTAGCACTATTAATAGTTACTTTGGGAGACAATTTTACATATAAAAAGCAACCTATAATAGTAATTACAAATATAATAAATAAGAAACAAAAAAATTTAAATAATTTTTTCAAGAACTATCCCCTCCAATATTAGTATTAAATAAACTGAAAAAAATATGTATTAAAAAAAATAAATTAATATTAATAAAAAATTAAAAAGAACTTGACAAATATAAATACTTATTAATATAATGTTAATAACACAAAAGCAATTGTTAAGTGAACACTACATAAGTAGTGAAATTTTATAATATTAGATATTAACAAAAAGATAAAAACAAAAAAGGAGATTTAAAATGAAAAAGTTAATAAAACAATTTAATTTATTTGAGTGGGGAATGATTTTATCTGTAATAGGATTTACTATTTATTTTTCAATTATAAGTAATGATAGCAGATTATGGTATTTATTAATAGATGGTCTTGCTGCTGTTAGTGGTATTTTCTGCGTTGTATTATGTGCAAAAGGTAAGAAAAACCAATATATATGGGGATTATTTAATGTAATTGGTTATGTAATAATAGCTTGTATAAATAAGTATTATGGAGAAGTAATGTTAAATGCGCTTTATTATTTACCATCACAATTTATAGGTTACTATTTATGGAATAAACATATTAATACAGAAACAGAGGACGTGGAGGGTAAAAAACTTACATTAAAACAAAGTCTCATTTTTCTATTAATTGTTGTTGTTGGCGTAATTGCTTATAAATTTGTACTTGATTTATTAGGTGGAAATAAAACATTACTAGATAGTTCATCAACAGTATTTTCAATTTTTGCTAATGCATTAATGCTAATGCGTTATAGAGAACAATGGCTACTTTGGATAATTATAGATATTATCACAGTAATAATGTGGTTCCTAGCAAAAGATTTTGTAATGGTAACAATGTGGTCTGTATATTTAGTAAATGCTTTTTATGGTTATTATAATTGGACAAAAATGGCAAAGGAGAAATAGTTATGTATAAAATAGGTATGTATGGAGGCAGTTTTAATCCACTACATCTTGGACATGTAAATGATATTATAATGTCTGCTAATCAATGTGAAAAGTTATATGTAGTTTTAAGTGTAACTGAAGATAAGAAAGAAATTAATCACAAAGAAAGATATATGTGGCTAAAGAGTATTACAAAGCATTTAGATAATGTTGAAGTAATAGAAATATTTGATAGAAACAATTCAAAAGATACATATGACTGGGAAAAAGGTGCAAATGATATTAAAAATACAATAGGTCAGAAAATAGATGTAGTTTTTTCAGGAGATGATTACAAAGGTAAAAATATCTGGGAAAGCTTATATAAAGATTCAAAAATAATGTACTTTGAAAGATCAAAAATAAATATTTCATCAACAGAAATAAGACAAAATCCTTATAAGTATTTTGAATATTTACCAAATATAGTAAAAAAATACTATACAAAAAAAGTATGCATAATAGGAACAGAAAGTTGTGGTAAAACTACTTTAGTTAGAAATTTAGCTAATATATTTAATACATCTCATGTAGAAGAGGCAGGAAGATTTATATGTGATGATGCAGGTGGAATAGACAATATGCAAGAATATCATTATTTTAATATATTAATTAAACATAAAAAGGATGAAGAAGAAGCACTTAATTTTGCAAATAAGGTACTTTTAATAGATACAGATGCTTTAATTACACTTTATTATTATAATTTAGGCTTTAATAAGAAAAATGAATTAAATAAAAACTTTAATTTATTAGCAGAAACTTTAAATAAATTTAATAACTACGATTTATATATATTCTTAGAACCGGATGTAAAATGGGTTCAGGATGGAACAAGAACTTATGGAGATGATAAAGTAAGAATAAAAAATAATAAAAAATTAAAAGAATTACTTAAGAAAAATAATATAAAGTATATATCTATTACAGGAAATTATGAAGAAAGATATGAAAAGAGTGTAATAGAAATAAAAAAATTAATAGGAGAATAATATGTTTTTAAATAAAGATATCATAGAGTTTATTAATAAAATAATTAATCAAACAAGTATTTCAGATAGTGAATCTATAAAAGAAAATATTTTGAAGTTTAAAAAATATTTGGAATTAACAAAAATGTGTGATAAAAAGTCTCTTGAAGATATTGATGTAATAATAAGTTGTGCAGATGAATTAATTGGATTAAAAGATAAAATTGGTAACATTGATATAAATATAATTTTAAAAAATAAAGAAGAAAAACAAGTAAAAGAAAAGAAGAAAGTCATTATAAAGGAGAAACAATCACAATCTCTTTACGACGAAAAACACTATCATCATTATTCATTTGATAATAGTTCAAGTTGTGGTGGAGGATCTAGCTATAGAGGTTGCTAATATGAAAAGGATTAAAGTTAATAATGAAGAAATAATTGTTAGAGATTCACTTTGTAGTACTAATAAAAATAAAGAGAGGAAAACAGAACCCAGAGTAAGATTATATATAAAACTAACAGATGAATGTTGTGCTAAATGTAAGTTTTGTGCTAATGGTAATTGCAAAGACTTTGGAACAATAGATTTAAATAAACTAGAATATACTATTAGATATTTAATGGAAAATAATATTCTTCATGGAATAAGCATAACAGGTGGAGAACCTATGATGAACCCAGAAGTATTAAATAACGTACTAAATTTAATATATAGCATTTCCAAAGAGATAGAAGTAGCAATAAGTACTAATGGTTATAATTTAAAGGAATTTATAAAAATGGATCATGTAAACGATTTAGAATCAATTCACATATCAAAGCATCATTACGATGATTCAATAAATAATGAGATATTTGGAAGTACTAAAGTAGCAAGTACAGACGACATAATGTATCTTCAAGATTTTCTTGATGATAAGAGAATAATTAATATTAATACCTTAGTAATGAAAGATTATATAAATAATTTAGAAGAAATAAAGAAAATGCTTGATTATGTAGGCAAAATAAAAGTTTACAAAAATGGCTTTGTATCTCTAATGAAGTGTAATGACTACTCTAAAGAACAATTTATTAACTTTAATGATATTTTTAATAATTTAGATAATAATTTTTTTCTAGGGCACCATTTTTATAGTGAAGAGTATTGTGAGTGTGTAGATGGAGTATATTTATCAAAGTATAATGATTTAGTAGAATTTTATGCTAGAATGGTAAAGAACTGTGAATGTCCATATACAACTCAATTAGTTTATACATCTGATAATAAATTAACTGCAGGATTTGGAAAGAAAATACTAATAAAATAACACCGAAAGGTGTTTTTAGTTTTAATAGATGATAAAATGTGCTATAATCATTACTATAAATTTGAGGTGGTGGTAAAATGCCTAAAATTAATATAAAAATCTCTATAAGTGATAATACAAATAATGATTCTTATGAAATTAAGTCAATTATTCAAGATGAAATAATAAAATATAAAGAAAAAGATAATACATTAGTAAAATATGACTTAAATAAGAATATACTTACTAGAGAAAATGATAATCTCCGGATGGAATATGTTTTTAACAAAGAAAATGAAACAGAAGGAACTATTTTTATAAAAGAATTAAATAATAATATAAAAATATTAATTAATACAAATAAATTAAATAGAATTAATAATAATATAGATATAGAATATGTAATAGAAGATAATATATTTAATTATAGAATTGAGGAGATAAAATGAGTTTATATAAAGAGTTAAAAGATAGTTTAATACAAATAGTAAAAAATGCTGGATATGAAGAAGAAAATATTGCACTAGAAACATCAAATAGAAAAGATTTAGGAGAATATCAGTTAAATGATGCTATGCAACTTGTTAAGAAATATCACACTAACCCAAGAGAAATAGCAACTAATATTGTTAATGAATTAGAAAAAGATGGTAGATTTGTAAATATAAATATTGCAGGACCTGGATTTATCAATTTTACTTTAAGTGATGAATATAAAAAAGAAATAATAAACAAAGTTAATACTGATTTATTTAGCAATATTGATAAGAGAGAGAAGAAAGACATAATTTTAGATTATGGAGGAGCAAATGTTGCGAAAGCATTACATGTAGGTCATTTAAGAAGTGCTAATCTAGGAGAAGCGTTGAAAAGATTAGGAAAGTTAGTAGGGTATAATGTTTTAGGAGATGCTCACTTAGGAGATTATGGAAGACCACTTGGCCTTGTAGTTTTAGAAATAAAAAAGATGTATCCAAATTTAGCATATTTCAATGAAGAATACACAGGTGACTATAGTGAAGTAGAATTACCAATAACAAATGCAGATTTAGAGAAAATTTATCCATTAGCAAGTACAAAATCAAAAGAAGATGAAGAATATCTAGAAGAAGCAAGAGAAGTAACAAGAAAAATTCAAAGTCATGAAAGAGGATATTATGACATTTGGAAAAGAGTTGTAGAAATTTCTAAAAAAGATATTAAAGCTGTTTACAATAGTTTATATGTTGATTTCGACCTATGGTATGGTGAAAGCGATGCAATGGAATATTTTGATGAACTAGAAAAAATATACAGAGATAAAAACATTTTAGTAAAGAGTAACGGAGCAGAAGTTGTAGAAGTAAGTTCTGAAGAAGATAAAGCGGAAGTTCCCCCATTATTATTTATTAAATCAAATGGAACTATTTCTTATGAAACAACAGACTTAGCAACAATTTTACAAAGAAGAAAAGAATATAATCCAGATGAAATATGGTATGTTGTAGATGGAAGACAAGGACTACATTTTGAACAAGTTTTCCGTGCTGCTAGAAAAGCAGAATTAGTAAGAGATGATGTAAAACTTGAACATATTGGATTTGGAACAATGAATGGTCAAGATGGAAAGCCATTTAAGACAAGAGATGGTGGAGTAATGACTCTTAAGACTTTGATTGACTTAATAAATAATGAAACACTAAAGAAAATAAGTAGTGAATCAATGACAGAAGAAGAAAAAGAAAAGATATCTAGAACAGTTGCTATCGCAGCCTTAAAATATGCAGACTTCTTACCATTTAGGGCAACAGATTATGTATTTGACCCAGAAAAATTTGCAGACTTAGAGGGAAAAACAGGACCATATTTACTATATTCAACAATTAGAATGAAATCATTACTTAATAAAGCAAAAGATATAAAAAAAGAAACATTGAAAAAATTAAATAGTCAAACTGAGCAAGAATTAGCATTGGCTATCCTTAATTTACCAACTGCAATAAATAAATCATTAGATTCAAAATCAATGAACGAAATAGCTGAATACTTATATAATATTACATCACTATATAATAAATTTTATTCAGAAAACAAAGTTTTAACTGAAGAAGACAAAGAATTACAAGAGTCTTGGTTAGTACTTACAAATGTAGTTTATAAAATAAATATTTTACTTTTAAATACATTAGGTATAGAAGTTCCAGAAAAAATGTAAAAAAGTATTGTCAAGATAAAAGATATATGTTATAAAATTTAATGGTAATTTTTCTACCAAATTTTATAGAAAAAATTGTATATAGGAGGACTACCTATGAGTATTAAAATGAAAAAAGAAGAATTAGAATTAATTTCTAACAAAGATATTGCTGCTATGATATTAGAAGATAGCAAAAGAACATTAAATACTGCTGATATATTCAAAAAGATTATTAAACTATTAGAATTACCAGAAAGTACATTCGAAGCAAAGATTGCTGATTTTTATACTGCACTATCTACAGATAAGAGATTTATTCTATTACCAAACGGAAAATGGGATTTAAGATCTAATCATACCTCAGATAAAGTTATAAAAATCACAACAGAAGATGATGAAGATGATGACGAAGAAGAGGAAACTGAAGAAGAAAAACTTGAAGATATTCAAGACTCTGAAGATAACTATGATGACACAGACGATGACAGTGATTATGATGATGACGCTAATGAAGAATTAAAAGATTTAGTAGTTATAGATGAAGATGAATTAGAACTAGAACAATAATCTAGTTTTTTTCATCATAAAACTATGATATAATAGGACTGATTTACGAAAGATTAGGTGAAAATATGATAGAAAGATTAGAAACGACTTTACAAAAATATAATGAGTTAGAGCAAGAATTAACTAAACCAGAAGTTTTAAGCGATGTAAAAAAAACACGTGAATATTCAAAAGAAATGGCATCACTTGCTGATATAGTTAATTGCTATAAAAAATATAAAAAAACATTAGAAGATATTGAAAGTACTAAAGAGATGGTAAAAGATCCTGACTTAGGTGATATGGCTAAAGAAGAATTAAAAGCCTTAGAAGCTGAAAAAGTAAAATTAGATGGAGAGCTTGAAATATTACTTATACCAAAGGATCCTAACGATGAGAAAAATGTTATTATTGAAATTCGTGGAGCAGCTGGTGGAGATGAAGCAAATATTTTTGCAGGGGATTTATTTAGAATGTATACAAGATATGCAGAAAAGAAAGGTTTTTCATATCAAGTATATAACTCAGTAGATGGTACTGCAGGAGGATTTAGCCAAATAGAGTTCATTGTAAAAGGAAAAGGAGCATATTCTTTACTTAAATATGAATCTGGTTCACATAGAGTTCAAAGAGTTCCAGTAACAGAATCAAATGGTAGACTTCAAACATCAACAGCAACAGTATTAGTTATGCCAGAAGCAGACGATGACATTGAAATAGAAATTAACCCAAATGATTTAAGAATAGATATTTATCGTTCAAGTGGTTGTGGAGGACAAGGAGTAAATACAACAGATTCAGCAGTAAGAATTACTCACTTACCTACAAATACAGTAGTTACTTGTCAAAATGAAAGAAGTCAAATTCAAAACAAAGAGCAAGCGATGAAAGTATTAAAATCAAGATTATATGAATTACAAGAACAAGAAAAAGCAGAAAAAGAAGGAAAAGAACGTCGTAGTAAAATTGGAACAGGTGACAGAGCCGAAAAAATAAGAACATATAACTATCCACAAAATAGAGTTACTGATCATAGAATAGGATTTACTACAAAGAACCTTGATAGAGTAATGGACGGAGATTTAGACGATATATTAAATGCACTAATCCAAGAAGACCAAAAAAGAAAACTTCAAGGTGAAGAAGAATAAATGACAATAGAAGAATTATTAGTCTTTGGAAAAAGTCATTCCCATAGTGAACATGCCAAAATTTTATTAGCAGAGTTATTAAATAAGAATTCATTAGAACTTTTAAATTATTTAGATGAAAAAGTAGATAATAAAATATCTAATGAGTATAAAAGGCAAATACTAGCACTTGAAGAGGGAAAACCTCTTCAATATGTTATTGGAAATGTAAATTTTTATGGAATTAAGTATTACATAAATGAGAATGTATTAATACCAAGATTTGAGACTGAAGAACTAGTAGAAAATACGATTAAATACGTGAATAAGTATTTCACAGAACCTGTGGATATAATTGATTTAGGTTGTGGAAGTGGAGTAATAGGATTAACTTTAGAAAAAAAGATTTCAACAAAATCTGTGGATTTAATAGATATTAGTAAGAAAGCTCTAGAAGTGACTAAAGTAAATAAAGAAAATTTAAAATCAAATGCTAATTTATATCAAAATGATTTTTTAAAAAATATAGAAAAAAAATATGATGTAATTATTAGTAATCCACCTTATATTAAAAATAATGAACAAATAGAACAAATTGTTAAAGATAATGAGCCACATCTTGCATTATATGCAGGAGATGAAGGTTTAGATTGCTATGAAAGCATATTAAGAGATGCTGGTAAAAATTTAAAAGAAAGAGCAATTATTGCTTTTGAAATAGGTTATACTCAAGCAGAAGATATAAAAACATTAGCAAGCAAGTATTTAGATAATATACGAATAGAAGTAAAAAAAGATTTATCAGAAAAAGATAGAATGTTATTTATTTTTAAAAATATTGAATAAAAATAGAGATAACGCCTCACAAGTATTATGAAAGTGAGGCTTTTATTATGAAAAAAATTGTTCTTGTATTAGCAGTTATAATAGGCATTTTATGTATTAACAAAACAGAAAAAGTAATTATACCAAAAGAATCCATTAGACTTAGAGTGATTGCGAATAGTGACTATTCAAAAGATCAAAATCTAAAAAAGAAAATAGTAAAAAACTTATCAACAAAATTTGTGGAAACAAATAATTTAAAAAATATTCAAGAAACAAGAAATTATATCAATAAAAAATTACCAGAATTCACAGAAATTATTGATAAAACTATAAAAGAAAATAATAGTGATAAAAATTTTAAAATAAATTATGGAAAAAATTATTTTCCAAGAAAAGAATATAAAAATGTAATTTATGAAGAAGGAGAATATGAATCAGTTGTTATAACGATAGGTGACGGGAATGGAAAAAATTTCTGGTGTGTTTTATTCCCACCTCTTTGTATGCTTGATGAAGATAGTAATATAGAATATAGTTCATTAGTTAAAGAAATAATAGATAAGTATTTTTAATAATTGAATAGAATAGAATATATAGCAGAAACTTATATATTCTTTATTTTACGTTAAATTACATACGATTTAGCCTATTTAATTGACAAAATATAGCGAATTTCTTATTATAAGATTGAAAAACAAGAAAATGTATCAAGTTTTAATTTTAAAACTTAAATATATAAGAGAGAAAATGGAGGAAAAAGCTATGAAGATTATGGAAATAGAAGGTGGAAGAGAACTTTCTGGAACTATAAGAGTAAGTGGTGCGAAAAATGCGACCGTTGCACTTATTCCTGCTGCCATATTAACAGATGAAGAAGCAACAATTTGTAATATCCCAGAAATAACTGATACTGATGCATTATGTGATATTTTAAAAGAATTAAATGTGGATGTAAAAAGAGCAAGTGAAAGTATTATTATTAATCCAGAACATATGCAAAATATTGAAATAAAAGAAGAATATTCAAAAAAATTAAGAGCATCATACTATTTTATGGGAGCACTTCTTGGAAAATATAAAAAAGCAGTAATGTATTTTCCTGGAGGATGTTCAATAGGAGCAAGACCAATTGATTTACACTTAAAAGGATTTGAAGCATTAGGAGCAACTGTTACAAATGAAAAAAACAAATACATTGTAGAAGCAGAAGAATTACACGGAGCAAATATTTATTTAGATATTGCATCAGTTGGTGCGACAATAAACATTATGTTAGCAGCAGTAAGAGCTAAAGGAAAAACAGTAATTGATAATGCAGCTAAAGAACCAGAAATAGTAAATGTAGCAACATTCTTAAATAATATGGGAGCAAAAATTACAGGAGCAGGTACTTCAACAATAAAAATAGAAGGCGTTGATCATTTAACAAAATGTTTCCATGAAGTGATACCAGACAGAATTGAAGCAGGAACTTACATTATTATAGGAGCATTATGTGGAACTCCAATAAAAGTAGATAATGTTATACCAGAACATATTGATTCACTTTTATCAAAATTAGAAGAGATGGGAGTAGAATTAGAAATAGGACAAGATTATGTAATAGTTTCAAATCAAGGTCATAGAAGAGCAACAAGTATAAAAACTGCTGTTTACCCAGGTTTTGCAACAGACTTACAACAACCATTTACAGTATTACAAACACAATGTAATGGAAAAAGTAAAACCACTGAAACCATTTGGGAAAATAGATTTATGCATGTACCATATTTAAAAGAGTTAGGTGCAGATATAACTGTTAAAAATCAAACAGCAACAATAGTTGGTCCAACAAAATTAAAAGGATCATCAGTAGTTGCAACAGACTTAAGAGCTGGAGCAGCAATGGTAGCAGCAGGTCTATTAGCAGAAGGAAAAACTACAATAACTAATGTAGAACACATACTAAGAGGATATGAAAATATAATAGATAAATTAACAAATGTAGGTGCTAAAATTACTCTTAAAGAAATATAATTTAATAGTTATATTTCTTTTTTTGGAGGTAAAATGAAAAAACTATTAAAATTATTATTACTATTACTCTTAAATATATCTGTATATTTCATATATAATTCAACAAAAAATAGTGTATACACTATTACATCATTAGGAGATGGTGTATCATTAGGAATAAATTCATACGCAATAGATGACTATTCCTATGCAGATTACTATAGAGATTTTAAATTAAAAGAAAAGGAAAAAGTAAAATTAATAGATTCATATTCAAAAAAAGAAATGAGTATTACATCTCTTGCTGAAAAAATAAAAACTGATAATAAATTAAAAGAAGATTTAAACTCTAGTAACATATTATTTTTAACGATAGGTTATAATGATTTATTATATAAAATTGAATTAGAAGAGAATTTAACTAACAGTAGACTACTTAGTATAACAAGAGAAATAGATAAGTCATACAATAAACTACTAAAAGAAATAAGAAAATATTACAAAAGAAAAATAATAGTGGTAGGCTATTTTAAATCTAATAAAGATGATTATTATGTTAATAAAGGTATAAAGAAACTTAATAATATTTTGAGTAAAAATAGTGATGTAATATTTATTGAAACATATAATCTTTTAAATAATAGAAAAGAATATTTTTCTAATCCTAATAGTTATTATCCTAATATAAAAGGTTATGAATTAATAGGAAAATCAATTATAGATACAGTAAAATAGCACTAAAAATAGTGGAAAAGTTTAATAAAGCCTTGAAAAACAATAAAAAGTTTGATATATTAAAGGCAACTAAACAGGAAAATGTTGTAAGGAAAAGATATGTTGTTAACCTTTGCTATATAGGTGTTCCTATGGGACTTCAGTATTCTATTACAGCAATCGGCAGTGTCGTTTTACAGACTGCCGTAAACCGTCTTGGTTCCACCGCAGTTGCAGCCGTTGCCTCTGGCGGAAAGCTTGCTATGTTCTTCTGCTGTCCATTTGACGCAATGGGTTCCACAATGTCTACCTACGCCGGACAAAACTTAGGTGCCCAGAAACTTGACCGTGTAGACAAGGGAATTTTCGCATGCAGCGGGTTAGCTCTTGTTTATTCTGTGATTGCCTGTGCTGCTCTTTTGTTTACCGGACAATATTTAGCACTTTTATTTGTTGACGGCACAGAAACCCAGTTAATCGAAATGATTGCTGCATTTCTTCGCTGGAACTGCATTTTCTATTTCCCATTAGCACTTGTAAACATTGTCCGTTTTACGATTCAGGGCTTGGGATTCGGAAAATTGGCGATTTTAGCCGGTGTGTGTGAAATGGCTGCCAGAAGTATTGTCGGATTCTATTTTGTTCCGGTATTCGGCTTCACCGCCGCCTGCCTGGCAAGCCCAATCGCCTGGATATTGGCAGATGTGTTTTTGATTCCGGCGTATTTTCTTGTGGTGAAGCATTTAAAGAGG
>ERZ827168.1999-NODE-1999-length-25353-cov-4.228832_pt1 | contig 25353 bp, 28 predicted proteins | sample MGYA00519868_ERZ827168 | MGnify/ENA primary metagenome ERZ827168 (study PRJEB31778, sample SAMEA3449271) | human gut metagenome | biome: human gut; feature: human-associated habitat; material: faeces | place: United Kingdom | collected 2010/2012 ...
GTGTTGCTCGACGATCTCCCCGTGCAGGAGGCTGTACTCCCGACCTGTGTAAAAAACCTCTATGTGCTTCCTTCCAACATACAGCTGGCCGGGGCAGAAATTGAACTGGTTTCCGCCATGGCGCGCGAACACATCCTCAAACACCAGTTGGAGCTGGTTCAGCCGCTTTACGACTATATTTTTATCGATTGCCCGCCTTCACTCGGTCTGTTGACGCTCAACGCGCTGACCGCATCGGATTCTGTACTGGTGCCCATTCAATGCGAATATTACGCGCTGGAAGGTCTGACACAGCTGATGAGCACGGTGCGGCTTGTCAAAAAGCGTCTGAATCCTTCGCTGGAAATCGAGGGTGTGGTGCTCACAATGCTCAACGGCCGAACCAAATTGGGTGTGCAGGTGGTGGAGGAAGTCAAAAAGTTCTTTGCAAAAAAGGTTTATACCACCATCATCCCTCGAAACGTGCGTCTGGGCGAGGCGCCGAGCTTCGGGCAGCCCATCAATGTCTATGATCCGCGATCGGCCGGTTCTCTGGCCTATAAGAGCCTTGCGGAGGAATTTTTGAAGTGGAATGGTGAACGGAGGTAAGCAAAATGCCTAAGGTAAAAGGCGGTCTGGGACGCGGAATGGACGCTCTCTTCGGCGAAATGGCGGAGGAGACGGAAAACAGGATCCAGATGATTCCGATCGGCCAGATCGATCCCAACAAGGAGCAGCCGCGCAAGCAGTTTGATCTGGAATCCCTCGATCAGCTCGCTTCCTCCATTCGCTCGGTCGGCATCATCCAGCCCATCGTCGTCTGCCCCAACGGCAAGCGCTACACCATCGTCGCGGGCGAACGCCGCTGGCGTGCGGCGCGCATGGCAGAGTTGGAGGAAATTCCTGCCATTGTCCGCGACGTTGAAACCATCCAACGGATGGAAATGGCGCTGATTGAGAATATTCAGCGCACGGACTTGAATCCGCTGGAAGAAGCGCAGGCCGTCAGCAGTCTGATGCAGGAATGCGGGCTGACGCAGGAACAGATCGCCCAGCGCATCGGCAAGAGCCGCTCTGCGGTCGCTAACCTGCTGCGTCTTCTCAACTTACCCACAGAAGTGGCGGAGCTTGTCGCAGAAGGGGAGCTGAGCGAAGGTCACGCGCGTGCTATACTTGGCGCGGAAGACCCTGAAATGATGATCAGCTTGGCCAATCAGGCGGTTCAGCGCGGGCTGAATGTCCGTCAAACCGAAGCGTTGGCCAAAGCAGTGAAGAAACAGCGCGAGGAAGGCGAGAAGCAGAAGGAGGAAAAGCCGCGCTGCGCAGAGCTGACCTTGGTGGAAGAGGCAGCGCGCCGTCGCTTCGGCACGAAAATTTCAATTGTCGGCAATGAAAAGCGCGGAAAGCTGATTCTGCATTACAATTCTCCGGAGGATTTGGAACGAATTTACGAATTCATCCGCATTCAGGACGACTGATCGAATGATATGCAAAAAGCGGACGGAGTGTTTCACGTGAAACACTCCGTCCACTTTTTGCATATTCTGGAAAGAGGAGCATAGAAATGCAGGGAGGCGCAGCAAATGCGGCTTAGTGAGATGAAGGTCGGTACAAGTGCGCGCATTAAAACCGTTAAAGGAGAGGGCGTATTGCGAAAGCGGTTGCTTGATCTCGGATTAACGCCGGGCACCATCGTAATGGTGCGGAGAACCGCGCCCATGGGCGACCCGATCCAGCTGCATTTGCGCGGATATGAACTGACTTTGCGAAGAAGTGAAGCAGAGAAAATGGAAATTCAAGAGGTTTTTGCGGAGGAATAAAGCATGGCGGTGACGATTGCGCTGCTGGGAAATCCAAATTCCGGCAAAACGACGCTGTTCAACCGGCTTACTGGCAGCAGGCAGCACGTCGGGAATTTCCCCGGCGTGACAGTAGAGAAAAAAGAGGGAGAACTGCGCAATAAAGAAGGCGTTGTGGTTGTAGATCTGCCGGGGATTTACTCACTCTCACCGTATTCGGCAGAGGAAGTTGTTGCACGCGATTTTCTGATGAAGGACAAGCCCGATGTGGTGATCGACGTCGTAGATGCAACCAATTTGCAGCGCAATCTGTATCTCACTGTGCAATTGATGGAAATAGGTGTTCCAACCGTCGTGGCGCTGAATATGATCGACGAGGTGAAAAGGCAGGGGAAGAGGATCGACGTACCGCTTCTCTCGAAAAGAATGGGTTTGCCCGTTGTCGCCATTAGCGCAGCAAGCGGGCAGGGCTGTGAAGAACTGATCGAGTGCGCAATGGAAAGAACACGAAAGAAAATAGCCTTACCCTGCCCGGAGATGGGCAGTGGCGTCTGGCGAAGAAGTTTAGAAGAGATTCAACAAATTGTGCAGCAGAAATGCCAGAAAACAGAGATAAATCCGCGCTTTTTTGCCATACGCTGCATCGAAGGCGAAGACGTCGTTCCCCTTAGCGTAGAGGAAAAGATGCGCATAGAACGCATCCTAAAGAGGGCCGAACAGGCACTCCATACGGACCGCGACGCCGCAGTGGCGGATATGCGGTATAACTTTATCGAGCAAACCTGCTGTGATGTCGTGACAGAAGAAAAGAAGGGGAAGAAGCAGGAACGGACATTGCGCGTTGACGCGGTATTGACGCACAAAATCTTTGGCATTCCCATCTTTCTGGCAATCCTGCTCTTCGTGTTCTATCTAACCTTTGCAGGGCCGGGAAAATGGTTGTCCGATGGTTTTTCCGCCTGCGTGAATGCGGCAATTCGAGCACTAGATGTTTTTTTGAACCGGTGCAGTGTCAAACCGGCGATCCATGCGCTGCTCATTGAGGGCATGTGCAGAGGCGTGGGCGCGGTGTTGTCGTTTCTGCCTACGATTGTGCTCCTGTTTTTCCTATTATCCATCCTGGAGGACAGTGGATATCTGGCGCGCGTCGCCTTTGTGATGGATAAGCTGCTGCAAAAGATCGGCCTGTCCGGACGGTCGTGCGTGCCGCTGCTGCTGGGGTTCGGCTGCTCGGTTCCGGCCATTCTGGCGACGCGAACGCTGGCAACGCAGCGCGACCGACGCATGACCATCCTGCTGATCCCCTTTCTCTCCTGTTCGGCAAAATTGCCGATTTACGCCACGTTTATCGCAGCTTTTTTTCCACAAAACGCCCCCTTAGTGTTGCTGGCTATGTATGTTGGTGGAGCAGCGGTTGGGGTGCTGTACAGCTGGGTGCTCAAAAAGTTTGTCTTTTCCGGAGAATCTACGCCGTTTGTGATGGAATTGCCTGATTACAGACTGCCGGGAGCGCAGACCGTGCTGCTGCATGTTTGGGAGAAGGCAAAGGATTTCATCAGTAAAGCATTCAGCGTCATCTTTTTGTCCTCGATTCTCATCTGGGCCTTGCAGAGCTTTGATGTTCGCGGCCTGCTCGTCAGCGATCCGTCGCAAAGCCTGTTGGCGCAAATCGGAAAGAGCATCACGCCCCTCTTTGCGCCGTTGGGCTTTGGCGATTGGATCCCCGTGACGTCGCTGCTGACCGGACTTTCCGCCAAGGAGGCAGTGCTTTCCACATTGGCTGTGCTGACCGGGATGGGGGAGTCGAGCGCGCTGCAAGCCATGCTGCCGATGATCTTTGCTCCGCGCAGCGCGTTGTCCTTTCTCACCTTCACGCTGCTCTATACGCCGTGCTTTGCTGCCGTAGCCGCTGCACGCCGGGAGTTGGGCAGCGTGAAAGGGACGCTTGCCGCCGTGACGGCACAATGTGTCGTGGCGTGGCTGGCTGCCTTTGCGGTGTATCACATTTCCATGCTGTTTTTGTAAAAGAAAAGGACGGAAACCCATCCGTCCTTTTGTCGCGTGACGATCAATCATCTACGCGAAAAGAAAATACATTTTGTAGTGCGACCGCCGTACCGGTTTCGGGATCGAAATCCATTGTCATCACGTCGCGCATGAATTCGTTCCAGCGATCGACCACCGGGCTTTCCGCCTGAACCTTCGCCGCATAGGTCGCGCCTTTTTCGCATTCGTAGTAACCGAACAGCTCGTCCCCGCAGCACCAGATGGTGTAATTCCGGATGCCTGCCCGCGTCAAGACTTCGGTCATTTCCGGCCAGATTTCGTCGTGGCGGCGAATGTATTCCGCCTTTTTGCCGGGCTTCAGGGTCGCCTTCCAGGTACATTTTTCCAATGACATCTTTGACAACCTCCTCAAGATGCGCTATGCTTAACTTAAAATAAGGATAGCATGGCAAAAAGCGCCATGCAAGGGGGAAAGCGATGGAGCTGATCTGGGATTTTGACGGCACGCTGTTCGATACCTATCCGCTGATGGCACAATCGCTGCGGCAGGCGCTGCTGGACGAGGGATGCGACGTGCCCTTGGAATGCATTCGCGCCTTGATGAATGTAACGCTCGGCCATGCGCTGGAGCAGCTGAAGGTCTCGCAGCGCGCACTGGAACGCTATAAGGAAAATCTGCACAAGGCGGGGCCGCTCGGCGTGCAGCCGTTTCCCGGCGCAAGGGAGCTTTGTGAGCGGATTGTTGCAGAGGGCGGGCATAATCACCTCTGCACGCACCGCGGTTCGTCCGCTCGTTGGTACATGGATGCGCAGGGATTGAGCGACTGCTTTACCACCTGGGTGACGGAAGAAAACGGCTTTCCGCGAAAACCGGCGCCGGATGGGGTGAACTACATTTTGTCGCAATCGAAACCCAATAAGCGACATTTTGTGATGATTGGCGATCGAGAGTTGGACATTTTGGCGGCTCATCGTGCAGGCATTCGCGCCTGTCGGTTTGCGGGCGGAGAGCCGATTGAAAGCGTTTCCACGGAGGCGGAATATAAAATACAGTATTTGAAGGACTTTTTCAACGTCGTGAAGGAGGAAGAAAAATGAAGGAAATCTTTGACCGCGTGAGTGTGCGCAAATACACCGTGCAGCCCGTTGAGGCCGAAAAAGTGGAGAAACTGCTGCGCGCCGCAATGGCTGCGCCTTCGGCAGGAAATCAGCAGCCCTGGGAGTTCTGCGTCGTGCGCAATCGGGAAACGCTCGATCAGCTCGCCGCATGCAGCCCTTACGCCAAACCCTTGCTCGGCGCGCCGCTGGGCATCGTGATCCTAAGCCGAGAGGAGGGCTTGCGTTTCCCGGAATATTGGGAACAGGATCTGGGCGCGTGCACGCAGAATCTGCTGCTGGAAGCGGAGCATCTGGGTCTGGGAGCGGTCTGGATGGGCATAGCGCCGCTTCAGGACCGCATGGAGAAGGTCAGCGCCGTACTCGGCTGCAAGGGCCTCAAGCCCTTTGCGCTGGTAGCTGTGGGCTATCCGGATCCTGCCTTCAAACAGCCCAAACACGACCGCTATGACCCCGCGCGCGTGCGGTATGTAGATTGAGGTAAAATAATGGAACGGATATGATGGGGCGAGTTTATGGCAAAATGGGATAGAATATTCCGCATTGCCGTTGTGCTGCTGCTCAGCGCGAATCTGGCAGTCAGTGGAAAGCAGCGGAAAAAAGAAATCTGCAACAGAAATCGCTGATGCCGATCATGACATTGCGCTGATCCTTCCGGAAAGTCCGACGGCAGCCGATGCATGGTACGACTATGATTGGGCCTACGAAGCCTCGGATTATGTGGAGATCATCCGTTTGGGGACAACCGGATCCGATTGGCATTTTGAAATGACGCTTCCGGGAGCCAATGCGGATTTGACCGTGCAGCAAATCTACATCAACGACATGGTTGACGGTCAAAAAAACACGGACCAACTTGTCAGTGACGATGTGATAAGATATATGGCGGAGCTTAACGACATAAGCGGAGATGAAGTGATCCTCCGCGCCGGAAAGACGCTCTTTTTTGAAGACTGGCACCCGTTCGTCACGGAATTTAATGGTCGAGAGATTCTTTTTGTGCTGCAAGCGGCCTCCGGTGAAACCGTGCGTTATTCGTATATTTTTGAGCTTACGGAAAATCCTGCGTTACCAGTGGACTACACAAACGACAGCGGCAAGGATCTTTCGCTGCTCCGCCATAATGCGAATTACGACATAAAGGTCTTTGACGGCGTATACTGGGTGCCGGCCGTTTCTCTTGGAGAAAGCCGCTATACGAATGCGGAAATTGCCGCAATGCAGAAGGATTCTCCGGAGGAAAAGCAAGCTAAGATCGGGACGCTCTATGAGGCGCTGCAACTGTATCAGATCGGAGATTTTCATTCGGCGGACGATAATGTGCGCATTTCCGAAAACGGAATCAATTGGGAATTCCATACGCCGGGGCGCAACGCCGTTATCAACAACTGCGGCTGCTGCGCTACAGATTCCGCATGGCTGCGCTATCTGCTGGATGGAGACTATGATGAAATCGGATATATCACCACCTCTCAGCGCGATGGCAGCGGACACGTCTATAACTACATTCAAGAGGGCGAATGGTACTATATCATCGACCCCTTACGCACTACCGTAACGACTGGATTGCCACAATCGAGGAAAACGGCGATTTGGAGGCCTATTCACGCTCCGACCGAGTTCTCGGCAACATTCACCGCACGAAAGATCTTGTCAGCTTTGTCAACTATGTGCAAGACGCCTTCAACGATCCGCCCAGATTGATGTTCCGCCTCACCTGCGAGGATGTAACGCCCATAGACGGCGTGCATTCCGAGGAAGGCGTGACCATTGTTCGCCCGGAAAGCTGCGAGCCCTATGTTACCTGCATTTTCGACGACGATGCCGACGATTTGACCTATGCATATGCCCCGAACCCTACGAAAGTGCCGGAGTATTCATTACAGCCAGTGCAAAAAAACAAGCGCGCATGAAACGGAAAAAGTAAAGCGTGCGAAAAGAGAAAACAGCCCTCTGCGGAAGGAATCCTTCCGCGGAGGGCTGTTTTTTGTCTTTAATTTGATTAGCGGATGCACTCGAGCAGCTTTTTCATGTTGGCTTCAATGCCGCCCTCGCGGAACACCGCAGAGGTGCCGGCCACAAACAGGTCTGCGCCTGCTGCGCGCATCTTGACCGCGTTTTCAAAGGAAACGTTGCCGTCCACCTCGATGCGCACGTTGTCATAGCCGTTTTCGTCCAGCATCCTGCGCAAACGGGTGATCTTGCCCAGCGTCGCGGGAACGAGCTTCTGTCCCGCAAAGCCGGGGTTGACCGTCATGACCACAACCATGTCCAGATCGGGCAGCACGTCCTCAATCATGCAAAGGGGCGTGGCGGGGTTCAGCGCAACAGCCGCCTGTGCGCCCGCCGCGCGGATGGCCGCCAGTGTGCGCTGGAGGTGAATCGTGGATTCCTGATGCACGGACACCATGTCGCCGGGCTTGAGGTCAAACAGGTGCAGGTGGCGCTCCGGATTTTTGACCATCAGGTGAATATCGGCAGGCACGGCGCTGACCTTGCGCACGGCCTTGATGACGTCCGGCCCCAGCATGAAGTTGGGTACAAAATCGCCGTCCATGATGTCATAATGGAAATATTGCACGCCCGCCTCGGTGAGCTTGACGGCGTCCGCTCCCAGGTTCAGCGCATCTGCACACATCATCGAAGGGGAAACGCCGGGAATGATCTTGTTCATAGAGCCGCTCCTTCTGCCGCCGCAACGGGCGGAAATTTGTCCACAAAAAAGAAGTATAATCCCACCCCGCGGGGATTGCAAGCGGGAAAGAAATCACGCGCGGGAAGCATAGAGCGGATTGGCCTCACGGACGGAAAAATCGCTGCGCAGCTCGGCAAAAGCAGCTTCCACTTCGGGTGGAATGTCCACATGGGCGATGAATCCGCGTCCGTTCGGCCCGTAGCCGTCCGCATCATCGCGCAGGCGCGGAATTTCGCCCATCAAAAGATCGATGTAGCGCTTCGGCTGCCACATGCCGAAGATCGGCTGTGCAAAGGCAAGATGATTCTCCCGCACCGCAAACTCCGCCTGATAAGCCGCGTAATTTACGATGCGCGCTTCCGGGGCGTATTTGCGCAGCCCGGCTTCCATACGGCGCTGCATCGACGCATCCTGAATCAGCAGAAAGCTGCCGCAGTCAAAGCCCTTTTCCCGCATCAGGTCGAACAGATGGGTGATGTTGTTGCCGCAGTTGGTGGAGGTGCATTCCAGCGCGTCGGGCACAAGGCCGTAAGCGCCGGAAAGATAAGCCGCAAAAACCTTGGCTTCCGGCAGCCCCGCCGTTTCAACGCCGGGGCAGGCCGCGTGCGCCACCAGACGCAGCGTTTCGGTGGTGTGACCCTCGCCGCCCACAATGATGTAGTGTTTGGCAAGCTTTGCCTGCATCGCGTGGGCGAATTCATCCCCTTCGCAGAGAATGCTGCCGCCGAAGAGCACGGCGGCGTCTAATTGATCTAAACCGGTGCGCTCCTTCAGTGCTTCGGGCGTGGGCTCGGGCAGGTCGCGCGGGCCTAAAAAACGAGCCAGTATGTTCAGGTTTTGCACGGTGCGCTGCAAATCCACGGGGAAACCCCCTTACAGCTTGACCATGCGGTAGCCGATGCCAACATGAGTTTGAATGAACTGCGGATCCTCCGGCCGGGGCTGTATCTTTTTGCGCAGCGTGGCCATAAAGACGCGCAGCGAGGCGATGTCGCTGTCAAAAGCGGTGCCCCAGATTTCGCGCGTGATGAAGGTATGCGTGAGCACCTTGCCCGCGTTGCGGCAAAGCAGGCAGAGCAGTTTATATTCGATTGGCGTTAAGTGCAGCTCTTCACCGCGAAGATAAGCAAAACCCGCCGCATAATCCACCGTCAAATCGCCGTTGACGAAGGTGGAATCGCTCTGCGACGAGGCCTTGATGTATTTCAGCCGCCGCAGCGTCACGCGCAGCCGCGCCAGCAGCTCGTCTACCGAAAACGGCTTGGTCAGGTAATCGTCTGCGCCCGCGTCCAGCGCGTCGATCTTGTCGTTGTCCTCGGTTCGGGCGGAGATGACGATGATGGGCAGATCCGACCAGGTGCGCACTTTCTGAATGACCTCCACACCGTCCATATCCGGAAGACCCAGATCCAGCAGCATGATGTCAGGCCGCTGAGTCGCCGCTTCCAGGATGGCCTGCGTGCCGTCCTGCGCGGTGCAGTAGCGGTATTCCTGCGTTTCCAGCGCGGTGACGATCAGGTTCTGCACCGTGCTGTCGTCTTCAACGACCAATATCATCGGGTTGCTCATGACATTTCGATCCTTTCTTCCGGCAGGGTAAAGGAGAAAACCGCGCCGTTCGGCGCATTATCCCGTACGCAGATGCTGCCGCCGTGTGCTGCGATGATCGCCTTGCACAGTGCAAGCCCAAGTCCCAGACCGCGTCGACCGTCCCCCTTGCCTTTGGAGGTAGTATAAAACATTTCAAAAACCTTTTCCTTCGCTTCGTCCGGAATGCCCGGACCGCCGTCCGCGACTTCGACCACGGCCATGCCGTCCCGGCGCAGCGTGCGCACGACGATGGGGGCGTCTGCGGGCGTATACTTGAGCGCATTGTCCACCAGGTTGGCGACGACCTGCATGATGAGCCGCGCGTCCATGCGCGCCATCAGCAGCTCGTCCTCCTGTTCAAAGCGAATGCGGCCGTTTTGCGCGCGAAAATGCGAAAGCGTTTCGGGAATGACCTCGCCCAGCAGCTCCGGCTGAAGCCGCAGCGAAAGCTTCCCGTCCTCAATGCGCGTGACGGCCAGCAGGTTTTCTACGGTTCCCAGCAGCCACTGCGCGTCGTCCCGAATGTCCACATAGAGCTTGTGCTTCTGCTGTTCGCTCAGCTGGTCGGCGTTATCCGCCAGTAGCCCCGCGCTGCCCAGCACGCTCGTCAGCGGCGTGCGCAGGTCATGGGAGATGGAGCGCAGCAGATCGGCGCGCAGCTTCTCGTTGCGCACCTGTACGGCGGCTTCCTGCCGCTTCTGGTTGTAAAAATCGCGTTCCAGCGTCAGCGCGCATTCGTTGAGCAGTGCCTGCACCAGGTTGGCTTCCATTTCGCTCATTGGCCGGTCGCCCGCCGCCACGCCGATCACGCCATAGCGCCGATCATCCGTGCGGATGAGGGAATAGAGAAAGCCTGCGCGGGAAAAGCGCGGCGTGCGCGCGCCGGAGGGTTCGAGGTTCTTAAAAGTCCATTCGGCGGCGGCGCGGTCGTCGTCCGCACGGTCGGCTGCGCCGTAATAGCGCGGTTCGTCCAGCTTGTCGCCCTTGACGGCGTAAACCACCACCGGGCGATTGAGCAGCTGCTGCAAACGCTGCACGGTGATGGTGAGGATTTCCTCCACGCCGGAAGCTTTCAGAAAGAGCTGATCCGTCTGCAAAAGGATACCCGTGTGATAAGCCAGTCGTTCGCTGTTGCTGGCGACCGTGCTCACCAGCAGCGCAACGCCCACCAGAATCACAAAGTCCAGCGGATAGCCGAAATTCACTGCCTGAAAGGAAAAACGAGGGTCGGCAAAGAGAAAATTGAAGATCAGCACGCCCAGCACAGAGGTCACGACGCTCCAAAGCCGGCTGGCCGTCAACACAGCTGTGACCAGTATGCCGAGGACGAACACGGTATAGATGTTGATCTCCTGCAGGTTTGCCATGTCAAACAGCAGACCGGCGGAGGTGACGGAGACCAGCACCAGCGCACAGACCAGCCCGTTGCGCAAGGTACGGTGCACGTCGGCAGAATGGTGCAGGCGCATGGGGTGCGGCTCCTCCTTTCGGGAAAAATGACGTGCCGGGGATTATTTTGCCTTCTTCGCGGGGAAAATCCGCCCTAAAACAATCGTGCACAGCACAATCAGCCCGATGACGATGAAAATGCCCGCCAACCCCACGCCCATATAGCGCAGGTTCAGGATAAAGTTCATGGGTTCAAACTGCATGGATGATTCCTCCTTTTCCTCAATGCGCAAAGAACATCAGAATCAGGCCGCCCGCGATGACCGAGGCGATCTGGCCGGAGACGTTGACGCCGATGGAGTGCATCAGCAGGAAATTCTGCGGGTCTTCCTGCAAGCCCATCTTATGCACGATACGGCCTGACATCGGGAAGGCGGAAATGCCCGCCGCACCGATCATGGGGTTGATCTTCTTTTTGAGGAAGAGGTTCAGGAATTTGGCAAACAGCACGCCGCCCGCCGTGTCGAACACAAAGGCCACAAGCCCCAGCCCCAGGATCATCAGCGTCTCCGGGGAGAGGAACTCCGCGGCCTGCATGCGCACCGCGATGGTCAGGCCGAGGAAGAGCGTGATCAGGTTGGCCAGCACCTTCTGCGCCGTTTCGGACAGGGAATTCAGCACACCGCATTCACGGATCAGGTTGCCGAACATCAAAAAGCCGATCAGCGAAGCCGCCTTGGGCGCGATCAGCGCCGCGATGACGGTGATGATGATGGGGAAGAGGATGCGCGTCAGGCGCGAAACGTCCTTCTGCTCATAGGGCATGCGGATCATGCGCTCCTTGCGCGTGGTCAAAAGCTTGATGATGGGCGGCTGGATGATGGGCACCAGCGACATATAGGAATACGCCGCGACCATGATGGAGCCCAGATATTTCGAGCCAAGTTCCTGCGCCACGATGATGGAGGTCGGGCCGTCCGCCGCGCCGATGACCGCAATGGAGGCCGCGTCGTTGAGATCGAAGAAGATCGAGGCCAGGCACAGCGTAAAGAAGATGCCGAACTGCGCTGCTGCGCCGAAGATCATCAGCTTCGGATTGGAAAGCAGCGGCCCGAAGTCTATCATCGCGCCGATGCCGATGAACAGGATCAGCGGGAACAGCTCGTTGTCAATGCCCGCTTTGAACAGCGTAATCAGCGCGCCGCCCGGTTGCACGGCGTCCACACCCGGAATGTTGACCAGGATCGCGCCGAAGCCGATGGGCAGCAGCAGCGAGGGCTCCATATCCTTGGCAATCGCCAGATAAATCAGCAGTCCGCCGATGCACCACATGACGATTTGCTGCCAGGTCACGGACAGAACGTTTTGAAACAACATCAGAAGGTCCACTCGTGATCTCTCCATTCTTTTCGATGTTTTTTCCGCACTTTGCGGTGGACTCATTGTACCATCCACCGCAGGGCAAAATGTTAATTCCGTCCAAGGATGGCATAAAGATGAGCAAAAGATTTCACAAAACGGAACGCGGAAAAAAACGACCCGACGCAGCGGCGAAAGGGCCGCCGCGCCGGGTCGCCCCAAAGACGGAAACAGCGTTGGAATAACCGTTTTTTTAGAACTCCGCATTGCGCGCTGTGCGCGGGAAGGGCAGCACATCGCGGATGTTGGAAACGCCCGTCAAATACATGATGAGGCGCTCGAAGCCGATGCCGAAACCTGCATGCTTTACGCCGCCGAACTTGCGCAGCTCCAAATACCACCAGTAGTCCTCTTCCTTGAGGCCCAGCTCCTGCATGCGCGCCACCAGCTTGTCGTATCTCTCTTCGCGCTGGGAGCCGCCGATCAATTCGCCGATGCCGGGTACCAGCATATCCATCGCGGCGACGGTCTTGTTGTCGTCGTTCATGCGCATATAAAAAGCCTTGATTTCCTTGGGATAGTCGGTGACGAACACCGGCCGGCCGAAGGTCTTTTCCGACAGGAAGCGCTCGTGCTCGGTCTGCAAATCGCAGCCCCAGTAGGCCTTGTAATCAAAGTTGTCGTTGTTCTTTTCGAGAATTTCGATGGCCTCGGTGTAGGTGACATGGGCAAAGTCGGAGGAAGCAACATGCTCCAGGCGCTCCTTGAGTCCCTTGTCCACAAAGCTGTTCAGGAAGTCAATCTCTTCCGGCGCCTTTTCCAGCACATAGCGGATGATGTACTTGACCATGCTCTCGGCCAGCTTCATGTCGTCGCCAAGGTCAGCAAAGGCGATTTCCGGCTCGATCATCCAGAACTCCGCCGCGTGGCGCGGGGTGTTGCTGTTTTCGGCGCGGAAGGTCGGACCGAAGGTGTAGACGTTCTGGAAGGCCAGCGCGAAGCACTCGCAGTTGAGCTGGCCGGACACCGTCAGGTTTGCAGGCTTGCCGAAGAAATCCTGATTGAAGTCCACCGTGCCGTCCTCTTTGCGGGGCGGGTTTTCGGGATCCAGCGTGGTTACGCGGAACATCTCGCCCGCGCCTTCGCAGTCGCTGCCCGTGATCAGCGGGGTATGAACATAAACAAAGTCCTGCTCCTGGAAGAAGTTGTGAATCGCCGCTGCCGCCAGCGAGCGGATGCGGAACACCGCGGAATAGAGATTTGTGCGCGGGCGCAGGTGCGCGATGGTGCGCAGGAATTCCGGGCTGTGGCGCTTCTTTTGCAGCGGGTAATCCGCCGGGCAGGTTCCCTCGACGGAAAGCTCGTCCGCCTTGATTTCAAAGGGCTGCTTCATGCCGGGGGTCAGCTCCAGCACGCCCGTGACCTTGATGGCCGTGCCGACGCTGAGCTTCACCGCATCCTTGAAGCCCGGCAGCCGTCCATCTATCAGCACGACCTGGAGATTTTTGAAGAACGTGCCGTCGTTCAGCTCGATAAAGCCGAAGGTCTTGCTGTCGCGCACGGTGCGCACCCAGCCGTATACCGTCACAACGCTGCCGTCGGCAGGGGTCTGCCGGTAGAGCGTGCGGATCGTTGTCTTGTCCATAGTAAAGTTCTCCTCCAACTAAAGTTCCTAAACTATTGCTAGTATACCACGCTGCTGTGCAAAAAACCACTGCCAATCCGCGTGGAGAAAAGCAAATTCCGGGGGAATTTGACTTTTTTTGCAATATGATATACGAAAGGAGAATTGCATATAAAAGAACCGTCGATGCGCACGCATGGAAGGGCTTTTAAGTATTTTTACTGTGAGGTAAGCGATATGAAGAAAGCCGCTTCTGTTTTTTTGCGCACAGAAATGACGCTGCGCGATGTAGAGCTGCTGAGTCAATGGATGGAAAATCCGATCATTACGCGGTATTTGAATGAAATGCCCGGCGTGAGCGATTCCCTGCACGACCTGGCGGGAAAAATCCCCGCGCCGCTGCTCGCCCTTCGATTTAATCAAGAAGGACGCTTTTTCCTCGTCTGCGAAAAGGATGGAGAGGCCATCGGCTTTGTGAAGCTCCGTCCGCTGCAAAGCCGCGGCACGCACGAGATCGTCTATGCGATCGGCGAGGAGGGCCTTTGGGGGCGCGGCTACGGAAAAGGCGCCGTGTGCTCTGCCTTATCCGCGGCCTTTCTGGACAGCCGCGCCGAGCGCGTAATCGCCTGCATCGATCCGGAAAACACGCGCTCGATCCGCTCGGTCTGCGCCTGCGGATTCAGCCGCTGCGGCAAGGAGGGAAAGCTGCACCTCTATGACCTGACGCAGGAGCGCTATCTGGAAAACTTACGCGCGTCTTACGCCCAGAAGCGCGCGGAGGGCTGACCTGTCGCCCGCGCCGGAATCGCCCACAGCAGCACCCAGCCGATCATGGAGCCGAGGAAGGCCAGCAAAAGCCCGTCCAATACCAGTGCGCCGCAGTGCAGCAATGCCATGGCCGTGGCACAGCAGGCGAGAAAGGCGAGCATCGTGCCCATGAATACCAGCGGCTTGCGCGCGGCATAAGCCATCCGCGGCAGCAGGAAGCTCAGCGGAGTCAGCGAAACCAGTGGCAGCGCGATCTGCCGCAGCGCAAGTCCTAAACCGGCATGGCCGTGAGCAAGCTCGTAAAACACGACCCGCAGCGCCCCCAGCGGCACAAGATCCGTCCGTGTCGTGCGCAGCAGCAGATAGCCTGCAAGGAACCCGTAGCCCGCCAGCGCGCAGATTTGGCAGGCCTTGCGGTGCAGCTTCAGGTTTGCCGGGTCAAGGTGCAGCGCCAGATGGAACGCGCCGAAATCCGCCAGCCACAGGGCGGCCAGCGTTGCCAGCACCAGCCAAACCGGCGGTCTGCGCGCCCAAAGTGCGCCTGCAAAAATCAGCAGATGCAGCGCAAACAGTGCGGCAAAGACCAGCGCCGCAGGACGATGCTTGTTCATCTCGATCACCTCTTATAAAAACATAAATTAATAGATTTACAAATATATTATAACATGTCCAGCGCAGCCCGTCAAGGAATTCGTCTTTACGGAACGATGCAAACTCTTTATAATGGAGGGAAGAAATCGAACGGAGGTGCGAAACAAGATGCCGTACTCTTTTTCGTATTATGATTCCATTGTATGGATTGTGATCGCGGCGGTGCTGGGCATGATCGCGCAGGGCGCGGTGAAGAGCACGTTTAACCGCTATTCCCGTGAGGCGGCAAGCGCCGGAATCACGGCGGCGCAGGCTGCGCAGACTCTTTTGCAGCGCGCCGGTATTTATGATGTGACGGTCACGCGCGTCAGCGGCAACCTGACCGATCACTATGCGCCGAGGGAGAAGGTGCTGCGCCTGTCCGACAGCGTGTATGATTCCACGTCCATCGCCGCGCTGGGCGTTGCCGCGCATGAAACGGGGCACGCCATGCAGCATGCGCAAGGCTATGCGCCGCTGGAGATCCGCAATTCCATCGTGCCGCTGGTCAACTTCGGCTCGTCGCTGTCGATGCCGCTGCTGCTGGCGGGGCTGTTCTTAAATTCCTATTATCTCGCTTTGGGCGGCGTGGTGCTCTACGGCTTTGCGGTGGCGTTTCAGCTCATCACCTTGCCGGTGGAAATCAACGCTTCCCGCCGTGCCTTGCGCGCGCTGACCGATTCGGGTTTGCTGGTCGGAGACGAACCTGCCAAGGCGAAAAAGGTGCTCAAGGCCGCAGCTTCGACCTATCTTGCCGCCGCGCTGGCCGCCGTGGCGCAGCTGCTGCGTCTGCTCACCATCGTCGGCCGCAAAGACAACCGCAGGTAAGAAAGAAGGATTGCCATGGAAGCGAAGGAGAGACGCGCAAAGATCCTGCGCCTGCTGCGCAGCAGCAGCGCTCCCATCACCGGGTCGGAGCTGGCGCAGAGGATGGGCGTCAGCCGCCAGATCGTCGTGCAGGATGTAGCGCTGCTGCGCACCGGCGGCAGCATGATTTTTGCCACGCCCGAGGGCTACGTCATGCCCAATGTTGCCGGGAACGTCGTGCGCCGCGTCATTGCCACAAAGCATACGACCAACGCGCAGATGCGCGACGAATTGGAGACTGTGGTGGACTTGGGCGGCACGATGGTGGATGTGTCCATCGAGCATCCCGTCTACGGCGAGATGACTGCGCCGCTGCGTCTGTCCTCCCGCGCGGGCGTAGAGGTGTTCATGCGCCATTTTGAAAGCGGCGAAACCTCGCCCATCTCGCAGCTCACCGGCGGTGTGCATCTGCATACCGTCGAAGCGCCGGACGAGCAGACCATGGAGCGCATTCTGACCGCTCTGCGCGAAAAAGGATACCTCGTCGAGTGAAAAAACGGCTCTGCCTGCGCGGAAAAAACGCGGGCAGGGCCGAAACCGTAAAAGAGACGCATACAGGGATGAAGGATGCGTTTCTGGTCTACAACAAGTGCTGTTTTTATGAAATCGTGATTCTGAATTACTTCATGAACTTCTCGCACTGCGATATGGTTTTCTGCACCCTGGACGGAAAGCCGATCCGGGCGGAAACATTCCGGAGATTGATACAGCGGAAGTCCATGCGTATCTGCAGGATCTGAAAAAAAGAGGAGCCCTGATTGCGGGAATCTGCGCAGGGGTGGACGTGCTGGATCGTGCGGGAATACTGCGCGATGTCCAATCGACGCATTCGACCGATGAAGACTGGGTCAGCGATCGAAATGTCACCACGGCAAGAGCAAACGCCTATGTGGATTTTGCCATTGAGGTCGCAAAGAAGCTGAATCTGTTTGAAAGCGAAGAGGATTTGCAGGGAACGATTGATTTCTGGAAGCATTATCACAGAGTGCAGTAGCCTGAGGGCGGAACCGTCAGTTCTGATTCCAGAATCCCCGCAGCTGCTCTGCGATTTGCTTATCGGTAAAGACGCGGCGCAGCGTCCACTGCGCGGGCAGCAGGGCGGGGTAGGGGTCTGCGGCGTAGCGGTCGTCGATCAGCAGCAGCGCACCCCGGTCGTTCTCTGAGCGGATGACGCGCCCCGCCGCCTGCAGTACCTTGCCGACACCGGGGTAGACGTAGGCGTAAGCGTATCCGTCGCCATAGGCTTCGTCGTAGCGCTTGCGCAGCGCGTCGCGCTCCACGCCGATCTGCGGAAGCCCCACGCCCACCACCGCCGCACCGCACAGGCGATCCGCGGGCAGGTCGATTCCCTCGGAAAACACACCGCCCATTGCGCACAGCGCCAGCAGTCGCCCGTCCGGTTCAGGTGAAAAGCGGGAGAGAAAGGCGGCGCGCGCTTCCTCATCCATCTCCGGGGTCTGGATCAGCAGCTCCGCTTTGCCGTTAAGCAGCGGTTCCAGCAGCTCCGCCGCCTGCCGCAGATAGGCGTAGGAGGGGAAGAAAGTGATAAAATTGCCTTTCTCCCGGCTCAGGGCGAGCGCCGCAACGGCCGAAACCACGCGCGGCAGCGTCGCCTCCCGCGCCTTGTAGCGCGTGCTCACCGGCAGATGCAGCACCAGAAGGTTCTCCGGCGGGAAGGGCGAGAGCAGGTGCACGCAGGCGCTGTCCTCCTTCATGCCGCAGAGAGTCTTATAGAATTCCGGCGGCGTGAGCGTTGCGGAGAACAGAATCGCTGCGCGGCTGCGGCGCAGCACCGCTCCCGTGCGTGCGGAAGCGTCTGTGCAGTAAAGTGTGATCTTCCGCGAGGACTTGCCGCCCTCAAACAACAGGCGGCAGGTTTCGTCGTAGCCTGCGGATTGATAGATCCAGCCCGTCAGTTCCAGCCGGAGCTGCGCGCACAGCGCGGGGTCGCCCTCGGCGCTCTCCTGCAAAGCGCACAAAACCGCTTCGCAGCGCTCGGTCAGCTCCGGGCGGGGAGTTTCCTCTGCACGCGGGATTTCGCCCTCTTTCGCGGCGGCTTCCATTGCCCGGCGCAGCGCCCGCAGGGAGAGATAAAGTTCCCCCTTGCGCGCGGATTGCGGGATAGAGCGCCGCGCCCGGTCGATCAGCTTTCCGGGCAGACGAGCGGAGTACATCTCCCGCGCCCGGTCGGGAAGGTTGTGCGCCTCGTCAATCAGCAGCACCTGTCCCTGCTTGCTGCCGGAAGCATAGCGCTGCAAGCGCACCCGCGGGTCGAAAAGATAGTTGTAATCGCACACGATCACGTCGCATTCCAGCGAAAGGTCGAGCGAGAATTCAAACGGGCAGAGTTCGTATTCGTCTGCCAGCGCGCGCACGGCTTCGCGGTCGAAGCGACCCGGCAGCGCTTTGGCTGCGGCCAACGCCTGCGGCAGGCGGTCATAATACCCGATCTGCCGGGGGCAGGTTCCCGTGCGGCAGAGGGGAGCATCGTGAATGCAGACCTTTTCCCGTGCGTAGAGTGCGATGGCGCGCAGCGCGCTGTCCGGCAGCAGCCCAAGCGCGTCGAATGCTGCCTGGCGGGCGGTTGTCCGCGCCGTGAGGTAAAAGATGCGCTCCACAAAGCCCTCGCCGATGCCCTTGAGCGCGGGAAACAGCGCGGCCAGCGTCTTGCCCGTACCGGTGGGCGCCTGCGCCAGCAGCATCTTCTTGTCCCGGATGGTGCGGAAAATCTCCGCCGCCAGCTCCCGCTGTCCCGCGCGGTACTGTGCGAAGGGGAAAGCCAGCGCCTTCATCTGCAAAGCGACTTCCGCGCGATGCGCCGCCAGCTCGTCCAGATGTGCAAGATAGGGGCGGACGTAGCCGTAAAACCGTTCGGCCAGCACCGCGTGCGTCAGGCTGCGGGTAAAGCGCGTCACTTCGCCGCTGGAAAGGTTTAGGTAGGTGATGCGCACGTCGATGTGAGATAGGCCCTCTTTTTCGCACAGCATGAAGGCATAGCATTCCGCCTGCGCCCAGTGCAGCGGCAGCGCGTCCTCCGGCGCGGCGTCCAGCGTGGTTTTGATTTCCTCCACGACGGAAAGTCCATAGAGCCGGTCAATGCGGCCGTAAACCGTCAGCACGATGCGCTCGCCTTCCACGGTGAAGGAGACGGGAGCTTCGTTGCGCGCGTCCGGATCTGGAACGCTTTGCAGGCTCTGGTGTCCGCGAACGCCGTCCAGCAGCCGCTGCGCCGTCGCGCCCGGCACGAGGTCGCCGCAGAGCAGCGCGCCTTCCACAATCGCATGAACCGAAGCGCGTGCCGGAGTTTTAGGAAGTACCGCCATACCGTGCACCATCCTTTCCAAAGGAGAAGTTTGAAATAAAATGATTCAACGGGAATCACTGCGTATTGTTCGTCCCCGCAAAGGGGAGACGCTGCTTGCCTTTGCGCCGGGGGAGGCGCTGCCCGGAGAGATTGCCGCTGTGCCGCCGGAAGTGGGTATGGCCATTCTCGGCTGCATCCGCATGCCGCACGGAATCATCCGCGGCGTGGTGCGGGAGGGCAGAATGGTCGCCTGGGCGGTGGCGCGGGAACCGGATGCCGCCGGTGTGCGGCACATCACCGTTGAAACCGATCTGCACCATCGGGGGAAAGGCTATGCCCGCGCCTGTCTGCTGGCGCTTGTGAGGGACGTGTCGGAGCCGATGATCTATCTGTGCGACAGCCGCAACCTGCATTCGGCGCTGACGGCGCTTTCGGCGGGGTTTGTGCGCGTGGGCACGGTTGCGGGAGAAGAGGAGGAAGGATAATCATGCCGCTGTTTGACGTCATTCATCATGTCGCCATCATCGTATCGGACTACAAAGCGTCGCGCGAATTTTATGTGGACAAGCTGGGCTTTGAGGTCGTGCGAGAGAACTACCGCGCCGATCGCGGGGACTGGAAGCTCGACCTGCGCATCGGGCAGAGCGAATTGGAGATCTTCGGCCGGCCAAACAGTCCGGCGCGCGTGACCAATCCTGAAGCCTGCGGGCTGCGGCACCTGGCCTTTCGCGTGGAGAGCGTGCCGGAGATGGCGGACAGGCTGGAAGCGCTCGGCATTGTGTGCGAGCCGATCCGTACGGACGAATTCACCGGCGGGCGCATGACCTTTTTCCACGATCCGGACGGGCTTCCGTTGGAAATCCATGAATGAGAAAGAGAAAAGCGGCGGATGAAACGCGATCCGCCGCTTGTTTTTTTATCAAAAAGGTTCCGAAGATCAGTCCTCTTCGGCGGGAAGACGCTCAATCTGCGCGCCCAGGGAACGCAGCTTATCTTCCAGATGCTCGTAGCCGCGGTCGATGAAATGGACGTTGTAGATGTCCGTCACGCCCTCGGCCATCAGGCCCGCGATCACCAGCGCCGCACCTGCGCGCAGGTCGGTGGCCGTCACCGGGCAGCCCACGAGCTTGGGTACACCCTCGATGATGGCGATGCGATCGTTGATTTGAGAAATGCCGCCCATGCGGCGAATCTCTTCCAGATGCTTAAAGCGCATCTCAAAGATCGTCTCGTTGATGATGGAAGTGCCCCGCGCCGTGGACAGCAGCACGCTCATCGGCTGCTGCAAGTCGGTCGGGAAGCCGGGATAGGGCAGGGTCTTGATGTTGACGTGGCGATGATTGCCGTCGGAGCGGACGCGGATGGAGTCCTCGCCGATACCTTCGTCTACATGTGCACCCATTTCCAGAAGTTTAGCCGTCAGGGCCTCCATGTGCGTGGGCAGCGCGCCGCGGATCAATACGTCGCCGCGCGTGGCCGCCGCCGCGATCATCAGCGTGCCGGTTTCGATCTGGTCGGGAATGACGGCATAGGTGCAGCCGTGCATCGGACGGCCGCCGCGGATGCGGATGGTGTCCGTGCCCGCGCCCTTGACCGAGCCGCCCATGGCGTTGATGAAGTTGGCAAGGTCCACAATATGGGGCTCTTTGCCCGCGTTGACGATGGTGGTGTTGCCCTGCGCCTTGGTGGCGGCCAGCATGATGTTGATGGTCGCGCCCACAGAGGGCATGTCCAGATAGATCTCCGCGCCGTGCAGCCCGTCCGGCGCTTCGGCCGAAATCATGCCGCGGTCGGTGGAGACCTTCGCGCCCAGCGCCTCAAAGCCCTTGATGTGCTGGTCGATGGGGCGGTTGCCGATGGTGCAGCCGCCGGGGTAGGAAACCTCCGCCTTGCCAAAGCACGCCAGCAGCGTACCCACGAAATAATAGGATGCGCGCAGCCGCCGCGCGTGCGCTTCCGGCACAAAGGTGCTGTTCACCCCGCGCGGATCAATGGTCATGGTGGAGCCGTTCAGCTCGACTTTGGCACCCAATTCACGCAGAATGCTTTCCAGCGCGAAGGTATCGCTCACCTGCGGAAGGTTTTCGATCGTGCAAGGCTCGTTGCACAGCAGCGCCGCCGGTATGATTGCCAGCGCCGCGTTTTTTCCGCCGTTGACCACAACGGTGCCCTCGAGCCGGTGCCCGCCGTATATCCTCAGTTTTTCTGCCATGTCTGTTCTGCCGGCTTTTGCGCCGGCGCACCTCCCCGCATCCTCTTAAAACCTCTTTTCATTATACACATAAAGCCCCGCCCTGACAAGTCAAATGGCGTTTTTACACGAGGATCTAACGCAAAACGGGTTGCATTCGGCGGAAAGATTCACTATCATGAGTACGGTTAAACGGAAGAAAAGGGAGGCGGGACAAATGGCGGAAAAGCCGATTGTCACCAATGCGATGCGTCTGCTCAAGGCGGCGGGCATTGCATTTGAAGTCAAAACCTATGAAGTGGATGAAAAAGATTTGAGCGGCGTGCATGTGGCGCAGGTTTGCGGCCTGCCGCCGGAGCAGGTGTTCAAAACCCTCGTGCTCAAGGGCGAGCGCAAGGGCCCGATGGTGTGCGTCATTCCCGTGGAGCTGGAAGTGGATCTCAAAAAACTGGCGCATGTTTCGGGCGATAAAAAGGTCGAGATGCTGCCCATGAAGGATCTGCTGGGGCTGACGGGTTATATCCGCGGCGGTTGCTCGCCCATCGGTATGAAAAAGAAATTTCCCACATACCTTGATGAGACCGCGACGCTTTGCGGCGTGATCGCCGTTTCGGCGGGCGTGCGCGGCGCGCAGCTGCTGCTCCATCCCGACGATTTGATCCGCTATACGGAGGCGCAGGTCTGCGATGTGACCGAGTGACGCGCACATTTTTGCGGCGTTTGGGCGGGAAAAACGTCTCTTCGGGCGAAAGGAACTTGAAAAAAGCCGAATAAATTGTTAAAATAAAACTGTCGAATTCATCCGAAAATACGCGGGCGATCCGCAGAAAAGAGGAAAAAAATATGGGATTGATTAAAGCCATCGGCGGCGCTGTGGGCGGCGTGCTTGCGGATCAGTGGCGCGAGTATTTCTACTGTGACGCGCTGGATGAGGATATCCTGGTGCAGAAGGGCCGGAAGCGCACTTCCGCCCGTTCGTCCAACACCAAGGGCGAGGACAATATCATTTCCAACGGCTCGCTGGTCGCCGTCAACAACGGCCAGTGCATGATCATCGTCGAGCAGGGCAAGGTCGTCGAGTTCTGCGCCGAGCCCGGCGAATACAAGTACGATGCCTCGACCGAGCCTTCGCTCTTTGCGGGCAGCCTCGGCCAGTCCATCCTCAACACCTTCAAGACCATCGGCAAGCGCTTTACCTTCGGCGGCGATACGGCCAAGGATCAGCGTGTTTACTATTTCAACACCAAGGAGATCATCGGCAACAAGTACGGCACGCCCAACCCCGTGCCCTTCCGCGTCGTGGATAAGAATATCGGCCTGGACATCGATATCGCCATCCGCTGCCACGGCGAGTTCTCTTACAAGATCGTCGATCCCCTGCTGTTCTATACCAATGTCTGCGGCAACGTGACCGAGAGCTATCGCCGCGACAAGATCGACAGTATGCTCAAATCCGAGCTGATGACCGCTTTGCAGCCCGCTTTTGCCAAGATTTCCGACATGGGCATCCGTTACAGCGCGCTGCCCGGCCACACCATGGAAATCGCGGACGCGCTCAACGAAGTGCTGTCCAAGAAGTGGGCGGAGCTGCGCGGCATCAAGGTTGCGTCCTTCGGCGTGAACTCCGTCAAGGCCTCTGAAGAAGATGAGGCTATGATCAAGAACCTGCAGCGCACCGCCGTCATGCGCGACCCCACCATGGCCGCCGCGACCATGGTCGGCGCACAGGCGCAGGCCATGCAGGACGCCGCCAAGAACGAAGCCACCGGCCCCATGTTCGCCTTTGCCGGCATGAACATGGCCAACCAGGCCGGCGGCATGAACGCCAACCAGCTCTTTGCCATGGGTCAGCAGCAGGCTCAGCAGCAGGCTCAGGTTCAGCAGCCCCAGGCTGTCGCACCCGCCGAGAACGGTTGGAAGTGCTCCTGCGGCGCAACCAACACAGGCAACTTCTGCATGCAGTGCGGCGCCAAGAAACCCGCGCCCAAGCCCGCAGAGGACAGCTGGACGTGCGCCAAGTGCGGCCATGTCAACACCGGCAAGTTCTGCATGGAGTGCGGCGAGAAGAAGCCGGAGCCTCAGGCCGACGGCTGGATCTGCCCGACGTGCGGCAAGGTCAATAAGGGCAAGTTCTGCGCCGAGTGCGGCACCAAGAAGCCCGCAGGCGAAAAGCTCTACAAGTGCGACAAGTGCGGCTGGGAGCCGGAAGACCCCGCTCATCCGCCGAAGTTCTGCCCGGAGTGCGGCGATGTTTTCGACGATTCCGATGTCAAGTAATCCTGTAAAAGCATAATGTGCAGCCGAAGTTCCGGATTTTGCTCCGGGGCTTCGGCTGTTTTACAAAGGAGAGGGAAAAGATGGACTTTTTGAAGAAAAGAATCGCGGAATTGGAAAGCTATTTACCGGAATTGACCAAGCGGCCGGACTTTGACGAATTCTGGGCAAAAACGCTGAAGCAGACCCACGCCGTGCCGCTGGAGGCAAAGGTTGAAAAGATCGACTACCCCATCGCGGCGGTGGACGTATACGACATATCGTATTGCGGTTTCGACGAAACCCGCATCCACGGCTGGCTCGTCGTGCCGGCCGTGCTCCAAAAGGAAAAATATCCCGCCATGGTGCAATATCATGGCTTTACCGGCAGCCGCGGCGCGCCTTCGGATCATGTGGCCTTTGCGATGCTCGGCTGTGCGGTGCTCGCCATCGACTGCCGCGAGCAGGGCGGCGTCACCGGCAACTGCGCACACTATTCCGACAGCGGCATGGTCACGAACCTGAACAGCAAGGGCGTGCTGGATAAGAATGAATATTATTACCGTGCGGTCTACATGGATTGCGTCAAAGCGCTGGATTTCCTTGAAACCCTGCCTTTTATCGATCGGGATCGGCTCTTTGTGCGCGGCACGAGCCAGGGCGGCGCGCTGGGAATGGCGATTTCTGCGCTGGATCGGCGGGTGAAGCTTGCGCTGGTCAACGTCCCCAGCAACAGCAATATTGAGTACCGCGTAGAGCACCGCCACGGGTCTTTTACCTCGGTTAACGACTATCTGCGCCGCTATCCGGACAACCTGGAGCGCGTTTACGAAACCCTGAGCTATTTTGACACCATGAACATGGCGGAGCGCATCACAGCGAAGGTCTTTGCCAGCGTGGGGCTGGCTGATCCCGTCTGCCCTGCGTTGTGCTATTATGCCACCTACAACCGCATCCGCTCCGAAAAGCACATTTGCGTCTATCCCTTCAATGAACATGACGGCGCGCGGGATACGCACATAGAGCGCGAACTGGCGTTTGTGAGGGAAAGCGGCCTATTGACAGACTAAAAAACAGGCGCTTTTCTATGATAAAGCAATAAAGAGAGTTTCCGGCACATTTGATGTGAAATGCCGGAAACTTTTTTATGTAAAAAGAAAAAAACTTGGCGGAAAGAAAATGCTTTTTGAGAGAAATGAACATGCAGAGAATGAATTAAAGATAAATAAAGATGCAACAAATGATGCTGAAAACCGGCGATTGAGGAAATGATATGTTGCTTTTTTGTATATTATGTTGTTTTTCTGTATATTTTGTGCAAGTAAGCAGAAAACCGGTTGCATTTTGCAAATGGTTGCTATACCATAAGGAACAACCAAAGCGCTTCGCCCCAACGGAGGGACGGCGATGTGCGAATATGCAGTCAAGCGCCTGAGTTGTTTTCAATTCGGGTCCTTCTTGTATATCGGAGCAAAAAAGACGGAGGTTAGAGCTATGAAGATCACCAAGGTTAAAATCGAGAAGTTTTCCGCGCCGCTGAAGGAGCCCTTTCGCGTGGCATTCGGTGTGATTGAGGATGCTGACAGCTGGACGGTAAAGATCGAAACGGACGAAGGCATCTACGGCCTGGGTTCCGCCGCACCGTTGGCCTTTGTCACAGGCGAGACGATGGATACCTGCTATATTGTGATGAAGATGTTCGCGGATGCCTTTATCGGATTTGATCCGATGGACATTGCGGGTGCGCACAAGCTGATGGATTCCATCATCTATTCCAACGGC
>ERZ827168.2003-NODE-2003-length-25305-cov-5.938337_pt1 | contig 25305 bp, 32 predicted proteins | sample MGYA00519868_ERZ827168 | MGnify/ENA primary metagenome ERZ827168 (study PRJEB31778, sample SAMEA3449271) | human gut metagenome | biome: human gut; feature: human-associated habitat; material: faeces | place: United Kingdom | collected 2010/2012 ...
TGAATGTTTGGCCGAAAGAGCTACTGGATAACTCCGTAATGCCGAAATCCTCCGCGGTATGGTAGATACTGCCCGCTTCACCAGGCAAATCTATACCAGTCGTCTGAGTCAGCCCAAACGCCTGGAAATATTCTCGGAATTTTTCTTTACCTAACGCCTGGCCATAAGAAATGAATGCCGGGTTGCAGGAATTTTGCAGGGTCTGGGCAAAGTTCTGAGTACCGTGCCCTGCCAGTTTCCAGCAATGATAGGTTACGCCGCCAGATTCATACGTACCAGTACAAGTAAAAGAATGATTTAAACTGATCACTTTTTCCTCCAGCACAGAGGATGCAGTAATGATTTTAAACACCGATCCCGGCTCATATGGATCAGAAATTGCCTTGTTCCGCCACTGTTCATACTGAGCCTCCAGCAGAGCCTTCTGCCGGGCATCTTCATCCGTGATGGCGTCCAGCTGTGCCTGCACGTTTTTGTCATAAATGGTATTGGGCGAGTTGGGATCAAAGTCCGGCTTGGTACTCATAGCCAGAATTTCTCCGGTTTTTACATCCATCACAACAGCACAGGCCTTGTTTTGCACCTCGTGTTCAATCACCGCCTGCTCCAAATGCTTGTCGACAAAGTGTTGGATGTTGACGTCAATGGTCAGTACCAAATCGTTTCCATTTTGCGCCTCATACATTTTTTCATATTTAAAAGGCATATCGGTTCCCCAGGCATTTTTTGCGGATACGATCTGGCCATTGGTCCCACTTAAAACGCTGTCATAGTAAGCCTCAATCCCGTAAGCGCCCTGATTTTCGCTTCCGGTAAAGCCCAGGACAGTTGACGCCAGCGTTCCATAGGGATAATATCGTTTATAGTCCTCTTCCAACCCCACACAGGTAATGCCGTTTTCCATTACAAACTGGGTTACTTCATCCGCTAAGGGGCGTTCGATTTTCTTTTTGATAATCTCGTAATTCTAAATGCACCTAAAAATCTCACTCCTTCCTTGTGTATATTTTTCTATTCTTTCTTTTGCAAGTCTAATTGTTTCTTCGCATTCTTCCTTTTCAAACATACCAATATGTGTATATTCTCTTGAAATTCCTAATTGTTCAGCTAGCCATCCATAAGCTTTATATCTTGTTGTAATTCTCAATGGCTTTCTCCATATCTGATCAAACCAGTAATGTGCTGTTTTTCTCCATTGTCTTAATTCATCATCTGCTAAAGTTCCAAGAGGCTCATCCGTTCCAGGATGTACTCCTACAAATGCTCTACAATTTCTACATAAATAGCATTTGCCTTCTCCATATTCTCTACCATATATTTCTGCATTAGAAGTATAAACAACTGGACTTCCACAGTATCTACATATTGTTGGCTTTTTCATTTTGTTTTCACTCCTTTGGCATTTCATAAACAGGTAAACACAATCCAGTTGGTTGTCCTGCTTTTAGATTTTCCCAATTTTTATATCTAGTTATTATTTCTTGTAAAACTTCTTTTGCTCTTTCTTCTGTTTGATAATAGCCTAATTCTCTATAAAAATCTTCTACTCCAACTAAAGCTATTGCTGATATGACATAATCTCCATCACAATCTGTTATTTGAATATTTATTACATTGTTAAAATTCACTACTTCATCTTTATTTTGACTTTGTATTAACATTTAAAATTCCCCCTTAAATACTGTTGATATAATTTCCATACAAACATTTATTGTTTCGCATAATCTTTCTTCTGTTATTGGTTTTGCTTCTTCCGCTTCTCCATTTAACATTTTGTGTAATTTTATTCTTGCGTTTTCAGTTTTTCTTATATGATCTATATGTTCTTGAAACATACTCTTTTCAAAATTAAATTCTTTATACCTTTTTTCATAATCTGCTAATATTAGTTGCTTTGTTTTACTAGCATTTTCAGTAGTTATCTGCTTGTTATGAAACATTACTAATAACTGCTTCAATGCTAGAAAACAATGTATTTCTAATAAATTATAATCTGCAGGAGGTGTTTCAAGTTTTATAGAATCATTTATAATTTCTTCTTTACTTTTCATTTGGTCTTACCTCCAATTTATTTTTTTCACATACCTCAAATATGCAATTTATATATAGGTCTTACCTGTCTTACCTTTTTCCGTGAATATATTTATATTTTTTATGAAAGTTTTTTATTTGAATGTTAAATAAAAATTTCCCATAAGATAATATTATTAAGTAAGATGTAAGACATTTATTTTTTTATTATCTAAAAGTGGCTTGTTTCTAGTCTTTTTTACTGGTCTTACCTTTTGCAAATTCAGGTAAGACTTGGTAAGACTTAAAATGGTAGATCCTCCATTTTTCCCTGTATATAATTATCTTCATAAGCTAGATCAGACATTTCTGGTTCTAATCTAAACTTAATATAATTAGCTTTTACTCCAAATGCTTTAGTTTGATGTGTAAATTTACCTTGTGAGTTTCTTTCTATTTGGTTTCTATCTGCAAAGTTTCTAATTACTGCTGTAAAGTCAAAACCTGCTTTATTTAATGCTTCAGCATATAAACTTTTATTTACAAGACATATATCTTCGTTTTCGACATATTTACCCCAAATTTCTCCATTTTCATTTTCTCTAAATCTATTGATGTTTTGTGAAATCCAGTTCATTGTCCATTCATATGCTCTAGCAGATACATCAACCTCTTTTGCACTTGTAAGCCATTTTTTCACATCATTTATCGTTAATTTTTCATCTTTAAAAATTAAGTCTGTAGATATTTCATCTGCTAATAGTATTGTCGCCATTGCCATTGCTTGCTTATCAGTTGTATCTGTTTCTTTTAATATATTTTGAAATATCTCTCTATATCTTTGTTGCAATTCCTCTTGTTTAGGAATATTCTTTATAAATTCTTTACCTGCGTGTCCATAATTTTTTCTTACAAAATTACTTATGAAATTACCATCTGCAATTACTTTTTCTGTAGCTTCTACTTCTATTACTCTGTTCTTTACTCCACCACCTGAAGTTGCTTTTGTGATTGGTTCTTCTCCTGTAAATAGAAAACAGCAATTCCATTCTTTTAAGAGTTCTATTCCTCCATATGCTTTACCTCTACCCCTGTCAACACCTTCAGTTAAATACATTACTAAATTATCAAAGCTATCCCATCTATTTTTTATTGTTTGTAATTCATCTCCTGCAAATGGAATATCATGTACAAAAGCTGCATACCTTGCTAATGCTACTTGAGTTGCATTTAATGTTCTTACTAATTTTCCTACTTCAGGATTTCCCCATACAGACATAGCAAGCATTAATCCTACAGTTTTACCTGTTCCAGTTCCACCCCATATATGTACAACAAATGGCAATACTCCTAACATTTGGTTAAGTGTACTAGCAAATGAAGATGCTAAAAGTAAATGTGCAATTCTGCTTTCTTTTCTGACTTTTCTACATACTTCTTTCCATTCTTCATATTCTCCAATTTCCTTTATGCTTGCATACACATCTTTAAAAGCAAAATCACCATCATATTTCAAATCTTCTACATAAGGTGCAAATTCATTTTCTATCCACCCTAATCTATCAGTACTACGACTTACTGGAATTTCTTTTGCATTAAGTGATACTACATCCGCAATATATGAAACAAGGTCTTTTGCATTCTCTGAATTTACTTCTATTCCCCTGTCTGATAATTGGATAATATTAGATTTATTTGCTACCATACTTCTCTCAATTGTTATGTATTGCCATTTATTATCTTTAAAAAATGCTAGTTTTATTTTTTCTGTCTCTGAATCAACATTAATCAATCTTTCTACTGGTAATATAGGATGTGAACAAGCTACTATTGTTTGTGGAATCATGCCTGCACCAAGAGTACTTTTTGTTACTCCTGTATCTTCACACTCCCATTTTCCACACTTTAGATTTTCAATTGGTGGTTGTGTGAATTGAATTGTATTACTTCCTCTTTGTTTGAATTTTTGTGCAAATTCTGTTTGATATGCTTTCAAAAGTTTGTCAAAACTTCTTATATTACCTAATTCTCGTGCTTTATCTTGTAATTTTATAATTAGTGTTGTTCTTGCTATTTGGTTGTCAATTGAAAATATATGTTCAAATATTTCTTTATCTAAAATATTCTCTTTTGTTAATTCTTCAATTTCTCCAAAAGGTGTAAATCCTTCACTTATTAGTTGCTCTGAAAGTTCTAATTCTTGACTCAATTCTCTTCACCACCTTTTTTTCGTATTTCCAAAACCATATTTTATCTTCATTTGTTCCTTCTATAAATATTGCATCTATTATGTATTCTATATAATCTGCTTGGTGTAATGCTTCTATATATAAATCGTTTTCAGGATCTTTTAATTCTTTCCATCTCCATAACAAATGTAGATAATCGGTTAACAATATAAATGTTTCTAATTCCCATTTTTTAAACATTTCTTCTGTTTTTCTTTTTTCTTTGTATTTATTTATTTCTAAATAATTACTTGGCTTTTCTGCATCTAATCCTAAACCTAAAGTTGTGTTTATGTTTTTCGCTGCATCTAAAGCATTTATATTTAATAATTCTGATACAAGAGAAATTGCATCTCCACCTTTTCCACATCCAAAACACTTCCATATTTGTTTTTGTGGAGATATTGAAAGACTTGCTGTCTTTTCTTTATGGAATGGGCATACACATTTATATGCCCTATTAATTTTTAATCCATAAAATTCTGCAACTTTGATTATATCTGCTCTTTCTTTAACTTCTCTTATCAAACTCATTGCTTACCTCCTAGAAAGGAAGATCGTCATCACTAGATGTTGTTGCAAAACTATCAAATGCTTCTCCTCTAGTAGGTAACATTTTGTCGTTTGGAATTTCAAATTTTCCACTTTTTACTGCTTCAACTGTTCTAATGAATCTAATTTTTGTTGTCATTTTTCTTTCGCCAGTTACTTGATTTTCATATTCTTCTTTTCCAAATAATCCACCAAATTTTAATCCAACTAATTTGCTTTCGTCCCAGTTCCATTTAAAGTTTGGATTTGATGCTTCTAATGATGTCATCATTCCTTTTAAGAACCCTGCTGCTTTTTCTCCTTCTAGCATTTGTCTATAAACTCCACCCCATTTTGTATCAGGATTTGTTTTTACTAAATCATCAAATCTTCTTTGATAAAACCCTGCGTGTTCTCCTTCAGCAATATCAAATGCTATTACTAACATTTTCTTTCCTGTAGAACTAGTTTCTTCTTTTGCTTTTTTTATTACACATATGTATCCTCCTGGTTCTAGTGTTTCAAATTCTCCTGTTAAAGCTTGTGCTTCATCATATCCTTGCATTTTTTCCATATTATTTTTCCTCCTTAACTATTTTCCAATCTTCAGCCAGCATATCTGCTTGGCTTGCTAACCATCCTATTTGAACCCCTGATGTTCCAACAAAAGCTATTGCTTTGTTTCCTATTGCTTCATGTTCTGCATTTATAATTTCTTTACCAATGTTTTTATAACTAATATTTGTTGCTAATTCTATATATTGATTTTTTCCATTCCATCCATTTCTTTGTACTTTTTTTCCATCTTTTAATAATTGAATTGCTTTTCCAAAATCAAATGTATCTCCTTCTTTTTCTTTTTTAGTTAAATGATTATATCTATCTTGAATTTTTATTAAATTATCATATTTATCTTGGTCTACAGTTACTGTTGGTGTACTAAATACTCTATCTAAACCTGGCATTATTCTTTACCTCCTAATACTTTGTTTTTTAAATCATCAAATATTTTGCCCATTTCTTCAGGTGTTATCTTTTTTACTTGTATTTCTACATCTGCATTTTTGTTTTCTTCTGCAGCACATGCTTTTGGTTTTTGTAATTCATCATATTTGTTTGCTTTAATTACTAATTCCTTGTATTCTTCACTAGTTATCATTACTACCATTATTTTTCACCCCTCTTTCTTTTTTGAAACCATCTCCAAAATCCTTTGAAGTCTGATCTATATCTTTTTGCTACACCTTTGTTATGCTCTTTCCATTGTTGTTTTAATTGATTTCTTTCAACTTTTCTTTGTAGGCTCATTTGTCTTTTCCTCCTTTTTGTTCAATTCGTAATATTCTCTTATTTTTGTATCTACCATTTTCAAATCATTATCAATTTTTAAATCAAACATTCCCATTGGACTTTTACAAGTTGTATATCCATCGCTTTGAGTTTCAAAATAATGCTCTTGTCCATCAGTTTTACATAGTAACACAATAGAAAATAATCCTTCTAAAGTTAATTGGTTATCAAGCATTTTCCCTGATGTTTTAGCTTTTATTTTTCCTGTATCTGTTATCTCTGTATGGTGTAAGAAATATACGATTACATCATCAGGAGTATTTTTTATTACAAAATCTACTAAACTTCTAAAATTAAGTGCTACATCTGTAAATTTGTTATAACCTAATTCTTTTGCTCTATCGAACATCTCAAAAGCCATTAAATATTGGCTGTCATCTATTACATAAGTTTTAAAATTACCTTTTTGCATATTGCTTTTTATTTGTGTATATGTAACATTATCAGCTTTGTTTAATTGTTTTTTAAAAGGTAATGGCTTACCTGCTATGTTATAAATAACTACATCTTCTTTTTCAAAATTTCTTAATGAACAGCTTTTTCCTGCTCCACTTTCTCCTAAAATTAAAACTGGTATTCCCATCTTAAACTTTTACCTCCTTTTTTAATTGATTTAAAAATTCTTGTAATTTTTCTTCATTATCCTTGTTGTCCCAAATAATTTTGCATATATTAGCTACTTTCTTATCAAACAAATTTATTTTAGACATAGCTTCTAACTCAAATTTCGTAAAAGTATAATTGTTATATGGTTTCCCTAATATATAATTCATACTTTCTATTTCTTCTTGTTTGTATATTTTTGTAAATGCTTTTACTCTATTTTCATCTTTCATAATATTTTTAAGAGAAGCTTCATCAACTTTAATATCGTGTTTTGAATATATTTTTTTTATTTTTTCTTTTTCATTCATTACTTTATCCTCAAGCTTTCCCCTCTTGGTTCAAGATGAGCAAAAGGTAATTCTTGACCTGCTTCTAATGCCTGTCTTATTTTTTCTGTATCATTTTCCACTATTGTTTTGGTATATTCTTGTGGTACTTCTCCATCTATTGTTAATGTTTGTTTTCCACCATTTTTTGCAATATTAAAGCTAAATAAATCTGTAGCAAATTTTGTTTTTCCTGTTGCTTTCATTGAATTAAATAAATTACTTTTTAAGGCTTTTACTCTATTTTCAAATACTTTTGCACTTTCTGTTAATCTTTTTGCTTCTTCTTTTCTAGCATTTTGTTTAGCTTCTAATTCTTTTATAATTTTTGCATATCCATCTGCCTTGTCTTCTATTTCTCCTTCAATACCTTCTAATGTATCTAATATTGCTTGCTCGTCCATATCTTCGTCATATAACATATTTAATAAAGTTTCATAACTACTTGTTAATTGATATAAATTACTCATTTTAATTTTTCCTCCAATCTTCATAAGCTTCTTCAAAGCTTTCATAATAATTTCCTTGCCACCATGAACTTTCTTCTAATGTTGCACATATCACAAAACTTGCACTACCATTACTGTTTAAGTTACAAAGAAATGTTCTTTTACCTTTTCCTCCAAACAAAATGTAATATGAATTACCGTTTGAGTTGTGAAAAATTTTGTCCATTTTTCTTGTCCTTTCTAACTTTCTATGATAAAATGTACATAGAAGTATTTATATAAATATTTTTATGAATCATCTATTTTTCGATTTGGCTGTCGGTAGATGGTTCATTTTTTAAGTTATCTTCACAGATGAATAAAATTTGTTGTAAAATTTCTCTTAATTCAGCTTCATTATGATATTGATCTATATCTGAAATAAGGTCTTTTATTTGCTGATATCCCATATCTTTTCGCCTCCTTTCAATTCTTTCAAATTTTTTTTCATTTTTGCTAAAGTTGTTTGCATTCTCTTAAGTAATTGTTGGTCTTCTTGCTTATCAATGCATCTATTTAATAACTCTTGATAGTATTGAATCATTATTTAACCTCCTCATATACAATTATGGTTAATTCTTGATTCTCATATATTGTTGAATTTTCCATGTTATTTATTTTTTTTATTTCATATATGTATTCTCTAATATCTTGGTCTGGTCTTTTATATTGTTCTGCTATATCCCATAACCTTTCGCCTTTTGATACTGTGTATTGAATCTCTTTTGTTGTTATTTCTTCCTTATTAAATATTGAATTTAAACACATAAAACTTACTATTATAATGAATATTAATGTAAATATACTTTTTAAAAATTTTCTTTTATTAACTATTCTCATTTGTAACCACTCCTTCTTTACTTACAAAACAACTTATATTTAAGGTTGTTTTACTTATTGCTTCATCTAATTCTTTTTCGTTATGTATTCCATATTTTTTTAGTTCTTTCCAAATTAAATCTTCTTTCAAAGGAAACCCTCCTTCTATTTGTGTGTCGTGTCGCATTTTTATTTTTTTTCATATTTTTTCCTTTCCAGTATCTTTTTAAGACACTTTTGCATTAAAAAAAATTTCGTCTACTTCGCTTCCTGTCAATTGATATCTTTCTTTGATTTTTAAAATCTCATTTTGTGTAAATTCTGCTCCGTTAGTCTCGTTCATTTTACCAGACAATGTGCTTCTTGAAATACTTAAGTATTCTGCTAAATCTCCCCCATTATCTCCGTATAATGCCATTTTAGATTTTAACTTATTAATATCCATTTTTTCTCCTCCTTCCTTGGTATCTTTTTAAGACACTCACATAATATAATATTTGTTTTTTAATGTCAATACTTTTTTGAAAATTTTTTAAATTTTTAAGACACTTTTTTAAAAATACTTGTAAAACTTTTATTTTTATGATAATATTAAGACACTTGTTAGGAGGTGTATATTATGAACATGGGTGAAAGAATAAGGCAATTAAGGATTGCTAATGGACTTACTCAAGAAGAATTAGGTAAATATATAGGTGTTCAAAAATCTGCAATTAGAAAATATGAAAAAGGTGAAGTAAAAAATATGAAGAGGACTTCTATTCAAACTCTTTCAAATTTATTTAAAGTTTCCCCTTCTTATTTAATGTGTTTAGAAGAAGAAGAAAACATATCAAATAAAGAAAGTACAACAACTAATATTCCTTTATTATCTGATTATACAGATCATTTAGAAATGTCTATCAAAAAATACTTTATAAAGAATATAAGCATAAACGAATCCTTACCGCCAAAAACTTTTGCTTTACAAATAAATGATAATTCTATGCTACCTCTTTTGGGAATTGGCGACATTGCTATTATAACTGAAGAATTTAATTTCGAATCAGGACAAACTTGTTTGATTTTAACTAATAATATTGTAATGATTAGAAAAGTAATTAAAACAGAAGATTTTTATGAATTACAAGCGATGAATCCATATTATCCAATTGAAAAAACAAAAGAATTAAAAATTTATGGTAAAGTTATAAAAGCAGAAAATAATAGTGCTTTTAAATAGAAAGGAGTTTATATGTTGAATAAGATTAAGGCATATACTTTAAAACAAATCAAAGATGTAAAAAACTCACCTAAAATTTTAATTAAAAAATGGTGGTTTTGGATTATAGTAATATCTGTAATATATGGAATATCAACAGATTTAACTAATAATAATGAAGTTATTACTAATAATTCTAATGCATTAAATACAATATCTACTGAAGAAAAGCAGGAAACCGAAGAAGAACGATTGGCTAAAGAAGAAAAAGAGAAAAAAGAAGCTGAAGAAAAACAAAAAGAAAAAGAAGAAAAAGAAAGGCAACAAAATATTGAAGATACAAAATGGACATTATATGCTACGACAGAACAAATTGTAAAAAATAGATTAAAAGCTCCAAGTACTGCTAAATTTCTAAATCAAGCAGCAGTTTATGATGAAGCTACTCAAACATATAAAGTTCAAGGAGATGTCGATTCTCAAAATAGTTTTGGTGCAACAATTCGTTCAACTTTTTATGCAGAATATAACAATAAATTAGAAATAATTTATATGACTTTTGATGGAGAAGTCTGGGTTAATAATAAATAAAAAAAGGATAATGTGTTTCAAGTTTGCGACACGACACACATTATCCAGAGCGTAAGCACTTCGAAAAGTGATTACTTTTGTATTATATACAAAGTACCTTCATTTTTCAAGTGTTTTAGAAAAAAATAATTTGAAAAATGGAGGTATTTTATTTGGAAAGAAAATTAAAATGTGCTCTTTATATTAGAGTATCAACTTTTCATCAAATTGATAAGGATTCATTGCCTTTACAAAGAGATGATTTAATAAACTATGCTAAATATATATTAGGTATAGATGATTATGTTATATTTGAAGATGCAGGATATTCAGGTAAGGATACAGATAGACCAGGTTATCAAAATATGATGGCTAGAATAAGAATGGGAGAATTTTCACATCTTTTAGTTTGGAAAATAGATCGTATTAGTAGAAATTTAAGAGATTTCTCTGATATGTATGATGAATTAAAAAAATACAACATTACTTTTATATCTAAAAATGAACAATTTGATACATCTACTGCTATGGGAGAAGCAATGTTAAAAATAATTCTAGTATTCGCAGAACTAGAAAGAAAATTAACTGCAGAAAGAGTATTTGCTGTAATGATGTCCAGAGCAGAAAAAGGCTTGTGGAATGGTGCAACAGTTCCATTAGGATATATATGGGATGATGAAACTAAATTCCCTAAAATATATGAACCTGAAGCAAAAATTGTTCAATATGTATTCGACCTTTATGAAAAATTACGATCTACACCTAAAGTTGCAAAACAATTAAATATAGAAGGTGTAAAAACAAAAAGAAATGGTACATGGACTGCTAGAACAGTTGGTGCTATATTAACAAATCCGTTTTATATTGGAACTTATAGATATAATACAAAAACACAAAAAACTAGAAGATGGAAAGATAAAAGCGAATGGATTGTTATTGAAGATCATCATCCAGGAATTATATCAAAAGAACAATTTAATAGAGTTGCTGAAATTCTAAAAGGAAATTATAGAGGCGATTACAATAGACAAAAAGAATCTAAAAATGTTCATATTCTATCTTCAATTATAAAATGTTTTAAATGCGGTTACAATATGAATGCAGGAAATGATCGCTCTAGAAAAAACGGATTTACACCTTCAAGATATACTTGTTATTTGTTCCATAAAACTTATACTTGTAGCAATTATTCAAGCGACTTAACTGTGTTACCTTTTTTAATAAATTATATTGGAAATTATATGACTTTACAGGAACGCATCACAAAAAATCATTCATATAGAGATATGGAAAGTATATTATTAAGAGGTAAGTATTTTAAAGATATTGAACATATAGATAAAGAAGATATAAAAAGAACTTATAAATTATTAGTAAACAATGATTTAGTTGTACCTTATACTATGAAAACAAAAGAAGAAAATACAGATGTTAACTTTAAAGATAGATATGATATTTATAAGGCTGAAAAAGAAAAACATGAAAATGCATTAAAAAGATTAGATGACTTATTCTTATATGCAGAAGACAGTATGCCAAAAAAAGATTTTGTTTTGAAAAGACAGGAAATAACAAAAAATATAGAAGAAATAAATGCTAAAATCCAGGAACTTCACGCAGAAGAAAACACATTCATTGATAATAAAGAATTTTCTTTAAAAGCTAAAGCTAGTTTTTATTTAATTACACAAGAAATAGGAAATTCAAAAAATATTGATGTTAGGTATTTATTAGAAAATGTAGACAAATCTGTTATAAAGGATTTTCTATCTACAATAATAAGTGAAATATCTGTTGATCATAAAAAAATCCATCATATTACATTTAAAAATGGTCTTACACACCATTTCGAGTATAAAGAAAATTGATAAAAAAACGCAAAAATGCCCATGTAGCTTTTTCTTACAGCCACATGGGTTTTATTAAATCATATTTACTTATACACACGGACAACCTAATGTATAAAAAGCAACTCTTTTTTTGTTATAATTTTCTTGCATTTTTTAACCTCTTTCGTTTTTTATTTATTCTATATTTTATAATACAACAAAATTTTAAAATTTAATATATTAATTATTTAAAAAAATTAAAAATTTCTATCAAGCAATGCCTGATAGAAATTCTAACATTATTTTATATAATTTAACATTATCTATTTGATTTTCCTTCTAATGCATCTAAATTATCTAATGCTTTTCCTGTTCCTAATGCCACACATGATACTGTATCTTGTGCAATCATTACATTTATTCCAGTTTTTTCTTGTAAAAGCTTATCTAGCCCATCTACTAAGCATCCTCCACCTGTCATATAAATACCTTTATCACTTATATCTGCTGCAAGTTCTGGTGGTGTTCTTTCTAATACAGAATGTACAGCATCTACTATCATTAATGCTGGTTCTATTAATGCTTCTAACATTTCACTTGAATGTATCGTTATTGTTTTTGGTAATCCTGATATTAAATCTCTTCCTCTTACATCCATTTCTGTATCTTGAATTTTAGGGTAAACACATCCTATATTTATTTTTAAATCTTCTGCTGTTCTTTCACCAATCATAATATTGTGTTTTTTCTTAATATATTTAACAATATATTCATCAAATTTGTCACCTGCAACTTTTAAAGAAGTATTTACAACAGATCCTCCTAAAGAAATAACAGCAATATCTGTTGTTCCTCCACCAATATCAACTACCATGTTTCCACATGGTTTAGATATATCAATTCCTGCGCCAATAGCAGCTGCAATTGGTTCTTCTATCAAATAAACTTTTCTTGCTCCTGCTTGTGATGCTGCATCTATTACAGCCTTTTTTTCAACTTCAGTTACCCTTGATGGAATACAAATCATTATTCTTGGTGCAAATAAAGATTTACCTCCAACTTTATTTATAAAATATTTAAGCATTTTTTCAGTTACTGTATAATCTGATATTACACCTTCTCTTAATGGTCTTGTGGCAACTATATTTCCTGGTGTTCTACCAAGCATTCTTCTTGCTTCTCCACCTACTGCTAAAACATCTCCTGTATTATTGTCAACAGCAACTACTGATGGTTCTCTTAAAACAATTCCCTTTCCTTTTACATATGCAATTACTGTAGCAGTTCCTAAATCTATTCCTATATCTTGTCCAAAACCAAACTTAAACATTGCAATCTTTCCTTTCAATATAAGCTAAACTCGATTTGTTACATTCTCATTTCAATTGTGTTACGATTATATTACATTTTAGCAAATTTATCAATAGTAATTATGAATTTAATTCATTTTTTTATTAAATTTGAAATAACTCAAAATATATTGTATAATGTATTTATTAAAAAATAAGGAGTTGTATAATGAACACATACACATTTACATCGAATTCAGAAAATGAAACAAAACAATTCGCAAAAAAAATAGCAAGTAAATTAAATATTGGTGATGTTATTGTTTTAACAGGAGACTTAGGTTCTGGAAAGACAAAATTTACAGAAGGTTTTTTACAACAATTTGGATTAGAAAATGAAATATCTAGTCCTACTTTTAATATTGTAAATGAATATGTAAATGATAAAATTAAAATATTTCACTTTGATGTATACAGATTAGAAAGCATTGATGAATTCTATGAAATTGGCGGAGAAGAATATTTTTCTAATGGAATATGTATTGTAGAATGGGGAGAAATAATTAAAGAAGCTCTACCTCCTGAATACATTCAAATAAGCTTTGATAGAAATGAAATAGATATAAATAAAAGAATTTTAAATATAAAAACATTCGGAAATAAATTTGATAATATTTTTAATTTTATGGAGGAAAACTAAATGAAAATTTTAAGTATAGATACAGCAAGTCCTATTTGTTCTGTAGGTATTTTAGAAGATAATAAATTAATAGAAGATATAAATACAAATAATGGATTAACACACTCTGAAAAACTTATGCCTATGATAAAACAAATTTTAGAAGAAACAAATTTAACTTTAAAAGACATTGATTTATTAGTATGTGATAAAGGTCCTGGGTCTTTTACAGGAATTCGTATAGGAGTTGCTACAATAAAAGCATTTGCAGATAGTTTAAACATTCCATCTGTTGGAATATCTTCTTTAGATGTTTTAGCATATAACGTTAAAGAAGATGGATATATATGTTCTTTAATTGATGCCAAAAATTCTAATGTATATTTTGCTTTATATAAATTAGAAACTTCAAAATATACATTATTAGAAAATTATTTAGCTGATAGTTTAGAAAATATTTTTGAAATACTAAAAAAATATGATAATAAAATAACATTTGTTGGAGACGGATCTATTGCTTATAAAAATGAAATAACTTCAAATATACAAAAATGTAAATTTTCTGACTTTAATGAATTAAATAGTTACTCTTTAGGATTAGCAGGACTTAATTCATATTCAAATGGAAATAATAATGATGTTTTACCATTATATCTTCGTAAACCTCAAGCAGAAAGAATGTTGGAGGAAAAATTAAATGCAAATAAAAATAAGTAAAATGAATATTGATGACTTAAATAAAATTTTGCCAGTACTTCTTACAGAATTTGATGACTTTTGGAATTACAATATATTTAAATCTGAATTAGAAAACGAAAATTCTAAATATGTTGTTGCAAAAAATAATGATGAAATTGTAGGATTTGCAGGAATTTGGATTTCAATTGATGAGGCACATGTAACAAATATTGTAACAAAAAAAGATTTAAGAAAAAATGGAATTGGCTCTACTCTTTTGGAAGAATTAATAAATTTGAGCAAAACTTTAAATCTTGTTAGCATCACTTTAGAAGTAAATGAGAATAATTTAGATGCTATTAAATTGTATGAAAAATTTGGTTTTGAAAAATTAGGAATTCGTAAAAAATATTATAACAACACTGACAATGCATTAATTATGACAAAAAAATTAAATTAAAAATTAATTAAAACTATAAGAGGATTATATATTGTTTTTGTAATGCCGCGTAGCGAACAACCGGAGCGTTAGCGAAGGGCGAATGGAGCAGCCTTCCCGAAAGATTCCGAGGGCTGCGACAACAAGGCATAAAAAGACACTATATAATCCTTTTAAAATATATAGTGTTAAAAATATTTAATTTTTTTAAACAAATTTTTCTACATTAATTATATATCTTCCACTTCGTGTATTACCAACAAAATCTTTTACTTCAAATCTTCCTTTTCCCCTAATTGTAATAATATCACCACTTTTAATTTGTTTAGTCTTTTTAGTTTCACATTGGCAATTAACAAAAACTCTTTCTGTATTTAATATTTGAGTTGCTTTATTACGTGAGCATTTAGCAAGTTCTGAAACTATATTATCTAATCTTAAAGAAGATACAATTATTTTTAGTTCTTCTTTTTTAGTTTCAACTTCTTTTAAGTTTTTTATATCTTCCAAAGTTATTTTAGATTCAGAAAATCTAGTTAAACTTCCTACATTTTGTAATAAAAACTCTGATATTTCATCACAAATTATAATATCAGCACCTTCTCTACTTACTAATATGTCCCCTACTTTTTCTCTTTTTATTCCAAGTTTTATAACTCCACCCAAATAATCTCTGTGAGTATATTTTCCAACTAAATCATTTGGTAATTCTATTCTTATAACTTTTATAATATTACTTAAATTTTTATTTATCATTTCTTCATTATATTTTTCTGGATATAGCACAAGAAATTTTCTTTCTGCATTATCATATCCTCCAAAAAATAAATAATTAGAAATATTATTTTTATTTAAAAAACTTTGAACTAAATTTAATTGATACATATCTAAAAAGTCAGTACATTGTATTCTATTTTTTAAGTCCACAAATTCTATTTTATCTAATACTTGAGCTAATAACATTTTATCTTCTGGCTTTTTATATTCACTTAAAATTTCTTGTTTTATCATATTAGTTTCCTTTCTTAAAATTATTTATAACATAATTATATATACTTTCTGTATCTAATCCATATTTCTTTTCTATATCTTCTACACTTCCGTGTTTTATAAATTTATTTGGATATCCAAATGTTTTTATATTAACATCTATTTTGTTATCTATCAATAATTCTTTCACATTAGATGCAAGTCCTCCAAGTAGAATATTATCTTCTATTGTTATACAATTTTTAGTTTTCTTTACAGATTTTATAATTATTTCTTTGTCTAATGGTTTTAAAAATCTAATATTTATAACTTCTGCATTAATATTATCTTCTTTTAATTTATTACATACATCAATTGCTCTATCTACCATTTTGCCAATTGCTAATATAGATATATCATTGCCTTCTTGTAATATTTCTGATTTTCCATATTCTATTTTTTGATTTTCTTTAAAAATATTTTTACCTTCCCCGCCTCTAGGATATCTTATAACAACTGGCTTGTTTAATTTTGTTGCAAATTCTAACATATCTTCTAATTCTTTAAAATTTTTTGGTGCCATAATTGTTAAATTAGGTATTATATTAAAAAATGATAAATCTAAAATTCCTTGGTGTGTCTCTCCATCTGCTCCTACTATTCCAGCTCTGTCTACACACATAATTACAGGTAAATTTTGTATACATACATCATGTATAACTTGATCATATGCTCTTTGATAAAAAGACGAATATATTGGCACAACTGGTATCATTCCATTTGATGCAAGTCCTGCTGAAAATCCTATTGCATGTTGTTCTGCAATTCCAACATCAAAAAATCTATTTGGAAATTTTTTTTGAAATTCTGTAAGTCCTGTTCCATCCTTCATAGATGCTGTTATTGCAACTATTTTGTTATTTTTTTCTGCTAATTGTATTAACTTATTTCCAAAAATTTTTGAATAATCTGTTTGTTTTTCTTTTAATGTTTTTCCTGTTTCTATTTCAAATGCACTTGTTGAATGGAATTTATCTGGATTTTCTTCTGCTGGTTTATACCCTTTTCCTTTTTTAGTTAAAACATGTATTAATACTGGTCCATCTAATTCTTTACTTATTTTTAATAAACTTTCTAGTTTTTCTATGTCATGTCCATCTACAGGTCCTAAATATCTAAATCCTATATCTTCAAAATACATTTTTGGTATTATAAATTGTTTTATACTTCTTTTAGCTTTTTGAACAAATTTAACAAAAGGTGCTCCTACTACTGGTACCTTTTTAATAATTTTCTTAGCTGAAATGTTAGATTTTGTATATAACTTTTTAGTTCTTAATTTACTTAAAAGCATATTAACTCCACCAACATTTTTAGATATACTCATTTCGTTATCATTTAAAATTACTGTTAGTTTTGTATCACTACTTCCTGCGTCATTTAATGCTTCTAATGCCATTCCACCAGTTAGTGCCCCATCACCAATTACACATATAATTGAATTATTTTCTTTTTTTATGTCTCTTGCTTTTGCCATTCCTAATGCAATTGATATTGATGTACTACTATGTCCTGTGTTAAAGCAGTCTGTTTCAGATTCTTCTAGTTTTGGAAATCCTGCTATTCCTCCAGATGTTCTTAAAGTTTTTAGTTCTTCTTTTCTTCCTGTTAAAATTTTATGAGTATATGTTTGATGTCCTACATCCCATATTATTTTATCAAATGGGACATTAAATATACTATGCAAACTAATTGTAAGTTCTACAACTCCTAAATTTGAAGCTAAATGTCCTCCATTTTTGGATACTATTTTTATTATATATTCTCTTATCTCTTGTGCTAATATTTTCTTTTCTTCTATATTTAATTTTTTTAAATCATCTATAGAATTTATTTTTTCTAACATTATCCTCACCTTTATATTATACAAACATTAGCATTATTAAAGTTGCTATTGGTACTGTAATATTGTCTGTTCCTTTTATAGAAATTGCTTCTAATACAGTTATTATTAAACTTATTATTATTGCTTTTAAATACCAAAATAGATTATTTATATATATTAAATAAACAGAAATAATTATAAATGATACTATAAACATTGTAAGTGAACCTGCTATTGATTTTTCTGTATCATAAACTTTATATTTTTTACTTTTTATTAATTTACCGAATATAGCGGCTAATCCGTCTCCAAATGCCATTACAAAAATTGGTACTAATCCCAAAATTGGTTTATTTAATACTCCAAATGTAATAATTACTAATATTAATAACGAACAAGCATAGTATACTGTGCCTAATCCATCTTTTTTATTTTCTTCTCTTTCCATTACTTTTATAATGTCCTTTTTATATGAAATGTAGTTAATTATTACAAATGTTAATGGAACAAATGCCGCAAACCAAACATTATTGAAAAAGTACATTGCTATTAGCCACCAGTTTCCAAGCATTATATGTATAAATTTTCTACTAGCTTCTTTTCCTACTTTTTCAAATAGCTTTCCACCTATTATCATTAAAAATATAAATATATACGATACTAATATTCCAATCCAATTTTGCATTATTACACCTCTTTCATATTTTTATATAATAACATATTTTTTTTCTTTTTTCTACAAAATTATGTTATTTTAAATTATTTATAAAGTCCATCTTTTTATGCCAATTATATATAATGTAAAAAAACAGATTGATATTTGGTATCAATCTGTTTAAAAATTTTTTAAAATTTAATCCAATTTATTTAAAATATTGTGTTCTATATTTAGTAATCTATTATATTTGGCAACTCTGTCAGTTCTACATGGTGCGCCAGTTTTTATTTGTCCTGCATTAACAGCTACTGCTAAATCTGCAATAGTTGTATCTTCTGTCTCTCCCGATCTGTGTGAAATTATAGTTTTATATCCATATTTTTTTGCTAACTCTATTGCTTCTAACGTTTCTGTTAATGTTCCTATTTGATTAGGTTTTATTAATATTGCATTTGCAACTTTTTTATTTATTCCTTTTTGTAATCTATCTATATTAGTTACAAATAAATCATCGCCAACTAGTTGTACTTTTTCTCCAATTCTATTAGTTAATATTTCCCATGTTTCCCAATCTTCTTCTGCCAATCCATCTTCTACAGAAATTATAGGATATTTTTGTGTTAAATATATAATATATTCAACCATTTCTTCTTTTGTTTTTAATTCTTTGGTTTTCCAAAAATAATATCCTTCTTTTCCTATTTTTTTAGCTTCATCATACATCTCTGTACTTGCAATATCCAAACTTAAAGCAATATCTTTTCCTGGTATAAACCCTGCTTTTTCAATTGCCTTAACTATATATTTTAATGCTTCTTCTTCATCTTCTAAATTTGGTGCAAATCCACCTTCGTCGCCAACTGCCACTGAATACCCATTTTCTTTTAAAACTTTTTTTAAATTATGATATACTTCTACTCCTCTTTGTAATCTTTCTTTAAATGTTATATTTCCAATTGGCATAATCATAAATTCTTGTATGTTTATATTATTATCTGAATGTTTTCCACCATTTAATATATTCATCATTGGTATTGGTAATTGTGCTCCATTTATTCCACCTATATATTCATACAATTCTATACCTAAAGATTGCGTAGCAGCTTTTGCAACCGCAAGTGAAACTCCTAAAGTTGCATTCGCTCCTAAATTAGATTTATTTGGTGTATCATCTAAATCTAATAACATTTTATCTATTTCTCTTTGATTATAAACATTCATTCCTTCCAATTTTTTTGATATTTTTTTATTTACATTTTCTACTGCTTTTGTTACACCTTTTCCTAAATATCTTTTTTCATCACCATCTCTTAATTCAACAGCTTCAAAACTTCCTGTTGATGCTCCTGATGGTACCAGTGCTTTTCCTATATATCCATTTTGAGTCATTACCTCTACTTGTACAGTAGGATTTCCTCTTGAATCTAACACTTCTAATGCATTAACTTCTTTAATTAATAATTCTCTTTTCATACCAAACCTCCTATGTAAATATTTTTTACATATTTTACATATTTATACATAAATTGGATTGTTTTATTTTTATATTATGAAGTTTAAAGGATTTTTATATTATATATAAAAATACATATGTAAATTTTTATGCTGATTTTTTATTTCTTAATTCTAATGCATATTTAATTGTTATATCATTTACTTCTCCTGATGAAATTCTTGCAATTTCATTAATTACCTCATTTTCATTTAACAATTTTACTGTTGTTCTTGTTCTTTTATTCTCTACTTGTTTGCTTATGTAATAATTATAATTTGCTGATGCCGCAATTGTAGGTAAATGTGATATACATAGTACTTGATGATTATTAGATATTGATTTTAATTTGTCTGCAACACTACTTCCTGCTTTTCCACTTATTCCTGTATCTATTTCGTCAAATATTAATATTGGTGTTTTATCTGTTTCTGCTAATACTTTTTTTATTGCAAGCATTATTCTTGACATTTCTCCACCTGATGCTATTTTATTTAATTCTTTTTCTTCTTCTCCCATATTTGTTTTTATATAAAATTCTACTTTGTCTTTTCCAGTTTCAAAAAAATCATTTTCTATATATTCAACTTTTACATTTATTTTAGCATTTTTCATTTCTAGTTCTTCTAATTCTTTATTAATACATTGGCTTAATTTTGTGGCTTTTTTATTTCTTAGATTATGTATTTTTTCTGCAATTTGTGTCATTTCTTCTTCTAATTTTTTTAATTCTATTTTTAATTTTCCGTTATTTTCTTCTAAATTTTCTATATATTTTATTTCTTCTTCTATTTGATTTTTGTAATTTAATATCTCTTTTATATTATTTCCATATTTTCTTTTTAAAGAAAATATTAAATCTAGTCTATTTTCTATTTCTTCTTGTTCATTTTGATCAAAATATGTATCTTCATTATAAATACTAATATCTCTTGAAATTTCTTGTAATTCATAATATATACTTTTTAAATTACTAGTTACTTTTTCGTATTTTTCGTCTATTGTTTCTATTTTTTCTAATGCTCGTATTGCTTCACTTATAGTATCTACACTATTATCTCCTATTAATACATTTGCTTTATTTAAATTTTCTGATATTTTTTCAGAATTTAAAAATATTTTTCTTTTTTCTTCTAATTCTATTTCTTCATTTTCTTTTAATTTAGCATCTTCTATCTCATTTAATTGATATCTTAATAAATCTAGTTTTCTTTGTTTTTCTTTGTCATCGCCATAGTTTTCTTTTAATTCTTTTATTATTTCGTTACGTCTTTGATAATTTTCTTTATATTTTTCAGATATTTCTTGTAATTCTTCTCCTACAAAATTATCTAAATATTTAAGATGTGTTTTATTATCTAACAAATTTTGATTATCATTTTGCCCATGTATTTCTATAAAGTTATTCATTATTTTTTTTAATTCGTTCACAGTAATTAATCTTCCATTTATTTTACAAAGGTTTCTTCCATTTTCATATATTTCTCTTGATACAATTATATTTCCGTCAACAGAGTATTCGCTTGTAGGATCATATATACATAGTTCAACAAATGATTGAGTTTCTCCTTTTCTAATCATTTCTTTTGAAAATCTTCCTCCGCAAATTATTCCTAATGAATCTATTATTAATGTTTTTCCAGCTCCTGTTTCTCCTGTTAAAACATTAAAGCCATTATTCAATTCTAAATTTAAGTCATCTATTATTCCTATATTTTTTATATGTAAATTTGTTATCATAATAATATCCTCCAAAGAAAAAATGTTCGCTATTATTGTATTCAAACTTTTAAAATTTGTCAATACTTTTTACGAACATTTTTTCTTTAAATTTTATTTAATTTTATTTTTAACTCATTAATTGCTTTTCTTCTATGACTAATTTTATTCTTTTCTTCTTCTGATATTTCTGCATAAGTTTTTCCATTTTCTAATTCAAATATTTCATCATATCCAAATCCATTATCTCCTCTTTTACTTAAAGCTATCTTTCCTTTTATAACTCCGGTACCTGTTATAAAATCAGAGCCATTATAATAAGCAACAACACATTTTACTTCTGCATTCCTATTTTCATCTTTTAAATTTTTCATTTTTTCTAATATATAATTATTTATTTCTTCTTTTGTTGAATTAGGTCCAAGAAATCTTGCAGTATATATTCCTGGCCATCCATCAAAATAATCTATACATAATCCACTATCATCTGCAATACATGGAATCTTTGTTATATCATAAATTTCTTTTGCTTTCTTTTTAGCATTTTCTTCAAATGTTTTCCCATCTTCTATAACTTCTATATTACAATTTACATCTTTCATTGATAATATTTCATATTCTTTAAGTAGATTTTTTAATTCTTCTAATTTTCCTTTATTATTTGTTGCTATAAGTATTTTTTTCATAATTCTACCTCCAAAAATATTATAACATAAAAATATAAAAATAGTATGTATTATTTAGGTTCATTAATTAATAAGAAAGCCACTTAGAATTCTAAGTGACTCCCTCGTTTTAGTTTTCAATATTATTTTATACATCAAGTGATGCTATTTCATCAGCATAACCAATGTATGATTCTGGAGTAAGATTAAGCAAAGTTGCTTTATCTTCTTCTGATAAAACCTCAAGACTATTTACAAAAGAATGAATATCTTCTTCTGTAATCTTCTTACCTCTTGTAAGCTCTTTAAGCTTTTCATAGGCATCTGATATACCATACTTCCTAAGCATTGTCTGTATTGGCTCTGCCAATACTTCCCAGTTATTATCCAAATCAGCCGAAATAGCCTTAAAGTTAGCTTCACACCTATTCAAACCATTTATAGTTTCTTTTATAACCTGTAAGGTGTAACCAAAGGCTACTCCAATATTTCTCTGAACAGTTGAATCTGACAAGTCTCTTTGCCATCTAGATCTTAAGAGTTTGTCAATAATACCTGACATGATTCCATTTGCCATATAAACGTTACCTTCGCTGTTTTCAAACTTTATAGGATTAACTTTATGTGGCATAGTTGAAGAACCAACTTCTCCCTGTACAACTTTCTGCTTAAAATACTCTATTGATATGTACATCCACATATCAATATCAAGATTTAGAACAATCATGTTGAAATGTTCCAAATCTTGTAAAAAAGTACACAAGTCATCATGTGATTCTATCTGAGTTGTAATAGGATTAAAACTTAAATCAAGCCATCCTACAAACCCCTCCATTACATATGGCCAATTCACATTTGGAAATGCAACTGATATAGCAGAATAATTGCCTGTGGCTCCATTAAACTTACCTTTGTCCAATGAATTTTCTACAAGCACGGACTGGTCTTTCAACCTTCTTTCATATACTTTAAACTCTTTTCCAAGAGTTGTCGGTGTTGCTGGCTGTCCATGTGTTCTTGCCATCATTGGCACATCCATAAACTTTGTACTAAGCTTACTTATTGTGCTAATCAACTCGTTAATAGCAGGTATCAATACTTCATCCTTTGCTTCCTGAATCATCATCGCATAGGCAAGATTATTTATGTCTTCTGAAGTACATCCAATATGAACAAGACTTACCAAATCATCAAGTCCTTTTTCACGAAGCTTTTTACCTATGTAGTATTCAACAGCCTTTACATCGTGGTTTGTGACCTTTTCGATCTTTTTCACCTCTTGTGCATCATTAATATCGAAATCTTCATAAATACTCATTATATACTCATAATTATCCTGAAAATTTCTTCTTCTTTCTTTTAAGATTGGATCTTTAACAACATCCTCATCCAACAAGTGCTCAAGCCATAGAATCTCAACTTCGACTCTATACTTAATAAGAGCATATTCTGAAAAATACTCCCTTAACTGATCAGAAACTGCTGAATATCTACCATCCAATGGCGATAATGCTAGTAGAGCTGTTTTTTCTGCTATCTTTTTGGCTAACTTAGCCTTTACCTTTGGATTAGCAGCGAAAATCTTGGCATAATTCTGAATATTCTCTGCTATTTCTGGATTCCGCTTTTTTACAGTATCTACGAACTCTTTGGTTACCTCCTTTACAATATCTTCTCCTAAAACCTCATTTAGTGTTAACATTTGAACACTCCTTTCTAAAAAATTAGTTAATTAGTTGCATTTTTCTAAAGCTGTCTTTCCTTTTTAGAAAAATATATAAATAACATTACTATTATAACATAATTTTACATAATGTGCAACAAATAAAGTCAGCCTTGAATATAGATTGAGATACTTTAGTTTTTATATTCGCTCTCTTCTATTTATTATATTTTTATGTTGTCAAAATCCACATTTAATTAATATATATACAACCATTCTAATTACCTTTTAGAAGATTCTAATATTGTTATTTATTTCAATTTTTCCTTGTTTATGTATATAAAAATAATGCGTGAATTATAAAACAAAATTTATAATTCACACATTATATAATATACAATATCAAAATGTTTTATATTAACGTATAAATTCATTAGTAATTCTTTGTTAAATGTCTATATTTAAAATCGCTTTACTTACTACTTTACATTAATAAAGAACAGATCGTAGTCCAATGGTAAAATCACTAATAGTAATACCATTATTATTACGGTAAGAAGATGTAAAATTAGATCCATAATAACCGTAATATCCTCCCCTATTGATACATGGATTATTGGTATTGTCAATCTTTTCTACTGTCCATTCCCATTCGTTTCCAGCAAAATCATATATATTCATTTTTTTTGTATTTTCACTTGCTCCTGTTGTCAATAATTGGGTATATACCATACTACTATTCGTTTTACTTAATGTTACATAATTTGTTGTATCTTTATTAAAAGGTGTCCATGTACTTGATGATGAACTTGGATCTATATTATACTTTCCTCTTATTAATGTTATACTACTATTACCATAATTTCCCCAACTTGTACTATTTTCTTTTATATAATATTGTGCTGTGTTTGTAGTTGTATCCCAATTACCTTTTACTTCTAAAAACTTACATACTAAATCCCATTGTATTCCAAACATTAAACTACTTGTTTTATTTCCTGTACTCATTTCATTTGCTAATTGCTGTGCTTCACTACAATATACATTATTATATGGTATCATATCTTTTTTATTTACTGCTTTTGGCGAAGTACTTGTTATTTCCGTCCTAGTATATCTTGCTAAACTTGTATTCTCATCACTACCTGCTATTCCAGCTTCATATCTTCCTATATAAAATCCTTTATTTGTATATATACTACTTAACATTT
>ERZ827168.2015-NODE-2015-length-25225-cov-13.807429_pt1 | contig 25225 bp, 18 predicted proteins | sample MGYA00519868_ERZ827168 | MGnify/ENA primary metagenome ERZ827168 (study PRJEB31778, sample SAMEA3449271) | human gut metagenome | biome: human gut; feature: human-associated habitat; material: faeces | place: United Kingdom | collected 2010/2012 ...
TGGTGCAAAAGACCCGCTTTGCGGCTTATTCTCCTTTTGTGAATGCGCCCTTAGCCCTCTTTTTTGTTGTATAATTCGTGATAAATATCCGCAAGCTTTTTGCCGACAGACTCAATTGAACGCTCCTTTGCGGTTATGTAGCCGTTTTCAATTATTTGCCGGTTGTCGCCGGAAAGTGCGGTGTTTATTATTTTAACAAAATCGTCAATATCGTGACCTTTGTAGCAGTTAACACCGTCTTTCATCCAGCCATCATATACCGGTATATCGCGTGTTACGGTAAGTGTTTTACTTGAAAGCGCCTCTAAAATTACTATTCCTTCGGTTTCTTCCAGTGATGGAAAGAAGAACATACTTGCCCCGGAAAAAGCGCCTTCAAATACATTGCCGCTCATATAACCCGGGAAAATGCAGTTTTTAGGATGATCTGTTTTTATGGCGTTTCTAATTTTTCGCGGGATTAGCTTCGGATTGGTATATCCAAACCATATAAACTTAACTTCCGGCATTCTTTTTGCAACTTCTATAAAATCTAAAATGCCCTTTCTTTTTATCCAAAGGCCCGCAGAGACTACGCAGGCCTCGTTTTCTTTTAATGAAAAATAATCTAAAAACTCCTTGGTTTTTTCGTCCGACGGACAAAACTTATTTAAATTTACTCCGTTAGAAAGTGCGATTATCGGAACATTAACGCCATGGTTTAAAAGCAGACTTTTTGAATATGGCGTTGGCGTAATAACCAGGTCTGCGGAATTATAAAGCTTTTTTAAGTACCACTTTAAAAACCATGTGACTAAGTTTGAAAAAATAAAAGAATTTCTCGTGTCCTCCGGTGTTGAGTGCGCGTGGTAAATAATTTTTGCGCCTTTTTTGCGAGCTTTTTTAATTGTTGAAAGGCTTTTTACAAATATCGTGTTAATATGCAGAATGTCGTAATCGTCGTTTGGATCCATAGTGTATTCAATGCCGGCAGCATCAAGCGCCGCTTTTTGGTGTTCGGCGGCTTTTCCCACTCCCGACTGTTTAATGTTTTCATAATTTTCAAAAAACAAGCAAACCTTCATTTTAGTCTCCCCATATTATTTGTGATACTTTCCGTTGCCGTTAATTGTTGTTGCCCTGTAAATTTGCTCAAGTAGAATTATTCTAAAAAGCTTGTGCGGAAAGGTCATCGCCGAAAACGACAGTTTAATATCGGCGCGAAGCTTTACTTCGTCTGAAAGCCCGTAAGACCCTCCGATTACAAAATTATAAACCTCGCTTCCTAATAATAGCTCGGCAAATTGTTCACTTGATAAGCTTTTGCCCTCAATGCATAATGCACATATCTTGCCGCTTTTAATTGCCTTTAGTATTTTTTCGCCCTCGGCATTTTTTGCTTTTTCTATTTCGGCGAGTGTTGGATTTTCCGGCAAGAATTGCGGCGCAATCTCGGTAATTTTAAGCTCAACTTTGTTTGTTAAACGCTTTTCGTATTCTTTGGCTGCGTCTATAAAAAAATTTTCCTTAAGTTTACCAACAGCGATTATATTTATTTTTTGCATTAAAAATAAATCACCTCGTTGTCACTCGGTTTTGCAACGTATAACATATAGTCGATACCGTCACAAGCACCGATATTCATAAGCGAAGCCGTCGCGGCGCTTCTTGCAAGCGCCGGCAGGTTGTTTTGTTTAGACAAATGCCCCAAAATTATTTTGGTGGTGCCGCTTTGCACAAATTTTGGAAGCTCGGCAGAGCTTGCTCCGTTTGACAAATGCCCGTATGGTCCTAAAATCCGTTGTTTTAAAAATGGCGGATAACTTCCCTTTTGAAGCATTGTTATGTCATGATTGCTTTCAAAGTAAATCACATCGGAATTTAAAAGGTTTTCTCGAACTTCGTCACTTACAACGCCAAGGTCAGTGCAAACCGAAATCTTTTTGTCCGCGAATGTAAATGAATACCCCAGCGAGCCTAAGCAGTCATGGCTTGTTGAGAAAAAGTCGGCTTTTACAAAATCAAGGTTTTCGCTTCCGGCCACCTTTAGTTTGGCAATGGGTGCCACCTTGTCCGTATCGGCAAGCGCTTTTAAGGTGGCGGCACTTGCAATTACAGGCACATTTAGTTTTTTAGTTAAAGTTTTAAGCGCGCTTATGTGATCGGTATGAGTATGGGTTATGTAGATTGCGCGAATGCTGTTTAAGTCAAAATCGCGATCGTTTAGCGAATTTATTAAATATTTTGCGTTAGTTCCTGCGTCGACTAATATTGCTTCTTTGCCGTATGATATTATCACGCTGTTGCCGCTGCTCGACGACGCGAGCGGACAGATCTTAGCCATTTTTGCCTCCTATTGCGCTTTAAAATAATTCAGTATGCCGGCTGCAAGTGCGTCGGCGCATTTATTGTTAAATTCATCGGTGGTTATCTTTTGAAGCTCGTTTGCGTTAGTCATAAATCCGTTTTCGGTAAGAACAAACGGCATTGAAGAAATTCTTGACAGATAAAATACGTGCGATTTTACACCGCTCCATTTTGTAACGGTGTATAGGTTTTGCGCCGCAACTGCGTTATAAACCTTGTCTGCAGGCGTCTTCGTCCAGGCGTTAAAGTGATATGCGTTAAATGCCGAGGGCTTAGCTGATTCACTGGCATTCCTGTGGATGGAAATACCAAAGTCCGCCGCAGAATTTCTAACGCGCCGTATTCTTTCGGCCTGTTCCATGCTTTCATCGGAAGTTCTTGTCATAATAACCGTGGCGCCCATATTTTGAAGCCGCGTTTGAAGTTTTTTGGCAAGTATTAAATTAAGCTCCGATTCTTTTATGGTTTTGTTTTTATTGTCTTTAACGGTAGCGCCGTAATCACTGCCGCCGTGACCTGCGTCAACGCAAATTCTAATGCCGGAAAGGCTGTTGCCGGAAACGCTTTGCGGATTTAAGAAGGAAATGCGCAGATTATTGTCCGCGGTGTATGTAGCGGTATATCCGTAAAAACCACCGGTTTTTTTAAGATGAAATCTCAGCACATAACCGTCGCCGCTTTTAATGGTTTCAACCCTTGAAAACAGCGGATTGTTTCCAATTGCCGAAGTATTTGAAAGACTGGTCGCATAGTGAAGTTTAAGCTCTATATATGTGAAAGTTACTTTAGAGATAGTATAATCTTTTGCCGCGATGTTGGTATAGCTTTGAGGTAGCACGTCAAAGCCAATCGGCATTCGGTAGGGTGTTGTTATATTAATAACCGTATAGTGGCCGGATGTTACGCAGTTGTTTACCGAAACATCGGTGCCTTGAGGTTTTTTGGTTTTAGGTGAAAGACTAACATTTTTTGCATACACCCTTACGCCGCAATCCATCTTGTAATAATATTGTGCGCCGTTGTAAATTTTAGTGTCCGATACATAGTCGGTTGTGCCTTTAGGAAGATATGCATTTTTTGGGTTCGAGTAATCGTCGGTAGTGGTGCCGGTAAAGGTTTCGGCATATTCTGCGGTAACGGTGGCAAGCGTCCTGGTGCCGGCCACAACAGGCTTTGCCGAAGAAGCTGTGCTTGATGGAGCCGCTGAGCTTGTTTGCGAAACTACCTTTTTTATTGTTATTTTTCCGCTTGACATGCTTCCGCTTTGCCCGTTATATGTTGCTTTAAAGGTAATTCTTCCGAGATGCTGGGTTTTAGCGGTAGACGCCGGCATAGTAAACGATCCGGCAAAATCGGCAAAATCGCTATCGGCAACGTCCAAATGCTCTTCACTGCTTGCAACCCTTGTAAGTGTTATGGTGTTTCCGTTAAAAGACGCTTTTACTGCGGCGCCGGCGCGAGCAACGGCTTTTACTACAATTTGTGTGCCGCCGTCAAGAGTTAGAGCGCTGCTTGGCGAAATATTTTTAATTACAATATATTTGTAGGTGATTTTTAAAGTTTTGGTAGTTCCTTTATGGGAGAAGGTAAATTTGTTAACCCCCACCTTTAAAGACTGCTGGTAAGAAAAATAGCCGTCTTTGGTGCGCTCTACTGCTTTGCCGTCGACCGTTAAAGCAAATTGCGGATCGCTTGCACCCGATATCGCAATAGAAGACTCCGTGCAGGTTGCGGTAAGGTCCTTGGGAGATGAAAAAGTAAGCCCTTTTGGTGTGTAGCTTTTTAGGTTGCCAACCATATATTTAAGTGCGGTGTCTGCGGCGCCGGTGGTGTCTTTAACTAAGCTTGTTAAACTGTCAAAACAAAGTATACCGTCGCCCGAATCCGCCAAAACCATAAGCTCACGCGTAAGCTGGTCGGGGTTTTTATATTCTGTCTGTATCTTACTGCTGTAAAGCATAAAGCCTGTCCTTGTGTTTGAAGAACTTGCGGCATCGCAGTAGGCTTGTACCATTTCGGCAAAGGGAAGTACGGCGCTGTCTGTTGCGCCAAGGTTTTCTACAATTACGCAGTCAAAAAATTCAGAAGCGATTAAATCGGCGGTATCTACGCCGCCTTTAGCAAGACTTTTGTGTGCTGCAGCATCAAAAGCGCCTTCGGCAAAAAGGCCGAGATATTTTTGCGAGGTCTCTTTTTTATAGTTCATGACAAAGGCTTTAATTTTACCCTTGTTTATTTCGTAATTGAATTCTTCAAAGCTTTTATCGTATCCAGAGGATAAATAATCCGAGTATTCTGCGCCGCCAAGGCTATTTGCAATATTTTTAATAAACATACCGCTAATGCCGCTAAGGTTTGCAGTGTTTACCATTGTTTTTAAAAGGTTTTCGTCTTGAATTTTGTATCCGCTTACATCTAAAACGCCAAAAAGCTTTAAGCTTTGTCTTTGGGCGGCGTTTATTGCAGCAGATAAAAGCTCGTCTGACAAAACGTCATCTTTATAGTTTAAATCTAAATAAACAGTGTTAAACCCAAGTTCGCGTGCTTTTAAAAAAGAGGCATAAATACTATTTGCATTAAGATCGGGGAAATCGCTTTCGGCTTGTAGTGCAATGCCGTTAAAACTCTCTGAATTTTCGTTTATGATTATTTCGCTTTCGGCGGTTTTTACGGGCATATCTGCAGCAAGTACAGGGACTTCATCGCTTTTTTTTAAAAGGGTGTTAAGCGCGTTTTGCCCAAGCGGCGTAACAAACACGCCTAAAGCCGTTACTAAAACTATAGAAATCACAATTATTATGGGCGTAAGAAACCTGGGGCGCCTTTTTCTCATGCGTTTAAAACGCGAGGTTTCGCTCTTTGCTTTTTGCAATATTTCTAATTCTTTTTCAGGTCTTTTTTGCATTGTTAAATCACCGATTTTAAATTATTGCGGTTAGAAGTGTTTATGCCGGCGGTGCTAAAAAAGCTGTCGTAGTCAAAAATGCAAAAGCCTCTATAAAGGCCGCCTAATATGCTTTTTGCATCCTGAACTTCGCTTTTTAAAATTACGGTATTGGTCTGCCACTCGGTGCTGCCGCCATCTACGGTTCCAAGCTTATATGCGCCAAGGCCAACCACCAAATCACAATAACTGTTGGTTATTATTTTTTTCCATTCTTCTACTAAGTTTTTATAACGCACATAGGCTATTGAATGGTTATATCCGTAATAAATTTGAGGTATGCAGTAATCCATATAGCCGGAAGACGAACCCCAAAGCGAAACAGCGGCATACAGTTCTGAAATGTTGTTATTTATATTTCCGGCAGGACTGATTCCGAATTTGATTTTTGAGTTTACGTTTTTTACAGCGCTGTAAATGCCGCGAACAAGTGTGTTTATATTGTTTGTGCGCCAAGAGGCAAGCGAGGCTCCGCCACCTAGCTTTTTGTAAGCTGTCGCGTCAAAAGAAGATGCGGTTGTAGGATAAAAATAGTCGTCTATATGTAAAGCGTCCACCTTGTATTTTTGTGCTATTTCTTTGGCGCCGTTAATAATTAAATTTCTAACTTCGCTGTAAGCCGGATTTAAATACCAGCAGCCGCTTACCTGTACAACATAATCGCCTTTTTTTTCGAGATACCACTTTTTGGTTTGCCATTTTGACGAAGTTGCCTCCATATAATTTGTTGCGGCAAGCCGCAAGGGGTTAAACCAAGCGTGAAAAGAAAGGTTAAGCTTATGCGCCTCTTCTACCATTATAGCTGTAGGATCGTAATTCGGCGCTTTGTCAACCGTGCCGGTAACAAAATACGACCAAGGATAATACGAAGAGCTGTAAAAAGCATCACCGTTGGGCCTTAGCTGTACTATAACCGTGTTAAAACCGTAATCCTTTATTTTTTTCATCATAGTCTTAATACGGCTTCTAAAGGTTGAAGAGCTTGTGCTGAATAATGGCTTTAAATTCCACTGAGAAATCCACATGGCTCTCATAGGCCTTGAGTAATAAACGGGCGAATACGAGGCACCGCCACCGGAAGATGCGACGGGCTTTGAAGATGCTGCGGCCTTAACTGAAGATGACGACGCAGTTTTAGAGGATATACTGCTTTTAGCGGATGACGGTTGCGTTTTACTTCTTATGCTTACGCTTGCAGAATTTGAAGAATTATCAATTTCAGTTGAAGAAGAGCCTTCGCTTGAAGCTTCTTCTGTTTTAGAAGAGTCCGAAAAAATCTCGTTTAAAGAATCGGTTTCCAAAGTATATATTGCATTGCCGTCTGCGGTATTAGCGCCTTCGGGCAGGACAATATCGCCGTTTTGCCCGCAAGAGCAAAAAACGGCCATAATTAATAATACAGAAATAAAGTTTAGTAAAAAAGATTTTTTCATAGATTCATTTTAATACAGAAAGACTAATAATTCAATTTGTAAAAATAGGAAAACTATTTCTTAAAATTAATCTTTTTTAAGACCCAAACAATAATTGCAATTATGCCCATTACAACAAAAATTCCAAGCATGCTTTGCCACATAATCGTTAGGGAATTTAAAACGGCACTGTCTAATAAAAAGTTCATATTTTTCTCCTTAAAGAAGCCCCGGCACAAGGCTTAAAACTATGCCGCCCGCAAGAACGGAAGCAATTTGACCTGATACGTTTGCACCCACCGCGTGCATTAAAATGTGGTTTTGATCGTCTTCGGCAAGCGCCATTTTAGATACAACTCTTGCAGACATCGGGAAAGCCGAAATGCCTGCGCCGCCTATCATGGGGTTTACCTTTTTCTTCATAAAAAGATTTAAAAACTTTGCAAACATAACGCCTGCGGCAGTATCGAATACAAAAGCCGCAAGGCCTATAAAGAGAATAAGAAGTGTATCTACGCGCAAGAAAATATCTCCGCGCATACTAAAGGATATTGTAATTCCAAGCACCAGGGTTATAAGGTTTGCAAGCACGTTTTTGGCCGTTTCGGTTAAAGAATTTAACACGCCGCACTCGCGAAGCAGGTTTCCAAACATAAGCATTCCAACCATCGAAACGCTTGCAGGAGCTACAAGGCCTGCAATTATTGTAACAATAATCGGAAACAAAATTTTGGTGGTTTTTGAAACGTCTTCGCTAAAATACTCCATGCGCATTGAACGCTCTTTTTTTGTTGTTACAAGCCTTATTACGGCAGGCTGAATTATAGGAACAAGCGACATATACGAGTATGCCGCAACGGCTATAGGACCCATATAATTAGATTTAAATACTTGAGATACAAGTATAGCCGTAGGTCCGTCCGCCGCACCGATTATACCGATTGAAGACGCGTCCTTTAACGGAAAGCCCAAAAGAGCCGCAATAACTATTGCCGCAAAAACGCCGAACTGCGCGGCCGCGCCATACAAAAACATTTTAGGGTTGGATAAAAGCGGGCCAAAATCTATCATCGCGCCTATGCCTATAAACAGCAGTAACGGCAGAGCTTCGCTGGCTTCAATGCCTACATTAAAAAGCCACTCTATTATTCCACGCTGTTTAATGCCTTCGGCAAGGGTTTGATCGAGCACGCCCGTAAAAGGCAAATTAACGAGTATGGCACCAAATCCAAGCGGCAGCAAAAGCGAAGGTTCGTACTCTTTTTTAATGGCTAAAAAAATTAAAAGAGCGCCAATTAATATCATAACGCCGTTTTGCCAGGTAAAGCTTAAAAAACTTTTTAAAAGATAATCCAAATAAATCCCCTCTAATATTTTTGTACTGAAAAGCTATCAGAATTATAACAAAAAATATACTTTAAGTCAATAAATTGTACTATATATTATATATTTATGAAATTATTTGTTCTTGACAACAAAGCTTTAAGGCTTTAAAATAAAATAGATGTAGTATTTAAACTCGACAATTTGGTCATATGTTGGGGATAAATTAAACATTGTGCTTTAGCACTAACGGGTTATCCCGCTTTCCCGATTAAAAATAGGCGGTTAATTATAAAGGAGGTGTTTTGCCTTATATGGAATATTTGTATACCATAATTATCGCGGTTGCGGTTGCTGTTGTAGGCTTTTTTCTTGGATCTTTATACCGCAAAAAAGCAGACGCAAACGTTCTCGGCTCTGCTGAAGAACAGGCCAAAAAGATTTTAAGCGACGCAATGAATACCGCTGAGGCAAAAAAGAAAGAGGCTTTAATAGAAGCCAAAGAGGAAATTCATAAACTTAGAACCGAATCAGAAAACGAATTAAAAGAGCGACGCAAAGAGGTTCAGCGTCAGGAAAACAGGTATCAGCAAAAAGAAGAAGCACTTGATAGGAAAATCGAGAACTTCGAGAAAAAAGAAGAAGCAATTGCTAAAAAGCAAAAAGAAGTTGATGAAAAAGCTTTAGAAGTCGAGCAGATAAAGAAAAGTCAAATGGATATGCTCGAAAGAATTTCAGGGTTTACTGCAGTGCAGGCAAAAGAACATCTGTTAAAAATGCTTGACGGTGAGTTAAACCACGAAAAGGCTTTAAAAATCCAGTTTGCGTTAGATAGACTTAAAGAAGAAGTAGATGAAAAAGCACGTAATATTATAAGCCAGGCGATACAGCGCTGTGCTGCCGATCATTCTAGTGACGCAACCATTTCGGTAGTTGAACTTCCGAATGACGAAATGAAAGGCAGAATTATAGGCCGAGAGGGCAGAAACATCCGTGCAATTGAGCAGGCGACGGGCGTCGACCTTATTATAGACGACACACCAGAAGCAATAACGGTTTCGTCCTTTGATCCCATTCGCCGAGAGATTGCAAGAATATCTCTTGAAAAACTTATTATAGACGGCAGAATTCATCCGGCACGCATAGAAGAAATGGTAGCAAAAGCCACGGCCGAAGTCGAAAAGGTAATTAAGCAGGAAGGCGAAAAAGCCATGCTTGAAGCCGGAATTCACAATTTAAATCCGGAACTTGTACGGCTTCTCGGAAAACTGCATTACCGCACTTCGTACGGTCAAAACGTGCTTAATCATTCGCTTGAAGTGTGCCACCTTTGCGGACTTATGGCAGCAGAGCTTGGATCAGACGTAACGCTCGCTAAACGCGCCGGCCTTTTGCACGATATTGGCAAGGCCATTGACCACGAGCAGGAAGGCAGCCACATTCAGCTTGGTGTTGAAGTTGCAAAACGCTGCAAGGAAAGCGAAGAAGTTGTACACGCCATTCACGCACATCACGGCGAGGTAGAAGCAAGAACGGTAATAGCTTGCCTTGTGCAGGCGGCAGACGCTATTTCGGCTGCACGTCCGGGAGCCAGGCGTGAAAATATTGAAAACTACATTAAAAGAATTGAAAAGCTTGAAGAGATTGCAAACTCATTTAAAGGGGTTGACAATTCCTACGCTATTCAAGCGGGCAGAGAGATCCGCATAATTGTAAAACCCGAAATGATATCCGACGACCAAATGACCATAATGGCACGCGAGGTATCAAAAAGGATTGAGGACGAAATGGAATATCCGGGTCAGATTAAAGTTAATGTTATTCGCGAAAATCGTGTAAGCGACTACGCAAAATAAACAAAATCAGGAAGATTTTTTAATCTTCCTGGTTTTCTATTTTTATTAAGGTGATTATATGGATAAAAAGTATTTTGGCGTAATGATCGATTGCTCCAGGAATTCGGTCATGAAGCCTACGCAAATCAAAAAATTTATAGATGATCTTTCTTTAATGGGCTACAATATGTTAATGGTTTACACCGAGGACATATTTGAAATTGAAGACGAGCCGCTTTTTGGCTATCTTCGCGGAAGATATACAAAAGAAGATCTTAAAGACATTGTAAACTACGGTGAAACTAAAGGCATTGAACTTATTCCCTGCATTCAAACGCTCGGCCATTTAGAGCATATGTTCCGCTGGGGACATTTCAGTGAGATACGCGACAGGGGCTCAATCCTTTTAGCCGACGAGGAAAAAACCTACGCACTTATTGAAAAAATGCTTGATGTAGCGCGTGAGTGCTTTAAATCAGATCATATTCATATCGGATGCGACGAGGCATATGATTTGGGTCTTGGAAAATATAAGGATATCCACGGTTTTACCGATCCGTTTAAAATTCTTGACAAGCATTTAAGAAGGGTTTCCAAAATGGCGACCGATCGCGGATTTAAGCCGATAATCTGGAGCGATATGTACTATCAATTGGCGTCCGGCAAATACTTAAATTACGATAATCCCGATATAATTACCGAAGATATTGCAAAGCTGGTGCCGCCTGAGGTTGAGCTTTGTTATTGGGACTATTTTACAAAAAACAAAAAAGATTGCGATACAATGGTAAAATCGCACCTGCATTTTCATAATGACATTTGGTTTGCGTCGGCCGCACACAGCTGGACGGGATTTACGCCGCACAATGCGCTGTCCCTTTTGTGCTTAAAAAATGCTATTGAGTGTGCAGGCGAAAACGGCCTTAAAAACTTTTTAATAACCACCTGGGGCGACGATGGCGGCGAGACCTCGCGCTTTTCACTGCTGCCGCCACTTTTCTATGCTTCGGAAATTTATCGCGGAAACCGCGACATGGATGATATCAAAGAAAAATTCGAAAAGCTTTTCGGAATAGCTTTCGACGATTTTATGAAGCTTGATTATCCGTCGACTAAGGATGAAAAAATAAATCCGCATTATGAAACTCCCGACCGCTGCCTTTTATTTAACGACCCGTTTGCCGGCATTTACGACGATCTTGTAACAGAGGATTATCCTAAATGGGAAAAGAACTTTGCCGACCACGCAAAAGAGCTACACGCGCTTGAAAACAATGCCGAGTACGGATATTTGTTTTCATCCGCGGCGGCCTTGTGCGAGCTTATGAGCGTAAAGGTGGCGCTCGGTTACAAAACAAGAAAGGCATATAAAGCCGGCGATAAAGCGGCGCTTAAAAACCTTTTGCCCGAATATATAAAAGCTGTCGAGCTTACCGAAAACTTTTATCAAAAATTTAAAACGGTTTGGCACACCGAAAACAAGGCGTACGGTTTTGAAGTTCAGGATATGCGCCTTGGCGGCCTTAAAAAGCGGCTTAAATACTGCCACAATATGATTAAACTGTATATTGAAGGCAAACTCGATAAAATTGATCAACTTGAAGATGAAATATTGGAAACAAGCGGCGGCGATATGTTCGAGTACCGCTACGGCAGAATAGTATCGGTTAATTCAATCACCGACTGGCATATATAAGAGGTGCTTTATGGATAAAAAATATTTTGGAGTAATGCTTGATTTATCAAGGAATGCGGTAATGACCGTACCAAGTTTAAAACGGTATATTGATGCACTTGCAAAAATGGGTTACAATATGCTAATGCTTTATACCGAAGAAACCTATGAAGTTACCGAAGAACCGCTTTTTGGATACCTTCGCGGAAGATATACAAAAGATGAGCTTAAAGAAATAGTAAACTACGGTGAAGAAAAAGGCATTGAACTGGTGCCTTGCATACAGGCGCTCGGCCATCTTTCAAAAATGTTCCGTTGGAGCCATTTTGAAGATATTCACGACCGCGGTCCGGTGCTTTTGGCAGACGAAGAAAAAACCTACGAGTTTTTTGAAACGCTTATTAAAAACGTGCGTGAATGCTTTAAATCCGACCATATCCATCTTGGTTGTGATGAAACATTCGATTTGGGCCTTGGAAAATATAAGGATATCCACGGGTTTACAGATCCTAATGAAATCTACAGCCGCCACGTAACCCGTTGCTGTGAAATCGTGCAAAAATATGGCTTTACGCCGGCGCTTTGGAGCGATATGTTTATAACATTTGCCACCGGTAAGTATTATAATTATGACAATCCTAACGCCGTTACCGAAGAGGTGGCACAGCGTGTGCCAAAAGGTGCCGAGCTTATTTACGCAGATTACTTTACCAAAAATCAGCACGACCCTGACGTTATGTTTGAAAACCACAAACACTTTCACAATAAAATTTGGATGACGCCCGCGGCGCTTACCTGGACAGGATTTACTCCCCACAATGTACAGTCGCAGTTCTGCCTCGGATTTGCGCTTGACAGTGCCGCAAAGTATAATATCGAAAACATCTTTATCGCCGAATGGGGTGACGAAGGCGGCGAAACATCATATTTTTCTGTGCTTCCGTCTTTGTTCTTTGCCGCCGAACGGCACAGAGGCAACCGCGATATGGACGATATTAAGGCAAAATTCGAAAAGCTTTTCGGAATAGCTTTCGACGATTTTATGAAGCTTGATTATCCTTCAACTAAAGACGCAAAGCTTAATAATCACTATGAAGCTCCCGACCGTTGCCTTTTGTATAATGACCCGTTTGTAGGCATTTACGACGATCTTGTAACAGAAGAATATCCTAAATGGGAGAAGAACTTTGCCGACCACGCAAAAGAACTGCACGCGCTTGAAAATAATGCAGAGTACGGATATTTGTTTTCATCCGCGGCGGCTTTGTGCGAGCTTATGAGCGTAAAAGTGGCGCTCGGCTATAAAACCAGAAAGGCATATAAAGCCGGCGATAAAGCGGCGCTTAAAAACCTTTTGCCCGATTACCTTAAAGCTATAGAGCTTGTTGATAATTTTTACGAAAAATTACTTATATTATGGCATACCGAAAATAAAGCTCACGGTTTTGAAATACAGGATTTGCGCCTTGGCGGTCTTACCCAAAGACTAAAATACTGCCACGATGTTATCGAAGATTATCTTGCCGGTAAACTTTCAAAAATTGAACAACTCGAAGAAGATATTCAAGAAACAAGCGGCGGCGATATGTTTGAGTACCGCTACGGTAAAATCGCTTCTCCCTGCAAACTGTCACATTGGATGATAACATAAAAAAATCCACCTTTGGGCGCATTCACAAAAGGAGAATAAGCCGCAAAGCGGGTCTTTTGCACCATACTTTGTTAAAATAAGCGGGAATCCGACAGGATGCCCGCTTATCTTATGCCTTTTTTGGCACAAAAATCTTTGCTTTTGCGGTGCACGCAGTTTTGAGCGAGATGTTTTTTGTTTAGGGCATTTAAAAACTGCAGGGCATCCTGTCGGATTCCCTGCAGTTTTTATGTGGCTTAAGCGGAAAACAACCGCTCAAAACCTAATCATCCTTATGTGAATGCGCCCTTTAAAGGTGGATATTTATTTATAGTATCGGTTTAACCTGTTCGCCTTTTTCGGTGGCGGCGAGAATTTGTTCACAGAACATTAAACAGCGAATAAGGTGATACGGCCCTTTCCATAAAGATCCTTTTTGCGTATGCGATACCGTTCCGTCGCGGTGTAAATACCCGTACCATTCGCCGTACTCTTTATCAGGAAAATGCGAAAAAACGTATTCGTGGATTTTTTCGTACCAATCGGCGTATTTTTCTTCGCCTGTAATATTATATGCCATAAGGGTGGCTATAAGGCATTCGTTGTGCACCCACCAAAGCTTCATATCGTGCTCAAGCTGTTCCGGCGGGCGGCCGTACAAATCGGTAAAGTAAATTACACCGCCGTACTCTTTGTCCCAACCTCTATCAAGCGACCACTCCAAAATATTTAAAGCCTTTTTTAAAAGCTCTTTGTCGTTTTTATAAATTGCGCGGTTCATTAAAAACCAGGAATTTTCAATGCAGTGCCCCGGGTTTATTGTGCGGCCTGTGGGATTGTCCAAAATGCCGCCGTCTAAAAATACGTTTTCAAGCACACATTTATATTCCGGTTTGTAGTGAAGATTTATCATATCGTCTACAATACCGTCGATTATTTTATCGTAATATTCTTTTCTCGCGCTGTATTTTTGCACCGTCTGCGCAGAGGATACAAGCACCATAGGATTTGCATTAGAATGTAAATTCCTTACCGCCGCGTTTTCCTTGGGCGTTATTTTAAACGGGTCGCTTTCCGGATGACGGTAAAGTTCGTACATTAAATCAAAGTATTTTTCGGCGAGCGCTAAATCTTCGGGATCTCCCGTTACGCCGTAGTATTCGGCAAAGCCTACCGTTAGAAAACTTTCCGAGAAAAAGTAGCGGCGTTTTCTTAAAGGAAGGCCTTCTCTTGTAACGGTAAAAAACATTCTGCCGTCAGTATCTATGCAGTGGTTTTTAATAAAGTCCGCACCGCTTTTTGCGGCGGCTACCCATTCTTCTTTTTTGCCGTAAAGATTGCAAAGGGTTGAAAAAGACCAAAGAGCGCGCCCCTGGAACCAGACCGATTTGTCAGTGTTATATTGTTTGCCTTCGCGGTCGACGCTTGTTATAAATCCGCCGTATTCCTTATCGATTAAGTCTGACTTCATCCAAAACGGCACTACATTATTTAAAAGATGATCGTGATAAAAGTTTTTAAGCTCGGTAATTCTTTCTTTATTCATTATTCTTCTCCGTTTTTAAAATATTCCAAATATCTTGCGTTTAGGTTCTTTGCCGACGGGTAAATCGACTGCGGACTTAAAAAGTGCGAGAACTCAAAAGTTATTATTTTTTCAGCGTATTTTGCATGTTTTTCAAGTCTTGTTTTTAATGTTTCAAACGGGATCGGGTAAAACATTTGCCTTACATCTCTTTCAAAGCTTTCGGCGTTTACCCACATTTCAATTCCGTATTTATCGCATAGGGCTTTGTCCGCCGCGTAATACTCTTCCATAAGCTCAAGCGGTGCAGTGCCGTCCTGTCTGGCGCAAAAATCTACATACTTCCCGCATTTTGCAAAAATTTTATCCCATACTTTATAATGCTTTTTGGGTGAATAATATAATTTCGGACGAATTATGCTTGACCTAAAAAAGGGACTTATAAGCACTTTTTTGTCGGGCGCGGCGTCCTTGCACATAGCTCCAAGCCCTGCCATAAGATCTGCTATATGGAGCCTGTTGTCGCAGGTTTCGTGCGGCAGATACCATCCGTAAAAGCTTTTCTTATTGCCGTAGAGTTCCATGATCTCGTTTACAAAATAACGGTTTTTAATAAGCTCGCCTTTGTAGTCGCCGTGGTTCCAGTCAATATCGGTAATATACATTCCGATAAAGACCTTCATCTCTCTCTTTTCGGCTTCGTCCAAAATAAATCCCAAAAAATCCGGGGTGCTTTCGGTACCAAAGTGCTTAGAAGGATAGATGGTTTTGCCATAAAAGCCGCCGCGTATAAAAATAAGCGTGTCAATACCAAAAACCTTCATGTTGTCAAGATCTTTTTTCCACTCATCCGCCGACCAGTTGGATGAAGGAATGTCATAAGTTATCTCGTCAATAAATGTTCCCGTAATCATTGCTTTGTTATTCATAGTTTTTTACCTCTTGTTTACGATATTCGCTCGGGGTTAGTCCGTACCGCTTTATAAAAACTTTAGAAAAATAGTTTTGATCGGAATAGCCCGCATTAATCGCTATTTCTTTTATGGCACTTTGCGTGCGTATTAGTTGCTTTGCGGCAATGCTAAGGCGGTAATCGTTTATATAGTTAAATACTGTGATGCCGTATTTAAGCTTAAAATTGTTCATAAGCGTTGCCCTTGAGCAGTTAAAATGCTGACAAAGCTTGTCAATGGTAATATTGCTGTTATAGTTAAATTCAAGATATTGTTTTACCGAGGAAGCCAAATCGTCCTTGCTTGGTCTTACTGCGTTGCTGGCTGTTAAATAGTTTGCAAGGACCTTTAAAATATTTAGATAGCTCTCAATTTTGTCATCGCTTATTTTTGGTATGCTTTTTATGGATGTTAAAGACGCGTCACGATTAATTGTCAGCTTTTCTGCGCATTTTTTTATTGTATTAAGTGAGCGGCTGTCTGCATCGGTTATTTGCCCCATCATAACATACCCGGAAATAATGCCGTAGTGGTAAATAGGCGCGATAATTTCTACAAGTCCCATATGGCATTTATATCTATACGCTTTGCCTGTTTTTTTTACAATTAAAAAAGCCTCACAGTCAACTTTCAAACAACGATTATAAACATTTTCGTCACGTTGAACTGCAAAGCAATAGCTTAGCGCATTTTTAGGGTATGCAGCAATTTCTTTAAAATCAGCAGAATGAAGCGACACCCTTGCTCCGGTGATATTGTAGAAATCTTTAAGTAATTTAGTTACTTCCGAAATTTCCATACTAACCTCGGTATGTTTTATACTATTCTACTAATAATTATACTTAATTCCATTGATTTGTCAAGCGGAATTTGGTATCTTTATATTGGTGATATGTATGGAATATTATATCGGTATTGACATTGGTGGCACAAATGTAGCAATTGGTATAGTTGACGCCAAAAACGAGATTATTAAAAAGAGCAGTTTTAAAACACTTGCTCCTCGCCCGATTGCTTCAATTATGGATGAAATTGAAGAAAACTTGCAGGGCTTGCTTGATTCGGCCGAATTAAAATGGTCGAACATCGAGGGAATAGGTGTTGCCTGTCCGGGTTTTGTTAAGGACGGGGTGATTAATTATGCTCAAAATTTAGGTTTTAATAATCTTGATTTAAAGAATGAATTTGTAACCAGATTTGGCATTAAAACCAGCGTTGTTAACGACGCAAACGCTGCCGCATACGCCGAAGCTAAGGTCGGCGCGGCACGGGGCGCAAAAAGCGTTGTTGCTGTAACAATCGGTACCGGTATCGGCGGAGGAATGGTTATTGACGGCAAAATGGTCGAAGGTACCAGCGGCGCAGCTGCCGAAATAGGCCATATGATAGTGGTGCCCGGCGGCAGACAATGTTCTTGCGGCAACAAGGGCTGTTTTGAGGCTTACTGCAGTGCTTCTGCACTTTCTAAAGAAACAAGATCCGTAGCGGTAAACGATCCCGAGCTTTTAGCGAAATTCGGAAGTCTTGATAATATAAACGGCAAAACCGTTTTTGACTTAGTCAGAAAAAAAGAACCGAAAATTTTGGCGATTTTTGACGAATATGTAAAAAATTTTGCAAGAGGGCTGTTAAATATTATTGCACTTTTGGAACCTGATGTTATAATAATAGGTGGCGGACTTTCAAAAGAGGGGGACGGTTTGCTTAATCCGATCCTCGAAAAACTTGAAGCGTTCGGCTTTTATAAAACAGCTAAAACGCAAATAAAAACGGCCATGCTTTGCAATGATGCCGGAATTATAGGCGCGGCTCTTTCTGCAAAAGGAGTATAAAAGGCGGACTTCAGGTAGAACGAAGGAGATACTTATGGAAATTTCACAGATCGCAAAATTCTTTTTACCAAACGCAAAAATCGAAAAGCTTGAACCTTACGGCAATGGGCACATTAACGATACATATATTATTGAAGCAGACGGCAACAGGTATATTTTGCAACGCGTGAACAATAATGTTTTTAATAAACCCGAACAGGTTATGCATAACATTATTGCCGTAAATGAGTTTATAAAAAAAAGCAATAAACCGACACAGCTTGTTTTAATGGAGCTTGTAAAAACAAAAGACGGAGAATATTACATTTTTGATGAAACGGGCGGTCTTTTTAGAATGTACCGCTTTGTTGAAGGCGGACTGTCGCTTGATCTTCCCGAAAGCGAAGAAGATTTTTATAACAGCGCGGTAGCTTTTGGAGAATTCCAGTATTTATTGCAGGATTTTCCGGCTGACACTTTATATGAAACCATTCCGGATTTTCATAATACGGAAAAAAGATATGCGAACTTTTTAAAATCTCTTAAAGAGGATAAAATGCACAGAGCGGCCGGTTGCAAAGAAGAGATAGATTTTGTAAACGCCCGCAAAGAGTATTATTCTTTATTTGAAGATTTACATAAAAAAGGCGATCTTCCTTTAAAGGTTACACATAACGATACAAAATTAAACAACTGTCTTTTGGATGTTAAAACACGTAAACCTTTATGCGTTATTGATCTTGATACAATAATGCCCGGTTATTCAATAAACGATTTTGGCGATTCAATTCGTTTTGGTGCTTCAACTGCAAAAGAAGACGAAAAGGATTTAAACAAGGTTCATTTTGATATTCACCTTTTTGAGCTATACACAAAAGGCTTTATGGAAGGCACTCGCGGAACGCTTAATAAAACTGAAAAAGAAATGCTTCCGTACGCCGCAAAAATGATGACAATCGAGTGCGGCATGAGGTTTTTAACCGATTATCTCGACGGTGACGTTTATTTTAAAACCGCATACCCCGAGCACAACCTTGTAAGAGCAAGAACGCAGTTTAAGCTTGTACAAGAAATGGAAGAAAATTTAGAAGCTATGAAAAAAATTATTGAAAAATATTAGGAGGATAAAAATGAGATACATAGAAGTTGAGTCTTACGAAAAAATGAGCAGAGCTGCAGCAAATATTATTTCTGCGCAAATTATTTCCAATCCCGAAAGTGTTATCGGGCTTGCTACAGGTTCTACGCCTATAGGCGCTTATGACCAGCTTATTAAATGGAATAAAAAAGGCGATCTCGATTTTGCTTCTGTAAAAACGGTTAACCTTGACGAATATGTTGGTCTTGGAGCAGAAGATGAACAAAGCTATCGTTATTTTATGAACAGCCATTTGTTTGATCACATAAACATCGATAAAAACAATACTTTTGTGCCTAATGGCAAGGCGGAAAATATCGATTTTGAATGCAAAACCTACGACCAGAGAATTAAAGATCTCGGCGGCATTGATTTACAGCTTTTAGGTATCGGCCATGACGGTCATATCGGTTTTAACGAGCCGGACATCTCTTTTGTAAAGCCAACCCATAAAGTTGATTTACAAGAGCCTACCATTAAAGCAAACGCAAGATTTTTTGCAAGTGCCGACGAAGTTCCAAAACAGGCCATAACAATGGGCATGCTTTCTATTATGCAGGCTAAAAAGATTTTGCTTATTGCTTGCGGCGAAGAAAAACGCGAAATTTTAGATAAAGCGTTTTCCGGCCCCATCACCCCGGCAGTTCCGGCATCCATTTTACAGCTCCATTCAGACATAACTGTAATTTACACCCCCGAAAATTATTCGAAATAGGGTGATCGCTTGATAATTAAAAACGCCGATATATTCGGCCAAAACAAGTGCATTGTAATTAAAGACGGTATAATTGAAGATGTTGTGGATAATATCGGTGACAGCACAGTCGCCGATATTGATATGCAAGGCCAAAAGGTAATACCGGGTTTAGTTGATATTCATACCCACGGCATTATGGGCATTGATACTATGGATAAAAAACTCGGTGAACTGGCAATGCTATATGCGAAGTTTGGTACAACCACCTTTTTGCCTACCACTATGACTAAGTCGGTTGAAGAAATCGAGGAGGTAACAAGCCTTCCGCTTGATTATCCGGGCGCAAAAATACCGGGTTTTCATCTTGAAGGTCCGTATATTTCCGAAAAATACAAGGGCGCGCAAAAAAAAGAGTTTATTAAAGACCCGAATTATGACGAGTTTTTAAGATTTAAAAACGTAAAAAAAATAACCCTTGCTCCCGAAAAAAACGGCAGTATGGAGTTTATTAAAAAAGCGTCTAAGACGTGCTCGGTATCAATCGGACATACAGACTGTGATTTCGAAACGGCTTGTAAGGCTATAGATAACGGTGCAAACTGTTTAACACATACCTTTAACGCCATGCAGCCGCTTCATCACAGAAAACCGGGCCCCATCGGCGCGTGTATTGAAAAAAACTGTTACGCAGAGGTTATTTGTGACGGTTTTCACGTCCAAAAACCGCTTATACTAATGCTGTACCGCACCCTTACTGCAGATAGGCTTGTGTTTATAAGTGACAGTATTCGCCCTGCAAAATGTAAAGAGGGAAAATACGAAGCGGGAGGTCTTGAAGTAACCTTAAAAGACGGTCGTGCAAGACTTTCCGACGGCACGATTGCCGGCAGTACTTCAACACTATTTGAGTGTGTAAAAACCGCGGTTTCGTTTGGAATACCCTTTAAAGATGCCGTTAAAATGGCAAGCGCAACGCCCGCAAAGCTTATAGGCATTAAAGCCGGTGAGATTAAAAAAGGTTACAGTGCAGATTTGATTCTGTTAGACAAAAACGACGAAATAGATAAGGTTTTAATAAACGGTAAAATAATATAAAAGCAGGCTTTTGCCTGCTTTTATATTTCTGCTTTTAGCTCGAATTTTTCGAGATAATTTTTTTTCTTTTTTTGCGATATATAACCTATTATTGCAATAACAAGCGAGCCTAACGCGTCTAAAATTATATCTTTCATCGTATCTGTAAGCGCGGCTTTGCCAATAAGGTTGGTGCCGTCAGAAAGCATATATTTTTGCATGTTTGTGTTAAAAATTAAATCACCTAAAAATTCGTATATTTCCCAAATTGCTCCCATTGTTACGGCAAAGCAAAAGGTAAATAAAAACACAAACGCCGGGCTTAAATTTATCGGTATTTTGTCGCTGTTGTTTAAAAGGCTTATAAACGAATAACCAAGCGTGCCTAACATCATCGCCGAAAAGGTATGCAGATAACTGTCCCAATGCGGAACGTTATAATAAAAGGCACGAACTTCCCCGAGATAAATGGCACAGTATAAAAACACGGCATAGGCTATCATCATATGAGAGGGGATTATAAGCTTTATTTTTTTGTTTATAAAACTAGGGCATAAAATAGCAACCACGCCAAAAGCACATTGAAGCAGCATTAAAATATAATCGGCGCGAGTGCGTTCTCCTATTTTGTCTGCAGTAACCGGAGAAAGGGCCAGTTTAATTGATACAAAAACAATTGAAACCACAAAAGACAGCAAAATAAAAGCGTATAAAATTCTCGGATCAAAGGCAACTTTAATGCGTTTTGACTTTTTCATGATGGTTCTCCCGATATTTTGTAATTTAATTATACAATAAAAACCGGCAAAAGAAAAGAATATTTTAAAAAAAATGCAAATTTTCTATTTACTTAAAAAGCGTTTAGTGTTAAAATGATATTTGGTTTATAATGTGATAAGTTAATTTTAGTATTATAGGAGGTCATTACATTGGCAAGAAAAACCAAAACTATGGATGGTAACTCTGCCGCCGCGCACGTAAGCTATGCGTTTACAGATGTGGCCGCGATTTACCCGATTACTCCGTCCAGCAACATGGCGGAAGAAACTGACAAAATGGCTACCGCAGGCGTTAAAAACCTGTTCGGACAAACCGTTAAGGTAACCGAAATGCAGTCTGAAGCCGGTGCCGCCGGTGCTGTGCACGGTTCTTTAACAGCGGGTGCTCTTACAACTACTTATACTGCAAGCCAGGGTCTTCTTCTCATGATCCCGAACATGTACAAAATCGCAGGCGAACTGCTTCCCGGCGTTATTAACGTATCTGCTCGTGCGGTTGCGGGACATGCCCTTTCAATTTTCGGCGAGCATTCCGATATTTACGCTTGCCGTCAAACCGGTTTTGCAATGCTTTGTTCAAACAATCCGCAGGAAGTTATGGATCTCGGCGCTGTTGCGCATTTATCAGCTATTTCCGGCCGCGTTCCTTTTGTTCACTTCTTTGACGGATTCCGTACTTCTCACGAAATTCAAAAAATCGAAGTTTGGGACTATAAAGATTTAGATGAACTTTTAGATAAAAAAGCGGTTGAAGCTTTCCGTCGCGGCTCACTTAACCCCGAGCATCCATTCCAGCGCGGAACGGCACAAAACCCCGATATTTTCTTCCAGGCAAAAGAAGCTTCTAATAAATATTATGACGCGCTTCCGGCTGTTGTTGAAGATTACTTAAATAAAATCAATGCAAAGCTTGGAACCAATTACGGTTTATTTAATTATTACGGTGCGAAAGACGCCGAGCACATTATTGTTGCTATGGGCTCTGTTTGCAATACTGCAGAAGAAACCGTTGATTACCTTAACAGCAAAGGTGAAAAGGTTGGTCTTATTAAAGTTAGACTTTACCGTCCTTTCTCTGTAAAACACTTAGTTGCCGCAATTCCGGAAAGTGCAAAAACCATCACCGTTTTAGATAGAACAAAAGAACCCGGTTCTATAGGTGAGCCTTTATTCTTAGATGTTGTAGCCGCTTTAAAGGGTACAAAATTTGACGCACTTCCGGTTTACGGCGGACGTTACGGTCTTGGCTCTAAGGATACAACTCCGGCGCAAATTATCGCCGCTTTCCGCAACGCCGAGAGTGACAAGCCTATTCAAAGATTTACAATCGGTATTGAAGATGATGTTACAAACTTAAGTTTAAAAATTGCTGAAAATCCCGATACTACACCGCACGGCACTACCTCCTGCAAATTCTGGGGTCTTGGCTCCGACGGTACTGTTGGTGCAAACAAAAACTCCATTAAAATTATCGGTGATAATACCGATATGTACGCGCAAGGATATTTTGATTATGACTCTAAAAAATCCGGCGGTATCACAGTAAGTCATTTAAGATTCGGTAAAGAAAAAATCAATTCTTCTTACCTTGTAAGCAAGGCTGACTTTGTTGCCTGTCACAACCCGTCCTATGTTGACAAATACGATATTGTTGAAGACATTAAAGACGGCGGCACATTCCTGTTAAACTGCGGTTGGGATCTTGCGGCACTTGAACAGCATCTTCCTAATTCCATGAAGAAGTATATAGCCGAGCACAATATTAACTTCTACACAATTGACGCTACTCATATTGCTAAAGAGTTAGGTCTTGGCGGAAGAATCAATACCATTTTACAGGCGGCTTTCTTTAAACTTTCCGGCATTATTCCGGCAGACCGCGCTGTAACATTAATGAAAGAAGCCGCATTAAAATCTTACGGCAAGAAGGGCGAAAAGGTAGTTCAAATGAACTATGATGCTATCGACCGCGGTATTGACGGTGCCGTAAAGGTTGACGTTCCGGCTTCATGGAAAGGTCTTGACGCTTCTAAAACCACTAAAAAGCTTACAGGCGGCAGAGAAAACATCCGCGATTATATCGACAATGTTCTTACAGCTGTTAACGCTCAAAAGGGCAATCAGCTTCCTGTATCTACATTCTTAGATTATGCCGATGGTACAGTGCCTCTTGGCTCATCTGCATTTGAAAAACGCGGCATAGCCGTAGACGTTCCCGAATGGAATCCCGCAAACTGCATTCAGTGTAACTTCTGCTCGTTTGTTTGCCCGCACGCGGTTATCCGTCCTGTTGCGATGACTGATGAAGAGTTAAGAAAGGCTCCAAAAGGCACAAAGAGCATTCCTATGATCGGCGTTCCCGGCATGAATTTTGCAATGACGGTTACAGTTTTGGATTGTACCGGTTGCGGCAGCTGTGTAAACGTTTGCCCGGGCAAGAAGGGCGAAAAGGCTTTAACTATGAAAGCTCTCGAAACTCAAACTGCCGAGCAGGAAGTTTATACTTATGGCCAGTCGCTTGACGCAAAACCCGAAGTTCTTGCTAAATTTAAAGAAAATACCGTAAAAGGCAGTCAGTTCAAACAACCGCTCTTAGAGTTCTCAGGTGCATGCGCAGGCTGCGGCGAAACACCTTATGCAAAGCTTGCAACACAGCTGTTTGGTGATTCAATGTATATAGCTAACGCCACAGGTTGTTCTTCAATTTGGGGCGGCTCCTCTCCGTCAACTCCGTATACGGTTAATAAAGAAGGCCACGGACCCGCTTGGCATAATTCACTCTTTGAAGACAACGCGGAGTTTGGCTACGGTATGTTCCTCGCTAACCGCGCGCTTCGCAATCGTCTTGCAGACGCCGCAAAAGCAATAGTAGAAAACGCATCTGGCACCGAGCTTAAAGATGCAGCTCAAAATTGGCTTGATACTATGAGCGACCGTGCAAGCAACGCACCTGCAAGCGCTAAATTCTTAGAGCTTGCAAAAGCAAATACAGACGCCGCTATAAAAGAGTACACCGATGAAATCGTTGAAAACGGTGATTATCTTGCTAAGAAATCCTTCTGGATTTTAGGCGGTGACGGTTGGGCTTATGATATCGGCTTTGGCGGACTTGACCACGTTATCGCTTCCGGCGAAGATGTAAACATCCTCGTATTCGATACCGAGGTTTACTCAAATACCGGCGGCCAGTCGTCAAAAGCTACACCTACGGGTGCTATCGCTCAATTCGCGGCAGCAGGTAAAGAGGTTAAAAAGAAAGACCTTGCGGCAATCGCAATGTCTTACGGCTACGTTTATGTAGCTCAGGTAGCTCAAGGCGCTGACTACAATCAGTGCGTAAAAGCCTTTAGCGAAGCCGAAAGCTATCACGGACCTTCTATTATTATCGCATACGCTCCGTGTATTAACCACGGTATTAAAGCCGGCATGAGCAAAGCGCAAACCGAGGAAAAACGCGCTGTTGCTTGCGGATATTGGAACTGCTTCAGATATGATCCAAGACTTGTTGGAACCGAGCAGGGCGCCTTTAGCCTTGACAGTAAGACTCCTACAGAAAACTACAGAGAGTTTATTGAGGGCGAAGTCCGTTATGCTTCACTTCTTCGCGCCAACCCCGAAAGAGCCGAAAAGCTCTTTAGTAAGGCTGAAGAAAATGCTAAAGACAAGCTTGCACATCTCGAAAAGTTAAAAACTTTATATAGCAAATAGCATTTAAAAAGCCTCCGTTTTGGAGGCTTTTTTTATTGTAAAATTTAATTTTTCTATTGACAAACAAATGTATTTTAGATATAATAATTGTTGCGCTAAGCAAAAGGGCCAATAGCTCAGTTGGTTAGAGCAACCGGCTCATAACCGGTTGGTCCGGGGTTCGAGTCCCTGTTGGCCCACCAAGCCGGTCTTATCGACCGGCTTTTAATTTAAAAGAAAAAATAGGGGTATAGCTCAGTTGGTAGAGAGGGGCTAAAAAACCGCGTGCCGGGCAACGCCTGCGAGCGCCGCCGGGGGCGGAAAAAGCGAGCAGAGGGTTGGCGCCGCGGTCGGCAGATGTGCCGCGCTCCAAGCGAGCACAGCGCCGGGCACCGC
>ERZ827168.2020-NODE-2020-length-25161-cov-3.376125_pt1 | contig 25161 bp, 25 predicted proteins | sample MGYA00519868_ERZ827168 | MGnify/ENA primary metagenome ERZ827168 (study PRJEB31778, sample SAMEA3449271) | human gut metagenome | biome: human gut; feature: human-associated habitat; material: faeces | place: United Kingdom | collected 2010/2012 ...
GGCTGCAGAGCGGATCGATGTAGACGAGACCGGTAAGATTTCCGGACTGTTCTAAGTCAGAATGGATATTCGGAAGGGGATATTACCCCTTCCGAATTTGTGAAATTTATATTGCTACAGCATCTGCGGCTTTGAGTAGGAAGTGTTCGCTTCTTACCATTTTTCAGATCGGATTTTCTGGGGAGAAGGCATAAAAGTGGCACTGAGTCGTTTGGATGTGAAAAGATCAAGGAGGATAATGATATGGGTTTTTCAACCGTACCATGTAATGAATTTGTAGAAGTACTGGCTTCTAAGGCTCCGGTTCCGGGCGGCGGCGGAGCGTCTGCACTCGTAGGCGCGATTGGCACCGCACTCGGAAATATGGTAGGCAGCCTGACAGTCGGCAAGAAGAAATATGCAGAAGTAGAAGCGGAGATGTACGAGCTCAAGGCAAAATGCGATAAGCTGCAGGCAGAACTGCTGCAGCTCATCGAGCGTGATGCAGAGGTGTTTGAGCCGCTCTCCAAGGCATATGGCATGCCGCGTGCGACGGAAGAGGAGAAGGCAGAGAAGGCCCGCGTAATGGAAATCGTCCTGAAGGATGCCTGCGCGGTTCCAATGGAGATCATGGAGAAGTGCTGTGAGGCCATTGATGTGATCAAAGAATTTGCGGCAAAGGGTTCTGCACTGGCGATCAGTGATGCAGGTGTTGGCGCAGCTTTCTGCAAGGCAGCTCTTCAGGGAGCCAGCCTGAATGTATACATCAATACGAAATCTATGGCGAATAAGGAATACGCAGCAGAGCTGAATGCAAAGGCAGATGCAATGCTGGAGAAGTATGTCCCGATGGCAGAGGAGATTTTCCAGAGTGTACTCGGAAGACTCAAATAACAGGAAGTAAAAAGGAGAAAGAATCATGGCAAAACAGTTACTTGGAAAAGAGGTTACCGCAGCTTTAAATGAGCGGATCAAGGCAAAGGTTGCTGAGCTGGAAGCAAAGGGTGTAAAGCCGACGCTTGGCATTATTCGTGTCGGCGAGAATGAGAGCGATATTTCCTATGAAAGAGGCGCAACGAAGCGTTGTGAGACCCTTGGCGTTGCATGTGAGAAGATCCTGCTTCCGGCTGATGTATCACAGGAAGAGCTTCTGAAGGTAATCGATGATGTAAATAAGAACGATGCGATCCACGGCGTACTGCTGTTCCGCCCGCTTCCGAAGCATCTGAATCAGAGTGTGATCGAGAATGCACTGGATCCGGCAAAGGATGTAGACTGTATGACTGACGGATCCATGTCCGGAGTATTTACCGGAAAGCCGATCGGCTTCCCGCCGTGCACACCGCAGGCATGCATGGAGATACTGGATCACTACGGAATCGACTGCACCGGTAAGAAAGCCGTTGTCATCGGCAGAAGCCTTGTTGTCGGCAAACCGGCAGCAATGATGCTGATTAAGAAAAATGCGACTGTTACTGTTTGCCACACAAAAACGGTCGATATGCCGTCTGTAGCAAGAGAGGCAGATATCATCATTGTAGCAGCAGGCCGCGCAGGTGTGGTTGGAGCAGAGTATGTAAAGCCGGGCCAGACCGTCATTGATGTCGGAATTAACGTAAATGCAGAGGGTAAGCTTTGCGGTGACGTTGATTACGCAGCAGTAGAGCCGATCGTAGATGCGATCACTCCGGTTCCGGGTGGTGTAGGAAGCGTTACGACTTCTGTACTGGTAAGCCATGTTGTAGATGCAGCTGCCAAGAAAGCAGGACTGTAATTAGAGCTGATATGAAACAGGGCTGATTTTTTACATACAAAGAGAAATCAGTAAAAGCAGAAAAGACATGGAGCGTGACTTGTGCCGGAAGGGGCGCAGTTGCAGAGCCGTGTCTTTTTTGCGTTAACCGCAAAATACCTTTTGACCCCAACTGATGCCTACGAATTGCTTCGCTGCGAAGCAGCTCCCGCAATTCTGCAAACATTCGAAATCCGCTGATTTACTACGTAAATCGCTACTTTCTCATGTTTGGCGGGTCCCAAGTTCAAAAGCCTTATCATGCAAGCATGAATGGCTTTTTGACCTTTTGACCCTGGCATCATCATAAAATTAAACAGAATCTGAACATGGAAAAATATCGACAGGAAAACCACATAAAGTTGTGAGAAAATCATCGAACCTGCACAGAAATCATGTTAAAAACTAAATAAATAATAAAAAATGCTGAAGAAAGTATAAACAATGCGAACGATTTGTGTAATATCTGAAAAAAACAGGCGAGGTATTCCGAAATCCCGTCGTTCTTGACAAAGTGATTGTTTAATCATAAAATAGCCCGGTGCTTAAAATATACATAATTATAATAAGGAGGACGGGCATATGGTAGCACAGATTATAGCTGTGACATTGTTCCTGCTGATGTTTATTCTCATCATCACAGACAAGTGGGAACGACATGTGATTACCTTAGGCTGTGCGCTTCTGACGCTGGTGCTGGTATTTGGCGTTGGGATGCGTAGCATGAGTGCAATCACTGAGACTTTGAACCTGGGCAGCTTTTTCACAAAGTCGTTCTGGTACAGTGGCGGTTCATCTGCAGAGACGTCCAGTGGTATTAACTGGGAGACGATTGTATTCGTTGCAGGAATGATGATTATGGTGGAGGGAATGGCAAGAGTCGGATTTTTCCGGTGGCTTTGCATGAGACTTGCCAAGCTCGTAAAATATCAGGTCATCCCGCTGTTTCTCACATTTATGGTGCTGTCTTTCGTACTGGCGATGTTTATCGACAGTATCACCGTCATCCTGTTTCTTGCAGCCGTCACAATTGAGCTGGCGCAGCTGCTGAAATTTGATCCGGTGCCGATGATTCTCTCAGAGGTGTTCTGTGCGAATCTGGGTGGTTCAGCGACGATGTGCGGCGATCCGCCAAACATCATCATCGGTACGTCACTTGGATTTTCCTTTACGGATTTTCTGACGAATACCGGTCTGATCGCAATCATTTCTCTGATCTTTGTTGTCATTTATTTTTATTTTGTATTCGGCAAAGAGCTGAGAAGAGATGCAGCAAAAAACAGCAATGCAAATCAGAACTATCCGGATCCGTCCGAGGCCATCACAGATAAGAAAGGCTTTATTATCAGCACAATTATCTTTCTTTGTGCGGTATGCCTGCTTGTGACCCATGCACAGACCGGGCTGACGGTTTCCTGCATCGGCACGGTGATTGCGATCGTGACGCTGATTGCAGCCGGAAAAGAGGGACCGGGTCTTCTGAAGAAAATCGATTATAAGACGCTGCTCTTTTTTATCGGGCTGTTTGTCGTTGTCGGCGGTCTGGAGCAGACCGGCGTACTGATTGTCATGGCAAACTTTATCGGAAGTGTCAGTGACGGAAATGCGATGCTGATGCTGGCAATTATCGTGCTCGTATCGGCTGTGGCAAGTGCATTTGTCGATAATATTCCGTTTGCAGCTACGATGATTCCGATTATCAGCTCTTTGTCTGAGACGCAGGGCGTAGCGCTCTCCATCCTTGCATGGGGTCTTGCAATGGGTACGGATATTGGAGGAAGTGCGACTCCGATTGGTGCATCTGCGAACGTAGTTGGTATTGCAACTGCGGCAAAAGAAGGTTATATTATTAAGTGGGGACGCTATTGTAAGGCAATGGCGCCTGCGACACTGATAGTAGTAGTTCTTTCTATTGCAATGATCTACGTCAGATATTTCTAAAGGGGGATGGCACATGAGCAAACAACTGATTATATCCATTGGTCGTGAGTACGGAAGCGGTGGACATGAGATCGCGATGAAGATTGCTGAAAAATACGGTCTTCCGCTGTATGACCACAGTATTCTGGATCAGATCGCAAAGGATCGCGGACTGGACGTTAAGGTACTTGAAGAGTATGATGAAAAGAAACGGAATATGTTTCTGACCCGGACCGTTCGTGGTATGACGAATTCACCGGAGCACAGCGTTGCGAATCTGCAGTTCGATTTTCTGAGGGATAAGGCAGCGTCCGGAGAATCCTTTGTCGTAGTCGGGCGGTGTTCAGAGAAGGTTCTGGCTGGGACGGAAGGTCTGATTACATTTTTCATTCTCGGTGATAAGTCAGCCAAGACCGAACGTATTATGAAGCTTCACCATATGAACCGCCATGATGCGGAAGTGTTCATTGAAGAAAAGGATCGCAGAAGAAAGCGTTATCACAACGCCCACTGTGAGCTGCACTGGGGTGATTCTCGTGCCTATGAACTTTCGATCAACAGCAGCAAGCTCGGCATTGATGAGACTGTTCGGATCATGTGCGAGTATATTGATGCGAGAAAGGCATAAAAAAGCGCGGCAGGCCTTGCTGTTGGGCCGCGATTGCCGCGAAAATCAATCCCCCGCTCATTGCAGCGGGGGATTTAACCGAATCAAGCAAGTCCCAACCCATTGCTTTAATTGCGCAAAGCAATAAGCAGTGGGTTGGGACTTGCTTGTATCAGGAGTGGTACAAGCCACTCCTGATAAGCTGCGAAGCAGCATTCGGTCAAACGGAAAGTCATTTTGCTCGTCTGTTTCGAATCAGTAGTTGGTAGCATCATAGTATTGGAATCTTACTGTTCTTTAGAATGCTGCGGGAAATGTCAAAATAGAAGTAAGGAAATATGAAAAAAAATACAAACTGCACAAAAAAAGGTTGACAGAAACGTGGAAATGTGTTAAGTTTATGTTGTGTAAATCATATTTGCCGTACTGAGTGAGAGTGATGTTGCTCGAGAGGGAATCAGGTTCAAGCCTGAACGGTCCGGCCACTGTAGGCAGGGAGCACGACTTCAAGAAGCCCATTGTTTACCCGATGGAACGAGAAGGGGAAGTCAAGCGATGATCTGCAAGTCAGGAAACCTGCTCGGTATGTGAGAAGCGCTTCCGGTAAAGCGAAACACTCCGAATCGGCGATTCACCGCTGATGCATCTCGATTATGGGTAGATGAGATGCCAAATTATTTGAGGAATGTTGTCTCGACAGGCAATGAGGATACACGTTTTATACCTCCTTGATGAGTTCAGCTCCGCCCTCGACAACGCCACCGAAGACCTTCTTCTTCAGCGCCTCACGGCAAAACTGAACACCCGCACGATGATTTTCATCACCCACCGCGGCCGCGTCATCGACTACTGCGATTCCGTACTGCGGCTGTGAACCAAATCTTTACATTGTTGGTGTTATCAGAGGTTTCCTGCTATTGCTGATTGCCATATTTAGGTGATTCCGGTTCCGAGAGATATTGTTTCATCGGGTGTTGCCCTGAACCGTCATAGCCATCAACGGTGGCGAAGAGACAATACTCCAGCCCCAGTTTGTGTATCGCTTCGATTATTTCCTTCTCACGGGCTGCTGAAGGCTTCTTGAAGCCATTGATGTAGTTTCGCAGCAGTGTGGCGTTGATTCCAATACGCTTGGCAAACTCCGCCACATTGATTTCCTTGTGAATCAGAAAGAACTCCTGAAGCCTTGACGGGACTGCGTCTTCGTACTCGAAGCTCTCAAAGGATATGTCTTCGTCAAGGTCACGCCAATGAAACCCGGTGAAGCCGATGGTATAGTTGCTGCGCTGCTCGTTGTTGGCTTTTGCTAAAGCAGGATACCACAAAAGCGACTGCTTCAATTTGCGCCCCTTCCCATCTTCGGCATAAATGAATTTTGAATCAAATGATATGTTCTGCAGTTTTTCCATCACTTTTCAAAGTGCTCCTTCCACTTTTTTATAATTAGCTCCTTGTTCTCAAAGATGATTCTTTCAATCTTTTTCAGGTCGTTCTTTTTTATTCTATACTGTTCACGTTCGATAAACGAATCCTCTTCTAAATCGTAAATAGCGTAGCCATCATTGCCTTCGATATGGATATGAATTGGCTCATGCTCACGGCTATAGAAGAAAAATGAATATCCGAAAAATCTGAATACCTCTGGCATAATCATTATGTTTTATGCCGCAAAGATAAGGAATTATTTTTAATACCAAAAGATTAGGAAATTTTTTTTTATCCGTCTTGATGAGAGGGATATAAAAAGCGACGGTGTTTGGCCGTCGCTGCGTTGTGAGAACTGCCGCCTTTCTATTACCTATATATGACTCCTATGTAATGCAACTGGCTGTGTGAGACAGACCAACTTGATGTTGATGCGCTTGATGTTGTAGTGATATTGTTTGAAGAGGATATGAAATTAACATTAGCGCTGCCTTCAAATGTCTTGGTCTTCGCAGTACCACTCACGGTTTCATTAAATATCGTACTTTGGCCTCCTGTTAGAGTCGTGGTATTGTCATTAAATCTGCTTGAAGTATATGTTATGACTTTGTAAAAAATTGTCGAGCCAACTGTAGTACCATTTGGAATATTGAAACCCTTAAAGGTTACTATACATTTGCTTCCATATCTAAGATAGGAATCATTCCATTTAGATTTACCTCCCGATGTATTCCAATCTTCCTTGAAATCTGCGACAGAGTTTTTATCCTTATTATACGGCAACCCAGTAATGTGCCGTACAATGGTCTGGGTGCCAGTATATTTATTGCCGTCAAAATCCTTGTAAACCACCGTTGCGACGATGTCTTTCTGCCCCCAAGTTGTGTGGCCGTTTCCGGCTGCGACAGAAATGGCTTTTGTTGCCTCATCGCCGGTGTACTCCTTGCCATCAACGGTAAGCTTGAACGAATCGAAAGTGAGAAGGGCTGCCGGAATGCCTTCACGGCTGATTGTATAAGTTGCTTTGCCCTCTCCCATCCAATCATTAGACACGCTGTTAGCCTTGTTCACATCCTTTGCCGAAATCCCTTCAATGCCTTCATTCGCCACATAGTAGCTATAAGACGTCGCAAATCCCGAAATCTTCACATCAATGTCAACCTTCGCAGGAACGAAACTACTGATTGCAACCGTTGTGTTCTCGATAGGATTTTTCGTCGCGTAGCTCTTGTACATAGCCTGTTGCCCCTTAACTGCCTTTATCCAGAATCCGCCTTCCATATCTTTCGGGACATAGACGATGTTGGAACGCATGAATTCAATGCCTTCGGACTGATGACTGAGCACATTCTGTGAGACAGTTGAATTTCCGGAAAAAGAAGTCCCGTCGAATGTCCCAAGTTTAATGCTCTGGTCTTTTGCATGGAATTCGAAGCTTTCAATACCTTCATTGTCAGTAAAAATCACTGCAATGGCACGGACATTCTCAGGTGCAGCCAATGTTGCAGTCACGGAAATCTGCCTGTCTTCGGTCCTTGTGAAGTTGTTGCCTGTAGAAACGAGCCAAGGGTCACCGTTCTGCTCAAACGTTGCTGTGCCATTGTCGGCAATTGACTTTGCATTGTAATAGAAACTGATAGTGCTTCCGTCAGCAACAGGCTTGTCGAAAGTTCCTGTGAAATAATTTGTTGCCGTGTGAGCGCCACTGGAGGCTGTATTCGGCTTCAGCGTAGCCCGGCTGCCGTTCGATGCAATGGCTGTGATTTCATCGTCCAATTCAAATTGATAGGAATCTCCTGAAACAGCGACTTTGGTTTGTGGAAGAGTGAGTGTCATGCTCTCGCCGGAAGATCCCGGATCTACTTCATTCAGTTCAGCTTTGCTGCACGCTGCTGCAAGAATGCAGGCAAACGCTGCAATATATTGCTTTTTCATACTTTCTTAAGTTTAATCTGATTAACAACACTACCACTAATTTTCTTCAGAGACTACATCGTCATAGAACCTGTCCCCAAAAGCGAGGTTTGCTCCAGCAGGCGACTTGCAGAAGCCCAGCTCAACGCTCATCTCAATCTCTGAGACAAGCGGAGAAACGTAAGATTTCTTCATCTTTTAATAGTTATTTATGTACAAATCCAAGCCACAAATTTATGTACATTTTTCTGACAGACAATAAATTTTCTCGTTTTTTTTATCATGCTTCCGTCTTAACTCACTGAACATCAAAGCATAGAGAGTTTATAGAATAGGATCTTGACGAACACAAAAAATCCCGGTGTGAAGTTCCGGGATGTCGTATATAAATATGTCTGTGCTGGCTATCTCTCGTATTCGACCCTCGCTCTGGCAGCGACATGAGAGTCTATGTACTTCTTGAGTTCGTTGCGGACCGGGTCGGCCTTGTAGCTTGCAAGATCTGCCCAGTTGTCGAAATCCTCGATAAGAACGGCGTCGTAGGATGTCGCAGACTCGTTGCGGTTCACTCCGACTTCAACGTTCTTCAGACCTGGGACAATCCCGAGGATAGCCTGATAGCGTTCTTTGATGTCTTCTGCAATTTCTTTTGGAGTTCTTCCATCTGATGGCTTGAACTTCCACATTATTGTATGTCTGACCATAGCATTATAATATTGAAGTGTTTTCAATTATATGTTCACGGCGTATCCGCGCCGCTTTTTGACGTCCATAAAGTTATGAATAAAAATGCAGATGACAAAAATAAATGAGTGTTTTTCAACGATAAATTCTCTATATTTTCCAATCGTAGGGCAAAATGCCATAAACTTCGTCCACTCGCTTGCGCATAGAAAACTTTATCGTATCTTAGCGAGTTAATTGTCCGCCCCGAACGGACGGATGTGCTCGATACAGATGGATTACTCTAATGGCGCAAAAAAGATAGCGAAAAACACTCTGCTTCTCTATGTGAGGATGGCGGTCCTGCTGCTTGTGGGGCTGTACACTTCCCGTGTCGTACTCGGGGCTCTCGGAGAAAGCGACTATGGCGTATATAACGTCGTCGGCGGCGTCGTTGCCATGTTTTCGATAATCTCCGGGGCGCTTTCTTCCGCAATATCCCGTTTCATCACCTTTGAACTCGGCAGGGGAGGCTCCCGCTTGGGCGCAATTTTCCGCTGCGCTGTATTTGTCCAGATAGTTTTGGCACTTATTGTCGTGGCTGTCGGTGAGCCGTTGGGGCTCTGGTTCATTGGAGAGAAGATGACGATTCCTCCGGAGAGGATCGCGGCTGCCCAGATTGTCCTTCAGTTCTCGCTCATAACTTTTGTGATAAATCTGTTGAGTGTACCCTACAATGCGACAATCATCGCCCACGAAAGTATGGGGGCATTCGCTGCAGTCGGGCTGCTCGAAGGATTCGCGAAGCTCGGAGTTGCGCTGCTGCTGGCGGTCTCTCCGATTGACCGGATGGTCTGGTATGCCCTGCTCATGTGCGTTGTGGCGCTGTGCGTGCGGAGCGCGTATGCCATCTACTGCCGGAGGCATTTTGATGAATGTCGGAGAAAGCGGGAAGGGCAGACATTCAGGATGCGGCAGGGACTTTTAGGGACGGATGCGTCCATACTCAAGGAAATGTTCAGCTTCGCAGGGTGGAACTTCATCGGCGTAAGTGCCGGCGTGCTCAAGGACCAAGGGGGCAATATTCTCATAAATCTCTATTCTCCGAGCCCGGCTGTCAATGCAGGTCGTGGCATTGCCATGCAGCTCAGCAATGCCGTGCAGGGCTTCGTCACCAATTTCATGACGGCGGTAAATCCGCAGATAACTAAGTCATACGCTTCCGGAGAGTTCGACTACATGCATCGCCTCGTGCGAAAGTCATCGAAATTCTCATATTTCCTGATACTCTTTTTCGCCCTTCCGCTCATTTTTGAGACGCCCTGGCTGCTGGGACTGTGGCTGAAGGAGATCCCGGAATATGCTCCGGTGTTTGTCCGTCTGCTGTTGGTGCTGGTTTTGAGCGACTCACTCTCCAACTCTTTGATTACAATGCAACTGGCAACAGGAAACATAAAAAGATACCAGCTGATTGTGGGGGGAATTCTGTTACTCAACATTCCTGTTTCATGGGCCTTGCTCGCATATGGCCTTGGAGTCGAGTGGGTTGTGGTGGTCGCGATTGTGCTTTCTCAGGCAGCGATGTTCGCAAGGCTGTTTCTGCTTCGTGGAATGGTCGGCCTGGACGTCGGCCTCTGGCTGCGTGATGTTTGGTTCTGCGCCATCGCCGTCACTGTCTATGCCTGTGTGCCGATTATGCTTCCCGGCGTGCTCGGGCTGCATCTGCATCCGCTTCTTGTTGTGCTGCTCGCCATGTGTTCGGCTGTGCTTGCCGCATGGCTTCGCGGATGCACATCCGGTGAGCGAAAGTCCATCATTGTTGCGGTTAAGGCGCGTCTGTCGCCTCATAAAAACATTGGTCATGGTCTCGGCTCTTTCGCAAACCGTCCTTTAAGGGTGTATGCCGCAACCAACAGGGATGCCGAAATCTTGCGGCAGAGTTCCTCAGGCGGGGTGTTTAATGCGCTTGCAGGGAACTTTATCCGTGAGGGAGGAACTGTCTGCGCAGCTGTCTGGGATGAGGATTTCCGTGGCGTGCATCATGCCTTTGCCGAAGATGAGACAAGCCTTGCGGCAATGATGCGGAGCAAGTACGTACAGTCGTCCATTGGCGGATGTTTCCTGAAAATCAGGGATATGCTTGCCTCCGGGCGTTCCGTGATGTTCGTCGGCACCCCTTGTCAGGTGCGTGCGTTGAAAATCTTTATCGGTCGAGATAATATATCCGCAGCGAACGGGGCGTGTCCGGAATCTGTCGGCGGACAGCTGCTGCTTGTCGAAATCCTCTGTCATGGAGCGCCTCTTCCCGCGGCTTGGCGCAGCTTTGTCGATGACGGCATTGCCGCCTCCGGAGCCGTTTCCGTCTGTGGCGTCAATTTCCGAGATAAATCCGTCTCCGGGTGGAAGGACTATCATGTGACAATAGATTATCTTATGCCCGATGGCAGTATAAACAGACTTTCGCAGCCTTATTCTGAGAATCCGTTCATGCAGGATTTTCTCGCAGACAAGAGCCTTCGCGATTCGTGCTACGACTGCCACGCAAAGAACGGACGCAGCGGAGCGGACATCAGTCTGGGGGATTTCTGGGGCGTGGAACGGTTGTTTCCTGAGGCATATAACCGCCTTGGAGTCAGTGTGGTGAGCGTTTTCACCGAGCGGGGAGCCAGGGCAGTCGAAGATATTTCCGCGTCTCTGAAACTCACCGACGTCCCGGCAGACGTGTTCGAGCGTTCAATTAAATGCAACGGAGGATACGGCATCGCCGAAAAAGCGGCACGGAAGAATAAAAGATAGGGAAGCTATGAAGATTGGGATAGTCACATTACAATTGCACACCAATTATGGCGGGGTCCTGCAAGCCTTTGCATTGCAACAGGCTCTTGTCAGGATGGGCAATGACGTGGAAATAATACAGTTGGATGAGATAATCCCTGCTCCAAAAGGAATCATGGCTGTGCGGAAATTTCTGACGAGGGCGTTCCGGAGATATGTGCTGCATCGCGGAGACGTCGAGATATTCCGTGAGCGCAGGATAAACAGGGAGTTTCATGTCGTCGGCGCCGAATTCATCAGATTCTTTCGGGAAAATATGAATATAAGGTATATTTCTTCATTCGATGAGATTGGACCGTCTGATTATGACGTGTTTATCGTCGGCAGCGACCAGGTTTGGAGACCGAAGTATAATCGGAATCTGATGAATTCCTATCTGGACTTCACTTGGAAAGATAGGGGAGTTTGCAGCGTCGCGACAAAGAAGAAGGTGTATTCTGACGATGCGGGACCGCAGGGTTGGGATGTGAGGAGGATTGCATATGCCGTGTCGTTCGGCAGCGATGACTGGGAATACAATGCGTCTGAGACTGCTCTTGCATCATGCCTGGCGGGGCGTTTCAATGCGCTGTCATTCCGTGAATTGTCCGGAGTAGAGAATGCCGGTAAGTGTCTTGGAGTTGCCTCAGTCACCGTCCCGGATCCGACGCTTTTGCTTTCTGCAGAAGACTATCTGCCCATCGTGGAGGGCAATTGCTGCCGGATAGAAACCCCTGCCGAAACCGGGATGGACTTGAACGGCAATGGCCGCATCTTTGAATACATCCTTGACAGGACTCCGGAAACGCTTGGGCGTGTGCATGAGATTGAATGCCGCCTTTCCGAAGTCCGGAGCCTTGATGAACATTTGGAAATCACTCGCTTCCTTGTGATAGATCCTCGCGGAACAGGCGAGGTGAGCGCAAGGGTGCAGCCTTCCGTCGAATCTTGGATAGCGGGCATTTCGAGGGCATCATTCGTCATCACGGACTCATTCCACGCCTGCGTGTTCTCAATACTATTCCATAGACCATTCGTCGTCATCGGCAACCGGGCCAGAGGGCTTTCCCGCATAGAATGGCTTCTTCGACAATTTGGTCTCAGTGAGAGGCTTGTGGTTTCAGAAGACGTTCCAAAGGGGGACATCGACTGGGAAAAAGTTGATACTAAACTATCTGAACTAAGGGCTGAAGCATTTGATTTTCTAAACAATAACTTGAGATAATTATGGAGGGCGGGGAATTTAAAAAGTGCTGCGACTGCAGAGAGGCGGCAGCGGAACAGATCAAAAGACGGGACGAGATTCTCATAAGCGTGGTCGTCCCTGTCTATAACGCAGTACGCACGCTTGAGTACACTGTGGGCTCAATACTCTCTCCGTCATTTTTTGACAGCTGCGAACTCATCCTGGTAGACGACGGAAGCACTGACGGTTCTGGGGAAATATGTGACAGATTCAGCCTTGTCGATGAGCGTATAAGTGTGATACATAAGGCGAACGGAGGAGTCAGTTCTGCAAGGAATGCAGGGATCAGCGCTGCCGCCGGCCACTACGTCACATTTGTAGACGCCGATGACATTCTGCCCAAGGACTGCCTCTCCGACTGGATTTCCACCATTTCTGCGGAGGAGACTGCTGATATCTACATCGGCGGTTACAGACTCCTCGGCGGCTCTGTTGTCGCTGAGGCTCCCGCACAAAATCGCCTTTATAGTCGTGGGGAACTTTCCGAGTTTATTGACGACAACCTTTCTGACGATGGTTCCTACCTTCGTCCTGTCTGGGGAAAACTGTTTCGGAAATCGTTTCTGGATGAATCCGCTCTTGTGTTTGACGGCGCTCTTTCATATGGTGAAGACATGCTATTTCTCTTTCGCTGTCTGATTTGCTGTCGAAGCGTCATGACGGTTTCACGATGCGTGTACGTTTACCGTAGCGGTATGTCCGGAGGACTGTCTTCAGATCTTAGCTCGGATAGGCATCTGATGCGCATCATGCTTCTTCTCGGTTCCTATTCTGAGACCATCCACGCAATGGAGGCAGCATTTCCCCAAAGCGGGAAAGTCTGTCTTATGTATCACCGGGACCTTGTCGGACGTCTTATCTGCCGGATACTCACCGTTTTCGCGACCCGTCGTACCGGACTTTGCACGTCGGACAACATATCCCGTCTCTACCACTATATGCGTGCTGATGCACTTCTTAACCGTGCAGGAGGCATATTTTCCTTACGCCGCGGGCAGGTGCCGAACCTGATTTTGTATCGCCTGTCCAGTCCCCGTTTTTCCGCAAGTTTCTATAAGGTCAGCGCTGCCGTATGTGAAACGTTCCGGATAAGGCCGAAACGCTATTGAAAATCTTCATTTCTTTGTTACGATAATGACACTCAACATACTCATTTCCTGTTATAACGAATCAGTCACAGACGTTCAGAACATATTTCTTTCGCCCCGCGCGGATGTACGTTACATCGTCTCTCACCAACTGTCTCCGGATTATGCCGCCGCACACCCGGGACTGACAGCCGATGCTTCGCTCCAATTCAGCGGACGAAGTGATGTCGTTTACTCGCCGTTTGTCGGAAAAGGCTTGAGCCAGAACCGCAACCATTGTCTCGATGTCCTTGAATCGATCCTTGAAGCCGAGACGGGGCAAAGTGTTGTTCATAAGGCTGACACACAATGCATTGAATCATGTATTCTAAAGGAACAGTTGTGCGTGATTTCCGATGACGACATCGGGTATACCGATGCCTGGCTCAGCCGGATTATTGAGATTTTCGATGAGCGGTCTTGGGCAGACGTCCTGTGTTTCCGCATAGCAACTCCAGACGGCCAGCCTGAATTCAAGGACTATCCTGAAAAAGAGTTTGAGATAAGAAAAGTGCCGGTGTACGGAAGTGTCTACTTCAGTGCAGTCGAGATTGCGTTCCGATATGAGCCTGTCAGGAAGAGTGGCATACGTTTCGACGAAAATTTCGGACTTGGCTCTCAGGTCTGGCCGGAGGGAGGTGAAGAGACGGTGTTCCTGTCGGATTGCCACAAGGCGGGCATGAGGATGGTCTATGTTCCGGAATATCTCGTGCAGCATCCGTTCTTCAGCACCGGTAAAAAGCTAAAGACTGTCCGCAAGGCGCGTATGCTCGAGGCCGTTGCGCTCAGGTGCCGCGGACGGCTGTCATTTGCTGCGTTTGTCGGACGTCTTCGCGTGCTTTACAGGCGTGTTCTTTCTGCTGCGCAATTGTTTTCTTTTCCGACAAGCCCGTTGAAGTAGCGCGGCGTGTTTGCGGTGATTTTCAGCACCTTATGCGTTATCGGATGTACGATGCCGAGTGCCTTTGCGTGCAGGCAGAGGCGTCGCGCCGACTTTCCGTCCCCATATTTCGCGTCTCCGAGAATGGGGCAGTGCAGATGCGCTGCCGCTTGTACGCGAATCTGATTCTTGCGTCCTGTTTCCAGCAAAAACTCCACGAGCGACCTCTTTCCGTCCGTTTTGAGCACCTTCCAGTTAGTAACCGCCATCTCGCCGCCGTTCTCCGTCAGTGACGAGTAGACCATGAAGTTCTTTTCATTTTCTGTCAGCCAACTCTCGACCCTCCCGTGCCTCGGTTCCACATTTTCCATGCTTTCGTCACCTGCGTTTTTCCCCTTGTTCTCATTGGCGTTGCCCTCTGTCTTCGTTTCCGGCGCCGTCCCGTTTTCCGGAACTCCGTCAACCACCGCAACATACTTCCTCTCCACAACCCTCTCATTCCAATTGTCAGTCATCGCCCTCTTCACCCCGAAATCCTTCGCGAACAGCAGCACACCCGAAGTGTCCCTGTCCAACCTATGCAGAACATGAGCCTTGACGCGACCGTTGTACTTATGCATAAGATAGTCATTAACAAGCATATATGCTGTTTCCACGTCCTTCCTGTTTCCCGCCACGCTCATCAGCCCCGAAGGCTTGTCAATCGCCACCAACCATTTGTCCTCGTATATGATATCAATCGTCTTTTTCATTGCATCAGGTGATTTAGAGATCGTTTGTGGCTGCAAATTTAGCAATTTGCGCGTCATTCTTCAAAAGAGGTCTGTTTAAACTAACGTGATAAAATTTTATGCGACAGCATATAGTATAAGGTAATAATCTTATAACAATATATTATAAGCTTTTTAACTTATGTCTGGCGATTATAATTCTTTTTCCTTATTTGTCGCTGCAATTATTGGGAATTTACAGTATATTTGTCCTCGAAAATTTAATATGCGTATTGCTATGCAGGCTGCAATCTCTGCTGACATCGTGTCTTCGACATCGCTTTCTCCCAAAGAGATAGTGATGCTTCAGGCGAAGATAAACGAGACAATCATAATGTTAGAAGAGCGTTATGAGGGCTTTTGGGGAAGACTTGTGAAAGGGGATTATATTGAATGTGTCGTGCCGGAACCTAACGCGGCGCTACGTGCTGCATTGTTGCTGAAGACCGCCGTCAAGTCATTGAACATTTCCAAAGACTCCAGAACACAACAGTTTAGAAAATATGGGATGAGACTGGCAATAGGATTGGCTGACATGAGGCTTGTTGACCGTAAAAAGGACATAATGGATGGTGACGCCATCTATTATTCAGGCCGTGCCGTTGACAGTATGCATTCTGAGAATAAATGTTCCTTTGTAGTTGTCGGGAAAAACAAGGAATATTCAATGCTTCTGACGACGATAACAACATTGGTTGACTCAATCTTGAATGGGGCGACAAGGCGTCAATCCGAGGTCTTTTATTATAAGTTATTGTCAATGAAAGAGTCGGACATAGCATCACTTCTGTCCATTACGCAGTCCGGTGTGAATCAACGCGCGTCTGTTGCAGGTTGGAGTTGTCTGGAAACTGCGGTTAATTGTTTTGAACAAATAAACTTTTCCAGAATATGAACTTAACGATATTCGTTCCTCTGCTGATTGCCCATGTCTTGGGTGACTTTTACCTGCAGAACGACAAACAATGCCGAAATAAAGACGAGAAGAAGTTCCGCAGCCCGTATTTGTACGTGCATTCCTTGGTTATCGGGCTTTTGTCGTGGATAATGGTGTCTTCGTCCGGATTCTGGTGGTGTGCTGTTGTCATAGCATTTTCTCATTGTGTGATAGATTTGGAAAAATCCTATATGACTGATAGGGGGCTTTCAGCATTTGTCTGCGACCAGTTGGCACATATTGCAGTGATGTTGACTGTCGCGATTTATTGGGAAATCAATGACGCCGATTCCATGCCATTGATTTCTTACGTTCCAAGTGTATGGGGAGCCATCGACTTCCCGATGTTTTTTCTCGTCGTACTGCTGTGCCTTAAGCCGGCCAACATATTTATAAAATTGGTTCTGGCGCGTTATAACGTCGGCGAGTCAAAGTCTTGTTCCGAGATAAGGAATGCCGGGGCTCTCATTGGCAACCTGGAGCGCCTGCTCACTCTTATCTTGGTGATTTTCGGACAGTTTGAGGCTGTAGGCTTTGTCGTGGCCGCCAAATCGTTACTTCGTTTCAAAGATACTGACACTGCCAAGACGGAATATGTTCTGGCCGGAACATTCCTCAGTTTCGGAATAGCTGTTGTTTTGGGACTTTGTGTGAAATTATAGTTATAATGATGAACAGTAACGAAATATGGGATCCGCTGAGGAAGAAGATGGTGGCGCTGACGCCGGAGGAGAGGGTGCGGCAGTGGTTTGTCGACGCGGTGCTGAAGCAGACGATGGGGGTGCCGGAGCATCTGATGATGTCGGAGGTCGCTTTCCGCCTTGGAGACAAGAACCTTAGGGCCGACGTTGTCGTGTATGGACGCGATGCGAAGCCTTTGGCGGTCGTGGAGTGCAAGAGACCGGATGTGGAATTGACGGGAGACGTGCTGATGCAGGTGGTGCGGTATAATATGATTCTGGATGTGAAGTATATATTCATAACAAACGGTACGAGAACCGTCGGGTTTAAGAAAGATGAGGCTGATGCTCTGACGCGGCTGACGGCTTTCCCGCGTTATGACGAAATGAGCGCGAAATGACCTTAGAGTAAGAAAAAAGTGCGCGGGGTTTGAGAGGTTGATAAATGAGATGAGTTTAATATTCGCAAGACGTTAGAATACTTGCGGAACTTGAATAATTTGAGATAATGGGAGAATTCAAGGAATTTCTGAATCATAAAATCTTCAGAATCGTTTCTGAAGTGGCGGAGGAAATGGGCGTGAGGGCGTTCGTGATAGGCGGATATGTGCGTGACTGCTTTCTGCAACGGCCTAACAAGGACATTGATATCGTTGTCGAAGGTAGTGGCATAAATTTGGCGCAAAATGTTGCTTCATACATAGAAAAACACGAATGTTTTGACGGGAAACAAAAAAGTTATAATGTGCATGTCTCTGTATTCAGGAATTTCGGAACGGCGATGCTGAAATATCACGGCATGGAAGTCGAGTTCGTTGGCGCGAGAAAGGAAAGCTACCGGCGGGAATCCCGCAAGCCAATAGTCGAGGACGGCACACTCCGCGAAGACCAACTGCGCCGTGACTTCACGATCAACGCGATGGCGTTCAGCCTCCAGAAGGATGACTTCGGGGCACTGGTGGATCCTTTCGGAGGTATACGCGACCTCGCGGCCGGAATAATCCGCACCCCTCTCGATCCGGACACGACTTACAGTGACGACCCTTTGCGCATGATTCGTGCAATCCGTTTTGCCACCAAACTCTCCACTCCGGAGCACAGGTTCTCCATTGTCCCCGAATCGCTCGAATCCATAAGACGCAATCGGGGCCGTCTGGAAATCCTCTCAAAGGAGCGCATCGTCGAGGAATTGAACAAAATTCTTGTGACGCAGACGCCTTCGATGGGCTTCTACCTGCTGGACGAGACCGGACTGCTTGAGATGATACTTCCGCAACTGACAGCACTCAAGGGAGTCGAATCCGTTGAAGGTCATGGACATAAGGATAATTTTGCCCACACTCTTCAGGTAGTTGACAATGTTGCGGCACTCGAAGCCGAGGCCATTGCGGAAGGACGTCTGAAGGATTATGCGCCAGATGGAAACGGAGACAAGACTGCAAAGACTCGCACGGAGCCGAACGTCTGGCTCAGATGGGCGGCACTGCTCCACGACATAGGCAAGGCCGCGACCAAGCGGTACGATCCTGCTGTTGGCTGGACATTCCATGGACACGAAGTTGTCGGGGGCCGTATGGTTCCAAAGATTTTCAAGTCGCTGAAAATGCCGCTGAACGAGAAGATGGAATATGTAAAGAAGCTTGTGGAGCTACATCTTCGTCCTATCGCGCTTGTCACGGAGGAAGTTACGGATTCCGCGGTGCGACGTCTGCTGTTTGAGGCCGGAGACGACATAGATGACCTGATGTTGCTGTGCCACGGTGACATAACTTCGAAGAACTCTCGCAAGGTCGAGCGTCTCCACGCCAATTTCGAGCTCGTCAGCCGTAAGTTGATCGAGGTGGAAGCCAAGGATGCCGTGCGAAACTTCAAGAACCCGATTAATGGGGAATATGTTATGCAGGTTTTCGGGATTCCTCCGTGCAATATCATCGGCATCCTTAAGGAGTATGTGAAAAATGCCATTCTTGACGGAGAAATTCCCAACGAGTTTGAGGCCGCCGACGCCCTTATGCGGCAGAAAGCCGCCCAGATGGGGCTGACGCCCGTTGAATGAGTGTACAGCAGAAACGCTTGAATATGACTGAGAGCAGGACAAAATTACAGACATGGATCGAGTCATTCCGGATTCATATTTCCGGAGTGCGGAGGTTTTCCGCCCGCACTTGCGAAATATATTCCGATGCCCTCAGAAGGTTCGCGGGCTTTGTCGGCGATGTCGACACCATAACGCCCGCGATCATTCGGGATTACGAGGTACATCTTATTGACGGTGAGAAACTTCAGCCAAAAACAACCAATCTTCACATGAGTGTCCTAAGCAGTTTCTGCACATGGCTTGTTCGCACTGGGGAACTCAAATCCAACCCGATGAATACCGTCCGGCGTCCGAAGATTCCGAAGCGTCTTCCGGAGTTCTATCGCGAGGATTCCATGTCGGAATATTTCGCAAAGACAGACATCTATGCCTCACCGGAATTTCTTGAATCTTTCCGTGCCGCCTTCTCACTTGCCGCAGAGGGGAATAAGGACGCGGAGGCTCAAGCGCACGAGCTTTACGAAAAACGGCTCGAACGTGCTGTCATATCGACACTTCTGAATCTGGGAATACGTCGGGGTGAGCTGATAGGGATGAATATCGGAGACCTCGATACCTCACGTCGGGTGGTTCTGATACGCGGAAAAGGGGATAAGATGCGAGAAATTCCTGTGATTCCGTCGTTGTGTGAAGAAATTTTGCTATATTTGAACGCAGTTGAGACAATGGCTGGTGGAAAACGAGATGCGATGGATGCGATGTTCGTGACCTGGAGCGGGAGAAGGATTTACCCCGTGCTTGTCGACAGGATTGTGAAAGGCGAGCTTTCGCAGATAGCCGGGATTACCGGACGCCGTTCGCCGCATGTCCTGAGACACACGCTCGCGACAGAGTTGCTCGACGGCGGCACCGACCTCAATTCCATAAAGGAAATGCTCGGGCACGCCTCGCTCGCGACAACGCAGGTTTACACCCACAACTCCATTGCAAAACTGAAACAGGTTTATGGCGCAGCTCATCCGAGAGCGGAATCGCGTTCGGAAACTGACTGAAAGCCTGCAATATATAACAATTAACTTATTCTTTAGAAGGAGGTAACTTATGGAGGAGATCAGAATTCAATCTATCCGTTTTGACGCCGATCAGAAACTTTTGGATTTCGTGAAGAAGAAATTGTCAAAGTTGCCTAAGTTCCATGATTCGGTCATCGGTATTGATGTGAAGCTTTCGCTGCTGGCGGAGCATGACAACAAGAATGTTTGGGTGAAAGTGCAGGTGCCGGGAAATGACGTCGTCGTGGAAAGAAATGCTGCAACTTTCGAGGATGCCGTCGTTGACTGCGCGGACGTCTTGAAGGAAAAGCTGAAGAGGATTAAGGAAAAACAGGTAAAGTAATTTATTGGGCGGAGAAGTCTCCAGAAAGGCTTCTCCGCTTTGGTGATAAGTAGATATGGCAAAGGGATTTGCGGAGACAGATAGGCAATGTGCGGAAATAGTCGCCCAGGTCAGGCAGCACCGGTTCGCGCCGGTGTATCTTTTGATGGGGGACGAACCCTATTATGTGGATATGGTCTGCGAAGCTGTGATTGCCAATGCCTTCGAAGATGAAGGGGAGCGGGACTTCAACCAGCTGATATGCTATGGCGCTGATGTTGACGCCGATTCTGTGATAACGTCGGCCAGAAGCTATCCGATGTTTGCGGAACGCAGACTGGTTGTGGTCAAGGAGGCGCAGATGATGTGTTCGCTTGAGGATCTTGGACTCTACTGTACGAAACCGCTGGAGTCCACCGTCCTTGTGATTGCGATGCACGGGGCGTCTGCGGACAAGAGGAAATCCCTTTACAAGACAGTTTCAAAAATAGGAGTTGTCGTCGAGTCCTCCCAGCTGAGAGACTACGAGATGCCGCAGTGGATAACGTCCTATTACCGGTCTCGCGGGCTTGCTTTGGCTCCCGAGGCCGCTTCTCTGTTGGCCGAGTATGCCGGGACCGATTTGTCTAAGATTGCCGTGGAAACAGACAAGATGCTCAAGAATCTTCCGGACGGCACGACAGATGTCACTGCGGAGGATATTGAGCGCAACGTCGGCATCAGCCGTCAATATAGCATATTTGAACTTACCCGTGAACTCTCTGCCCGCAATGCCGCAAAGGCTTTAAAGATAGCCGCCTATATCGGTTCTGCCGCAAAGTTTGCCTTGCCTATGGCCACAGGCCCTCTGTTCACGCATTTCTACCGGATTCTGAAATACAACGCCCTACTTGCCTCGAAACCGGGAGTCGGCAATGCTGAGAAGGCATCGCTTTTGGGAGTCAATCCCTATTTTCTCAGGGAATATGACATGGCGGTGCGCAACTATCCGACACGCAAGTGTATGGCTGCCATCGCGCTGATACGTGACTATGATTTCAAGGGCAAGGGGGGAGACAACGGTGAGGCCACAGATGCCGAACTTGTTACGGAGCTCACGGCAAGGCTGCTTACATTATGAGGATGTATATGAATTACCTAATTTTTAACATAATATAAAGTCTATGGGATTGATTGAATGTCAGGACATCTGCAAATCTTTCGGAGAAAAGGTCGCTCTTGACCATATCTCCGTAACTATGGAGAAGGGCAAGATCTTTGGCCTGCTCGGACCTAACGGCTCCGGAAAGACTACGCTGATTAGGATTATAAACAGGATAACCATACCGAACTCCGGAGTAATCCTGTTTGACGGACGTCCTATCACGCAACGTGATGTCGAGAAGATTGGTTATATGCCTGAAGAGAGAGGACTGTACCGCAAGATGAAAGTCGGTGAGCAGGCGCTTTTTTTCGCGCGGCTGAAAGGAATGTCCTATAAGGATGCAGAGACGGAACTGAAGAAGTGGTTTGTCCGTTTCGGGATTGAGTCATGGTGGAACAAGAAGGTGGAGGAACTGTCAAAGGGTATGGCCCAGAAGGTTCAGTTCATCACGACGGTGGTGCACAGGCCCTCGCTGCTCATTCTCGATGAGCCTTTTAGCGGCTTTGACCCTGTCAATGCGCAGGTCGTTCAGAAAGAAATCCTGCGTCTTCGCGACGAAGGGGCTACGATTGTCTTGTCCACGCATAATATGGAATCCGTTGAGGAACTTTGTGACGACATCGCTCTCATAAATATGTCCAAGCTCATCATTTCAGGCCATCTCGATGACATCCGCCGCCATTACGGGAACAGCAATGTCGAGCTCGTCTACACTGGAGAAACGCCGGTGGCCCCCCACGATGGGCTGTTTTCCGTGCTCAGCGACAAGAATGAGGCGGGTCGGCATACGGCGGTTCTCTCTCTTGAAGAAGGGGTGCAAAGCAACGATGTGCTCTCTGCAATCATCACCGGGAATCTGACCGTCAATTCATTCCGGGAACTCATACCAAGGATGAATGACATATTCATCGAACTTGTAAAGGGTCAGGAGGTCTCAAAGTAACGAATTATATAATATTGGACAATACTATGAATTTCAGAAATATAGGCGTGGTCATATCTCGCGAGTACATGACCCGTGTGAAAAAAAAGTCATTCCTTCTAATCACTTTCCTTGGCCCTATTCTATTTGCCGCGATGATGGTGCTCCCGTCGCTGATAATGTTTTTTGCGAAGGACAATGGGAAACAGATAGCTGTCATCGACGAGTCCGGCATAGTCATGCCGCAACTTAAGTCAGATGATTCTTATATATTCACTGACTATTCCGGACATCAGCCGGACTCCGTCAAGGCAGATCTCAAGGAACTTGGCGTTGACGTGCTTATGATAGTGTCTCCGGTAATTGATTCAACAAAAACTGTAAATGTTACCACGTATTCAACGAAGGCACTGAGCGTTGAACTGAAATCTGCTATCGAGTCACAAGTGGACGATGCGGTTGAAGACTATCGAATCTCGCTTTATGACATAGGAGATCTCAAGCAGATTATGGCAGAAGTCAAGGCCGACGTCAGTGTGACGACCTACACTATTGATGACTCCGGAGAGGCAAAGCTCGATTCTGCTGAGGTGAAGATGATTGTTTCGATGCTGCTCGGGATGATAATCTACATGTTCATAGCGATGTTCTCCGCCATGGTGATGTCCTCGGTGATTGAGGAAAAGTCCAGCAGGGTGGTGGAAGTTTTGGTTTCCAGCGTCAAGGCCACGGAACTTATGTTCGGCAAGATTGTCGGCGTCGCTGCCGTTGCCCTGACACAGTTTCTCCTTTGGATTGTGCTGACTGGTGTGATTGTCTCTGCTGTAGGAGGTATCATAGGATTTGATTCTATTATGGGCAGCAGCCAGCAGATGAGCGCAATGGCAGGGGTTGACCAGTCAGCATTGGATGCTACGGGAATGAACCTCGATCCGTCAGCAATAGCGGCAGGTCTCGACACTCAAGAAAATTCGGTACTTTCTGCTCTCCGTGAGTTGAATTATACTGAGATACTCGTTTCATTCGTGATTTTCTTCGTGCTTGGATACCTGCTTTATGCTTCACTTTTTGCGGCCATCGGGTCTTCCGTTGAAAACGAGGCAGACAGCAGCCAACTTCAGATTCCGGTGACGATTCCGCTTCTTCTCGGGTTCTTCATCGCCCTCTATGCCTTCAAATCTCCTGATAGCCCGTTGGCGTTCTGGGGATCGATTATACCATTCACCTCGCCGATAGTGATGCTTGCAAGGATTCCTTTCGGAGTGCCGATGTGGGAGCTTGTACTTTCGATTGCGCTGCTGCTGCTGACTTTCCTCGGCTGCGCATGGCTCTCTGCCAAGATTTATAAAATCGGAATACTCACCTTCGGCAAGAAATCAACGTTCAAGGACTTGTGGAAATGGTTGAGAATGAAATAGCTTAGGAAGAACGACAAGATTCGGTAAACCAAAATAAAATAAAATACGATGAAGAAGATACTTGTAATATTGTTATTGCTTGCTGGAATCACCGCATTTGCACAGAATTCTGCAGATCGTCAGCAACAAGCCGGCAAAGTTGAAGTGGTCTCGTGGACCTTGACCCCGATGGACGGAAGCCGTGTTGGAGCGAAATCTCCGTCATCCGACGACGTGAAGGAATGTCTCGGAGAGATCAGGCACGGGAAATACTACGCTCCTGACGGCAAGGTATATGGTCGCCGTACGGCAACATACAAGGCTGCCAAGGAACTGCTTTCCGTGCAGGACAGGATGGCTCCGATGAGGGAGACCGTAGGGTACAGCACCCGTGAGATGGATGTCGAGTATCCGGAATCTGAACTTTCTAACTGGTTCATTGACAACATAATGGAAGCTGTGGCAAAAGAATCCGGAAAGTCGGTGTCTTTCGGTGTCGGCAATTTCGGAGGAATCCGCTGTGCCATGCCTCAAGGCAACATCATACTTGACGACCTGAAATCCATGTTCCCGTTCAGGAATCAGATAGTCTACCTTGAACTTCAGGGAAGCGAAATCCGCGCAATTCTTGAAAAGATGGCAGCCGATCGCTTTCAGGTGCTCGGCGGCTGTAGGGTCGTGGCAAAAGATGGAAAGCTTGTCTCCTCGGAATTGGACGGAGAACCGCTCGACGACGCCAGATGGTACGGAGTTGCTACTATATCTTTCCTTCTTGAAGGAGGTGACGGACTCTACCTCGCAAACAATTCCAGAAATATGAAAATCTACGACATCGACATCATCGACATCATACTCGATAAGGTGAAGTCCCTTTCATCTGAAGGTAAACCGATTGAGTATCACACAGACGGAAGAGTCGTAATCGAAAAATAGGGGAGGACAGAAAATGAAAAAAATTGGATACATACTTGTCGCAGCATTGATTGCCGTTTCTTATAGCGTTTCTGCACAGGAACTTACAATACTTCACCTGAACGACACTCACAGCCACATAGAGCCGGAACGTGTAGGCTCTATAAACGGGCAGGGCGGAACTCTCGAAAGGGCCGCGTACATCGACAGCGTGCGCACTGCTGACGGAAGAAAGAACGTCCTTCTTCTGCATGCCGGTGACTTCAGCCAGGGAACCTCCTATTTCATCGTCATGAGAGGCTTCCTGGAAGTGGAACTGATGAATGCCATGGGCTTTGACGCCGCTGCAATTGGAAACCATGAGTTTGACAACGGACTTGACGAGTTCACCTCTCGCGTAAAGAAGCTAAAGTTTCCGATACTCTGCGCCAACTATGATTTCTCGAAGTTCGAGCTCGGAAAATATGTCAAGCCATACACTATTGTCAGCAAAGCCGGACTCAAGATCGGGATCATAGGCCTTACTACTGATGTCAGGCCTGTGGTTGATGCATCCATTGCCCGTCAGCTTGAGTTCCGTGACCCGGTGGAAACGGCTAACAGGTGGGCTGATTATCTCC
>ERZ827168.2021-NODE-2021-length-25150-cov-22.953457_pt1 | contig 25150 bp, 19 predicted proteins | sample MGYA00519868_ERZ827168 | MGnify/ENA primary metagenome ERZ827168 (study PRJEB31778, sample SAMEA3449271) | human gut metagenome | biome: human gut; feature: human-associated habitat; material: faeces | place: United Kingdom | collected 2010/2012 ...
AGATGTTTTGCCATAAAAGTTTCTCCTTCCGGGTGGATTGTAACAAAGGTCGGTCTTCGTGCTGCAGGAAGTTGCCTCTGTAGGGAGGGGCGTAGCCCCGACCGGAGGAGGCAACTTCCTTACAATGCAAAGTTACGACAATCATTCATTTCCTACCCCTCCGTGTCTACTTTTACGAGAGCAACAGTTTAACCCCTAAGTATCGACCAAGAAGTATACTTTGGCCCCAAAAAACCATGACTCTTCTAACACCACACTCACGTGATATACACAATTGGCTAGTGGAACCATACGGTGGGTGGCGCTAAAAAAGAATTCACAGCGTCTGAATTGCTTGGCCGAGGAGATATTGGCAGTTAAGGATATCGACTAGCGCCCTGTCGGGGCTGGCAAACTTCGATATAATACGAAATTAACCAGCTATAAACTTCGATAAAAACACAAAATCAGACAAGCGAACTTCGATATAATCGTTATAACAGTAATTTTCGGACAGTTGACTTTATGTTTTTGCTCGCGAGAGCATCCGCAAATTCACTTTGGCAAGGAGGGTGGCGTAGAGTGCACCCTGTAAAGGATTGCTTGCCAAGGTGAGACTTTTTCAGTTCCACCTTGGCAGGGAGATGCCTGTATACGCGTCCTGTGGCACATTGGCTGCCAAAGTGAATTTGATAAAGTGCTCTACAGACCTCTTTGCTCGCGAGAGTTCCCGAGCCTACTTGAAGTATTTTCGCAGAACGACTAGAATCAGTTTCCGGTTTTACAGATACACAGGATTTCCCCCTAAGCCTTCTTGGTCAATCTCATCGTAATCGTGGTCTAATGTAGAATACGATATTTTACAAGTTTCGGCCTCTCTAGAATACGATATTTTGCAACAAAGTAGACACAAAAAATTTTTTAAAGCAAATTGAAATTTTTATCTTTGTGTCCCGGGAACTCCAGTACGAGTCCCCGTTTTTTATTTTTTATATGTCTACATTCCGAGAAGGGGCACTCGCAGCAGCGTCCACACACAGTTCCGAGAGGTTCTGTTTAGAAAATGGGCCGATCTCATCGTATTTCGGCCAAAACGTATTTAATCTGGATACTATGCGCAAGTATCTGTCAGATCAGGCACTGTCGGCCGTACTCAAAGCGCGTAAGTGCGGCTCTAAAATCGAGAGGGATATAGCCGATGACATCGCTTCCGGAATGAAGAACTGGGCGATCGAGCGAGGCGCTACCCACTACACGCATTTGTTTCAGCCACTTACGGGCGCCACTGCGGAAAAGCACGAAGCATTTCTGGTTCCCGACGAAGAAGGCGGAGCACTGGAGCAGTTTAAGGGTTCCGCTCTGGTACAGCAGGAGCCGGATGCGTCCAGCTTCCCTAACGGAGGGCTTCGTAACACATTCGAGGCGCGCGGATACACTGCGTGGGACTGCACCTCCCCTGCCTTCGTCCTCGACGGCACGCTTTGCATCCCTTCCGTGTTCGTTTCCTATAATGGGGATGCGCTGGACATGAAGGTCCCTAATCTCCGCTCGATTCAAGCCATAGACAAGGCTGCCACCAGGGTAGCTTCCCTATTCGAAGCCGGAATCGAGTCGGTAAAGGTCAAAATTGGCCTGGAACAGGAGTATTTTCTGGTGGATGAGGCTCTTTATAACGCACGGCCGGATTTGCAGCTCTGTGGTCGCACCGTGATTGGCCATACATCGGCTAAGGACCAGCAGCTGGAGGACCATTATTTCGGGGCCATCCCGTCGCGCGTGATTGCTTTTATGAAGGATTTCGAAACGGAGGCATATCGGCTTGGCATTCCACTGCAGACTAGGCATAACGAGGTCGCTCCGGGGCAGTTCGAGTGCGTCCCGCTCTTCTGTGAGATCACGCAGGCCATAGACCAGAATATGCTGCTGATGATAGTGATGCAGAAGGTCGCTGAAAGGCATCACCTGAAGGTCATCTTCCACGAAAAGCCGTTTCAGGGCATCAACGGCAGCGGCAAGCACTGCAATTGGTCTCTCTGCACGGACAGCGGCACCAATCTCCTGTCGCCGGGCAAGACTCCGAAGGACAAACTGCGCTTTCTGGCGTTTTACAGCAGCGTGCTGAGGGCATTGGCCGAACACGGACATCTTCTTATGGCGTCCGTATGCTCGCTGGGAAATAGTTGGCGTCTGGGCGGAAACGAGGCCCCTCCGGCTATCCTGTCCGTCTTCTCCGGCTCCACCCTCACGAAAGTGTTCGAGTCCATCCTGAAAACGGAGGACGCCTTCTGGGAAGGGGACACGAAGAGCATCCGCATAGTGGGTTCCATCCCGGAGATTATACCGGATAACACCGACCGCAACCGCACATCGCCCTTCGCCTTTACCGGTAACCGCTTCGAGTTCAGGGCTATGGGGGCGTCGGCCAATCCTGCCGGAAGCACTTTCGTTCTAAACGCCATAGTGGCCGATAGCTTGAATCGATTTGCAGACCGAGTAGAGGAGCTCTCGGCTTCGGGAGAAGACAAGGACAAGTGCATTCTCTCCGTCGTAAGGGAGTTTCTGGACAAGTCCCGTCCCGTAATGTTCGACGGAAATGGCTATAGTCCCGAGTGGCAGAAAGAATCCATCAAGCGCGGACTAAAGCCCATAAACAATGCCGTGGAAGCCTTTCGCGCATTCAAGGAAGACTCTGAAGTGCTTACTACCCAGGGGATTCTATCTCGTAGCGAAATCGACGCCCGCGTGGAAGTGATGGAAGAGACCTTCGTAAAGAAACTGCAGATAGAGGCGCGCGTAATCGGCGATATGAGCCTTAACCACGTCTTTCCTGCGGCCATCAACTACCAGAACACGCTCGCTTCGAACATACTCAGCACCCGAGCCATATTCAGCGACGACCCTAACATCCGGAAAGGTGCCATAAAGAGCCTCAAGGAGATTTCGCGGCTCGTGAATTCCCTGTACGATTCGGTTAACGAACTCGTCGAAGTGCGTAAGATTGCCAATCGGCTCCCGAGCATACCTGAGCGGGCCAATATGTACTCTACCGACGTCCTGCAGAAAATGGCCCAGGTGCGCGAATACGCAGATCAACTCGAGATGCTAGTCGATGACGCCCTGTGGCCGCTTCCGAAATATCGCGAACTTCTTTCTCTATAACATTATGAATACCAAGTATATATTCGTTACCGGAGGGGTGGCCTCATCCCTGGGCAAGGGCATCATGGCAGCGTTAGTGGAAATCATAGAGATACCCTCACACCCTTTTTTCATCGGCACCCCGGAACACCTCCAGCCCATTATAATTCCTTCCATACCCGCTTCTTGAGCCAAAGCTTGAGAATCGGGTCGGTAATCTCAGTTACGCGAGGACTTGTAACGGCTATCATATCCTTTTCGGTAAGAGACTTCTTAAGCCTTGCGATATTTGATGGAGTTCCCAGTCTATATGAACGCAATAATGCGCTTTGGGTAAAGCCACTATGGATTCCATCGGCGAGAACGTGCAAGAAGTTCATCTGATAAGAAGACAGCGATTCGGTCTGCTGAATAAAAACCGGCTCACAAGCATCGAGAAGGCGATTGACTCCGAACTGCAGGTCTTCTTCAGTCGCCGTGCCTTTCGTCTTAAGCCAAACGAACCACGCTAGCTGCTGTACATAAGAAGAATATCTGTCGGTGATTTGGCATATTTCACCGGCTAATTCTTTAGAGATCATCTTACCCGATTTCTCGAATTTACGACAGATATACTCTACCCAATCAGCCTCGTCGATCTTTTTAAGATATATAATATCGCCGAATCGATAGAACGGGCAGCTTGCATTTTGGAAAATATTTTCCATCATATGCTTCTTACTGCCATAGAGACAATAGCTTACTCTAGTTTGAAGCTGCCAGATGCCGCGTAATTTTTTCTGGAACGTCAACGAGTCAGGAAAATCTCCTATCTGCTGAAACTCATCGATACAAATCACGATCCTACACGACTTTTCCTTAGCTATAACTTCCGGTAGCTGAAGGATATCCTCTGTCGTCTTTTTATCCGAAACATACTCCAGCGAAACAGAAAAATCGCTAAGTGGGTCAGGGCCAATGCTTATTTTAGGAACAAACCTACTAAGAAATGTCTTTGCATTCTCCATCCACTCCTCCCATTTGCTAGAAGTGGCGCGAATAACAGCTGTAGCGAAAGCATTTACGAAGTCTTCCTCGGAACGACACCCGAAAGCATCCATCCGAGCGATTCTGATATCATTACTTTCCACCAAACGACTTGCCTTGTCCACAAGAGATGTTTTCCCCATCCTTCGAGGAGATATTAGTATGGTATTGACTCCATACGTAAAATTCATCTTAAGGGTTTCCGTTTCTTCTTTCCTATCCGTAAATGCATCGCCCTCAACCTTTACCCCGAAAACAAATGGTGATTCATTAATATCCTTCATATCTGCAGCTTTTTAGTTCTGCAAATATAAATATTTTTACACTTTTTCACAAGTTTGTTTAACACAAGGTTGTGAAAAAATGTTTGCTGCGAGCGACTCGGTCTCAGAACGTTCCCGTCCGGCCAAACCGGCCTTTCGCCGGATGAAATGTCACTTTAGTCTCTGCCGTCCGGGCAAACCACGATCTACCGGACGGGAGGTCAGTGAGACTAGCTCATCAAATTCACTTTGGCAGCCAATGTGCCACAGAAAGCGTATATTGATACCTCCCTGCCAAGGTGGAGCTAAAAAAGTCTCACTTTGGCAAGTCACCCTTAACAGAGTGCGCTCTACGCTATCCGCCTTGCCAAAGTGAATTGGTTGAGCTCCAGTGAGCCACTTATCTTGAGGGCACCAGCCCGCCCCTGTCAGGACAAATCACCCGCCCCGCCCCTGTCATGACAAGTCACCAGCCCCGCCCCTGTCATGACAAGTCACACCCTCCCCACCTCTAGCCTTCCCCCACTCCCAAAAACTCCCCGCTACGAGGTGAGTCGCGGCGGGGAGAATGCCCACAAAAATCAAACAAGTCTATGAAAACAACTAACTTATGACGAGTACAAAGTTAGGGGTTGTTTTTGACAGCTCTTGTCAGTTAAGTTCGTTTTATCTTATCATATTCTTCGGGTCGAGAGCCTTGTCGAGTTCCTCCTTCGTGAGGATTCCATTCTCGAGGACGATGTCGTAGACCGAACGGTTAGTCTCCAGTGCTTCCTTAGCCACCTTGGTACTAGCCTTATAACCGATGATAGGGTTAAGCGCGGTCACGATTCCGATACTATTCTTCACCATGTCGTAGCAGCGATCCTTGTTTACCGTAATGCCCTCGATACATCTCTCGCGAAGAGTGTTCATAGCGTTAGTAAGCCAAGTGATGCTCTCCATAATGGACTCGGCGATGACCGGTTCCATCACGTTTAGCTGGAGCTGGCCTGCCTCTGCCGCGAACGAAACCGTGGTATCGTTACCTATAACCTTGAAGCATACCTGGTTAGTCACCTCGGGAATGACAGGATTAACCTTACCCGGCATAATCGACGAGCCCGGAGCCATCGGAGGAAGATTGATTTCCTTCAAGCCGCAGCGCGGGCCGGAGGCCAAGAGCCTGAGGTCGTTGCAGATCTTCGACAGTTTCACTGCCAATCTCTTCAATGCTCCCGAGTAGCTTACATAAGCGCCGGTGTCCGGAGTGGCCTCTACCAGGTCCGGTGCAGCGATGAACTTCTCGCCAGTGAGCTCGGTCATCTTCCGTGCGCACAATTCGGCAAATCCCGGCTTGGCATTAAGGCCCGTGCCAATCGCCGTGCCGCCCATGTTTATCTCGTAGAGAAGATTGGCATTGCGCTCGAGATTCGCCACTTCCTCCTCGAGGTTAGTCGCAAAGGCGTGGAATTCTTGGCCTGAAGTCATAGGCACTGCATCCTGAAGCTGTGTACGCCCCATCTTGATGACGTCTTCGAACTCTACTCCCTTCGCCTTGAATGCCTCGATAAGGTCCTTAAGGCTCTTTTCGAGCTTTCTGTTCATACGGATGAAGGCATATCTGAAAGCCGAAGGATAGGCGTCGTTAGTAGACTGCGCGCAGTTTACGTGGTCGTTAGGAGAACAGAATTGGTACTCACCCTTCCGGTGTCCCATAAGTTCGAGGGCACGATTTGCGATTACTTCATTAGCATTCATATTTACTGAAGTGCCCGCGCCGCCCTGCATCATATCTACAGGGAATTGGTCGTGAAAGCGGCCTCCGATGATCTCGCGGCAAGCCTCGACTATGGCATCGGCGATCTTCGCGTCCAAAGCACCAAGTTCCTTGTTCGTCTGCGCTGCAGCCAGTTTTATGCAAGCCATCGCGATGACGTACTCCGGATAGTCGCACATACGAGTATTCGAAATCTTGTAGTTGTTTAGAGCTCGCTGTGTCTGAACACCATAGTAAGCATCTGCCGGAACCTGAAGTTCACCCAGAAGGTCAGATTCAATTCTGAATTTCTCTTCGTTCATACCTAGTATCTATATATTATTTATTACTTTCCATCTCACGCGCCAGATGCCATCGTCATAATCGTGGCTGAGAATCTTGAAGGTGCCTATCTCGGAAGTGTTCGCCACGTGGGCGCCTATGCAGGCACAGTCGTCGTAGTCCCCTATGCTCACGATTCTAAGCGTAGAGGAGACGTCTTCAGGAAGCTTGCTTAGGTCCACCAGCCCTTCTGCCTCTTTTCTGTCGACGAAACGCACGGTCACGTCGAGATGACGCGCGATTACTTCGTTAACCTTATTTTCGATGGCTGCCACCTGTTCATCCGTAGGACAAGAGTCCAGGATATAGTCACATTTCGACTTTTTCTTCTCAATGTGAGTATTCTTCGATCTCGGGCATCCGAACATGGTAACCATAGTTCTGTTCAGGATGTGCTCGCACGAATGGGCAGGTTCGTATTCTGTCTTGTTATGAGTATTAAGTACTGGCGTGTCCACTTAGTCTATGTGCTTTATATAGCTCCTGCGGAGCATATACTGAGTGTGATCGTATTTGTTGAACATATTCTGGACCTTCACGTTATCAGCGAGCTGAGGATTAGTGATAAGCCACTTGATGTTACGCTTCTTGAGGCCTTCGAGAAGATACTGGAACATAGGCACGAAGGCTCCCTTGTCCTGATATTCCGGAAGGATTCCCAGCATAAGGGCCTCGAGAGTGTCGTTCTTCTTAAGAGCCTTGAACATCCTTATGAGGCCGAACGGCAGAAGTCGTCCGTGACTCTTCTTCACTGCCTTAGCAAGCGAAGGCACGCAGAATGCGAATCCCACTATCTTTTCGTCGGCATCGGCTAAAACGCACACGAAGTCTATGTCGAGAATGAGTCCGTAAGTGCTTAGATAGCTCTTTATCTGTTTGTCGACAAGCGGAGTGAACTCGTAAAGCGGAGCGAATGTCTCGTTATACATGTGGAAAAGATCCATACCGTACTTCTTTACGAGGGCGCGGCAGTTCTTCTCCTTAAGGACGTGCAAGCCGTATTTCTCCTTAACGAGGTCGGCCATTCTATCTATTCTCTCGATGCTGTCCGGAACTTCCATAAGCTTCTGGTCCCACTCGGCGCCTACTTCGAAGCCGAGTTCCTTAAGGCGAGGCTCGTAGTATGGATAGTTATAGAGAGTGGTAAATGGAGCTATCTTATCGAACCCGTCGACCAGAAGGCCTTCCTTATCCATATCGGAAAATCCGAAAGGTCCTATTATGGTGTCCATTCCATAGCTCTTTCCCCACAGCTCGACAGTGTCGATGAGAGCTCTCAGGACGTCTATGTCGTCGATGAAGTCAAGCCAGCCGAATCGTATTGTCTTAGAATGTCTTATCTCATTTGACTTTCTGTTTATGATGCCTGCGACCCTTCCGACTACATTTCCCTTTTCGTCGTATGCGAGCCAGCACTTCGCATCACAAAACTCATACGCTGCATTTTTCTTAGGATTAAATGTATCGTACTCGTCTCCGAGCAAAGCGGGAACCCAATAATCGTTTCCCTTGTAAAGTTTCTCCGGGTAGTGAACGAACGCGTACATCTTACGGCGCGAATTCACCTCTTCAATTCTAACTTTCATTTCCATTAGGTTTAAATACACGCTTGCAAATATAGTAAAAAGAAATTACATTTGTTTGTTATGCTACGAGAAGAAGTTGTTTTCGGCCCCATCAAGAGCCGCCGCCTGGGCTGGTCGCTGGGCATTAACCTGCTGCCTACTAAGGGCAAGATATGTAATTTCGACTGCATCTACTGCGAATGTGGGTGGAATGCGGACGGTCGCGACGACACCAAGCTGCCGTCAGCGGCCGAGGTGCGTTCTGCGCTGGAGGCGAAATTGGCCGATATCCTGCTGGAAGGCACGCAGGTAGATTCGATCACTTTTTCCGGCGACGGGGAGCCTACGCTGAACCCGGATTTCGCCCGAATCATCGACGACACCATCGCACTGCGCGACATCTATTGCCCGCAGGCTAAGGTCTCGGTGCTCACTAACGCCACTAAATTGCTCTCCGACACTGTTTTCGGGGCTCTGCGTAAAGTGGACGCGCCCATTCTCAAGCTCGATGCCCCGACGGACGAGCGGGCCCGAAAAATTAACGGAGCACTCCCCTCGTTCAGGGTCGACGATGTGGTGAAAGGGATGAAGCGTTTCGAGGGCGATTTCATTCTGCAGACGATGTTCCTGAAGTCGGACGATTTCGATTCGCTGGAGCCGCAGATGCTCGCGAAATGGATGGATATCGTTCGCGAGATTAGGCCGCGACTCATTATGGCATATACGATTGCGCGCCCGACGCCACAGAGCGGACTTTCTGCCTACAGCGCCGCGCAAATCCGTGAAGCGCTCAAGCCTCTGGAAGACGATGGCTTTAAAATTCAGATAAATGCGTAAGAAGACGACCTTCGCCCAAGTCCTCGAAAAGGAGAACGAGAGGAAGGTCAAGAAGATAGCCTCGAAGCTCCCTTCGTGGTCGGAAGTTCCTGGCATTCAGCTTCCTGATATCCTTCCCATCGAGCAATGCTCTTCTTCTCTCACGGCCGATTTCAAGGCCAATCTCCTCGCTCGCGCTCTGCCTTCGACGCTCTCGGTAGCGGATCTTACCGGCGGATTCGGCGCAGATTCGTGGAGCTTGGCGAAGCAGTTTTCCTCCCTTTATTATTTCGAACAAAACAGCGCCCTTTTCGAGACGACGCACCATAACCTGATGCTTCTAAAAGAAAAGTTCGGACTCGCTTGCGAGATGCATTTTTCTAACGAGACCGTCACTGGCGAAAGCATAAAGGCTTTAGGGAAAGTGGATTGCATATATCTAGACCCTGCCAGGCGCTCCCTTTCCGGAAGTAAGGTTTTCCTTCTTGAAGACTGCACGCCTAACGTCCTCGAGCTCCTTCCCACCATCAGCAAAGTAAGCCCGTTCCTGCTCATAAAATGCTCCCCGATGGCGGACATCACTATGCTTCGCGAGCGTCTGAGCAGTGCGATGCCGGATTACCCCGTGCGAGGAATAGGAGTCATCGGCATAAAGGACGAAGTGAAGGAGGTGCTGGTGCTTTGTGGACGAGGGTCGCTCGACATTCCGGAGCTTTTCGTCGCCGACGCAGCGCTGCCCGAAATCACGGCCCTACCGCCTTCCAAGCCCGTTTCCAAGGTCGCAGACAGCATTTCCGGCCAATACCTTCTCGAGCCTAATGCCCTGATTCTCAAGTCGGGCTGCCAAGACGTCTGCTGCGAGCTGTGGGCTGCGCGAAAATGCGCTCCTTCCTGCCACGTCTACCTCTGTGACGAAAAGCCCGAAGGTGAGATGGTACGCTACTATAAGACATTCGAAGTGATTGAAATTAAGGACTATTCCAAGTCTTCCCTAAAGGAAGTCGCCGCCGCTTATCCGGTGTGCGAAGTCAGCGCGAAGGCATTGCCCGTAAGGAGCGAGGAATTGGCCCGAAGCCTGAAAGTAAAAAGCGGAATTGCCGAAGACGGCTCGCACTATCACATATTCGCGCTGGGAACGGTTAAGGGTAAAAAGCTTATAGTGGGTCGACATCTATAATATAAAGCGCCCCGTACTGCATTTGTAGCCGCGATTTCTGCTCCGAAAGGGAGGCGTCGCGCTTGAGAATCTTTCTGTCGACAAGCATTCCGGTCTTACGGTCCTTTATGTCTACGATTCGCGTAAATGGAGGCATCCTAAACTGTTTTCGCTCAGTTAAAAGCTTATCTTCGAAGGAGATATCCGAAATCGCCGAATACACCGGATGCGCCGGAAGGGTACACTGCACCACCAGAGCATCGGAATGGAGCGAAAGGCTTCGCACGAGCTGCAGCGCCTTCTCGTCCGAGCGGAAGTCTTGCGAGTCGAAAAGCGAGTCGGCATTCAACACCGCCATAAGCGCGCTCCTTCCCGCCATCTTCTTAGCCGCCTGTGCAGTAAGGATTTGAGGGTCCTTTTCCGGAAATTCCTTCTCGAAGAACTCGCACACGCTCTGCTCCGTCGAGTAGGAACGAATTATGCTCACTTGGCCGTCGGTTTTCCTTATGCGCGACAAGAGTTTTCGAGAAAAGTCCCCCACCATACCGTGCTTGCGCCTTTCCGCATTTATATCCACCACTTCCACGGTACAATCCGTCTCGCTTCCTCCGTCCACGAGGCTATATTTTCCTATCTTACAGTTATATAAGCTTTCGAGCGAAGGTGTAAAAGTTCCTAACACCAGCTGTGCGCCGTGAATGGACGCCAATACGCAAGCCACATCCCTTCCGTTATAGCGCGGCGCGGGTTCCGGCTGCTTGTACGAACTTTCCTGCTCCTCGTCGACTATCACCAGCCCCAGCCTTCCGAATGGCAGAAAAAGTGCGCTTCGAGCCCCTATCACCACCATCGGCTTCTCGCCCGTCCTCAGTTTCTCGGCCAATTTCCTCTTCTTCGCCGCCGTCAGCGCATTGTCATAGACGACCGCTTCGAACTCTTCGCCCAGTTCCTGCTTCAAATTCAGGGCAAACTCCACCTCCGGCACCAGCACGAGTGCGCTGTAACCGTCTGCCAGACACCTACTTATATTCTCCCTATAGTAATCCGTTCTGGACGCCGCACGATAGAGCACGGGTTTGCCGCACGAACGGGCCGGCGTCTTCGGGGCCACGGCGTCCGATTTCGAGTTCCTGCTCTTTTCGCTTTTCACCTTATATTTAGGGTATGCCGCCATATAAACCTCGCCCAGAGTGCACAGATAGTACTCCGAAATAAACTTCCAGAGCTTCAGTTCCCTCTCGCTTATATCGGCCAATCCGGTCTCGACCGTCCCCACTTCGAGCACCCTGTACCCTCTATCGGGAGTCTCTTCGCTTTTCCGGATTACTACCGCCGTATAGTCTCTTCCGCTGAAATTCACTTCCACTCGCTGGCCAATTCTCAATTCAGAATCGCAGCTGTAAACCGGCAACCAGTCCAGTTTCAAAGGCAAAAGCAAATTATATAAACCCATATGCGCAAAGATACGAACAAAAAACCTTATCTTTACCATATGAATTATCTTACTTTAACACTCACCATAGTACTGGGCGTGATTTCTACTCGTGCGCCCAGAAATCCGGAAGGAAAGCTTCTCAATATGAAGGAAGCCACGATTACCCGCAGCGTTTATCCCCAAAAGGCCAGGCTACCGATGCCTTCCGCTCCGGAGTCTCCTTATTTTGAAAAAGACGGAAGCGTCTATTATATAGAAGGTAGGGACACCATCAGCGTGGCGATAGCCCACGATGCTACGCTCTACGGCACCAGCGTAAGCCGTAACGAGTTCGGCATCAGCGGTGGACTGTTCCCGTCGCCTGACGGGAAGAAATTGGCCTATTATGAAAAGGACGAGAGCGCGGTGGGCGTGTTCCCGATTCTGGACATCGGCACTGCGTCTCTGAAGGAGCTGCGATATCCGTTTGCGGGCACTGCGTCCGAGAGGGTCGCATTGTGGGTGTACGATAGCCGAACCGGGAGTCACGTGAAAGTCAATTGCACTGATTTCGAAGAGGATAGGTATCTGACTTGTGTGAGTTGGCACGGAAACGGCGAATTGCTCGTGCAGGTTCTGGACCGCGCACAGCACCGGATGCATCTTAATCTGTACGATGCCGCTGACGGGGCGTTCAAAAAGACGCTTCTTAGCGAGGCCAATGACCGATGGGTGGAGCCTTATGAGCCGGTGCATTTCATTAGTGAGCAGCTATTTGTCTATTCGACCGATAACCGCGACGGTTTCAAGAATCTCTACTTGGCCGACCTCGAGGGCTCTGTAAAAAGGCTAGTGAGCACTTCGGCGGACATAGAGTGGGCAGGTGCCGACAAGAATTACGTCTATTACACTTCTGCGGAGCTCTCTCCTGCTGAGAATCACTTGTTTAGAGTTAAAGTCAGGAAAAGGAACTCTATCGAGGGAGTGAGCATTGGCCAGCCTGAGAGACTTACTAAGGAGAGGGGCTGGCACGACATAATTATGGGAGATGGCGAATATACCGACATCTTCAGCAGTTTCGACAATCCGGGCTGGAGTAAGGTATTCTCTACAAATGGACGACTTAAGGAGACGCTCGTGGTAGCGGACGACCCGCTTAAGGACTACGCTACGCCGGAAGTGGAATTCGGAACTGTGCCTTCTGCGGACGGACTTTACGAGAATCACTATCGCCTCTTGAAGCCTCTGGGATTCGATCCGTCGAAGAAGTATCCTCTCATAGTCTATGTATACGGAGGGCCTCACTCCCAGATGGTCAACGACTCGTGGCTGGGCAACGTCCGTATGTGGGAAATGCTTATGGCTCAGCGTGGTTACATAGTTTACGTACAGGATAACCGCGGCACCCAAAGACACGGCGCCGAGTACGAGAAGGCCATCAACAGGCATTGCGGAAAGGCGGAGATGGATGACCAGATGGTGGGCATAAGGCAGCTCCTGTCGCAGCCGTGGGTAGACTCGTCGAGGGTCGGAGTGCACGGATGGAGCTATGGCGGTTTTATGACCATCTCGCTGAAACTCAACTATCCTGACGTCTTCAAGGTGGCCGTGGCGGGAGGTCCTGTCATAGACTGGAAGTGGTATGAGATTATGTACGGCGAGCGTTATATGGACACTCCGCAGACTAATCCTGAGGGGTACCTGGGAAGCAGCCTTTTGGAGAAGGCCTCGCAGCTGGAGGGAAAGCTTCTTATCTGCCAGGGCGCCATAGATAATGTCGTGCTGTGGCAGCACTCCCTCTCATTCGTGCAGAAATGCATAGATGCCGGAAAGCAAGTCGACTATTTCCCGTTCCCGAAGGCCTATCATAATATGACCGGAATGGAGAGAGTCTATCTCTATGATAAGATAAGCGATTACTTTGACACTAATTTATAACATTTTATGGAACAATACATCGAACAGAACAAAGACAGATTCTTCGAGGAGCTCTTTTCGCTTCTCCGAATTCCTTCTATAAGTGCCAAGCCTGAGCATAAAGGCGATATGCAGCGGTGTGCCGAGAGACTTCGTGAACTCCTTCTGGAGGCCGGAGCCGACGAGGCAGGTGTTTATCCGAGCGACGGAAATCCTGTGGTTTTCGCACGCAAGATAGTGGACCCGAGCGCGAAGACCATTCTCATCTACGGACACTACGACGTGCAGCCTGCCGAGCCTCTCGAGAAGTGGAATTCCGACCCGTTCGAGCCCGTAATTCACGACGGAGCCATCTGGGGTCGCGGGGCTAACGACGATAAGGGCCAGCTCTTCATGCACCTTAAAGCCTTTGAATATCAGGTTCGTATGGGCTTGTTAAAGCATAACGTCAAATTCATCTTCGAGGGTGAGGAGGAGATAGGAAGCCCGAGTCTGGGTAAATGGATTACGGAGCACAAGGAGATGCTTAAGGCGGACATCTGTCTGGTTTCGGACACCACGATGATAAGCGAAAAGGTGCCGAGCATCAACTGCGGAATGCGCGGTCTGAGCTACTTGGAGGTGAAGGTCACCGGTCCTAACAAGGACCTTCACAGCGGGCACTATGGCGGTGCCGTGGCTAACCCTATCACGGTTCTCTGCGAGATGATAGCTTCGCTTCACGACGCGGACCAGAAGGTCGCCATCCCGGGATTCTACGACGACGTGGTGGAGTTAAGCGCCGAGGATAGGGCCATGCTTGCCAGGGCGCCTTTCGACATCGACGAATATAAGGAGTTCCTGGACATAGACGAAGTTCGTGGCGAAAAGGGTTACACCACGCTCGAGCGCACCGGAATACGTCCGTGTCTGGACGTGTGTGGCATTTGGGGTGGATACACAGGCGTCGGCGCCAAGACTGTCTTGCCAAGCGAGGCTCACGCCAAGATCTCCATGAGGCTCGTGCCTAACCAGCGAAGCGAACAGATTACTCGTCTTTTCAAGGAGCATTTCGAGAAGATAGCTCCTCGTGACGTAAAGGTGGAAGTGACTCCGTGTGAAGGTGGTGACGGATTCCTGATTCCTATCAGCTCGCACGCCTACCAAGCCGGCTCTCGAGCTATGGCCGAGGTGTATGGCATAGAGCCTGTTCCTAGCCGTGGTGGCGGAAGCATAGCCATTCTCGCCGAAATGCAGAAGATTCTGGGTATAGATCCGCTCCTGATGGGATTCGGTCTCGAAAGGGACACCATCCACTCCCCTAACGAAAGTTACCTCATCAAGCAACTCTTCTACGGAATGCGCTCCATCGCCTTGTTCTACAAGTACTTCTAGGGGACGCGCTCCATCGCCCTGTCTCTTTGGGTGTACTTGTTGATTCGCGGAGCCTCGCAAAATGTTGTGGGGGCTTCCGCCAATTCACTTTGGCAAGGAGGATGGCGTAGAACGCACTCTGTTAAGGGTGGCTTGCCAAAGTGAGACTTTTTTAGCCTCACCTTGGCAGGGAGGTGCCATTCTACACGCTTCTGTGGCACATTGGCTGCCAAAGTGATTTTGACGAGCTAGTCTTAATGTCCTCCCGTCCGGTAGATCGTGGCTCTTGCCGGATGGGAAGCATCTCAACTCCGTTTCGTCCACCGAAAGGCAGGTTTGCCCGGATGGGAACGCCCGCGCTACCTTGTCGCGTCGAAGCAGCTTCAAGTATATAAACGGATAACGGCTCCCTATCACAAGGAGCCGTTATCGTGCGGGCGAAGGGAATCGAACCCATACGCCTCTCGGCACTAGATCCTAAGTCTAGCTTGTCTACCAATTTCAACACGCCCGCGTTAACCACATAATATAATTACTTTCGCCTCTCGGCGATATATGCAAATATACTAAGATTTACTCAATTTTACAAAATTACAAGCCTATCTTCTTGAAGAAATCGTTTCCTTTGTCGTCGACGAGGATGAAGGCTGGGAAATCTTCCACCTTAATCTTCCAGATGGCTTCCATTCCGAGTTCCGGATATTCCACGCATTCGATGCTCTTTATGTTGTTCTGAGCGAGTATCGCTGCAGGTCCGCCGATGGAGCCCAGATAGAATCCGCCATGCTTCTTACAAGCGTCTGTAACTACTTGGCTTCTGTTACCCTTGGCCAGCATTATAAGGGAGCCGCCGTGCTCCTGGAATTCGTCCACATAAGGGTCCATACGTCCGGCCGTGGTAGGTCCGAGCGAACCGCAAGGCATTCCCTGAGGAGTCTTGGCAGGTCCTGCGTAATAGATAGGGTGATTTTTGAAGTACTCCGGCATAGCCTCACCAGCATCGAGACGAGCCTTAATCTTCGCGTGAGCGATGTCACGAGCCACGATGATGGTTCCGTTAAGGCTGAGACGTGTACTTACAGGATATTTGGTGAGCTCTTTAAGAATCTCTGGCATAGGCTGATCCAAGTTGATCTTAACGGCATCGCCTTCACCTGCATTACGAAGGCTTTCCGGAATGAGCTCATACGGCTTGTCGTCGAGTTTCTCTATCCACACACCGTCCGCGTTGATCTTGGCCTTGATGTTTCTGTCGGCAGAGCAGCTGACTCCCAGGCCAATAGGACAGCTGGCACCGTGACGCGGAAGCCTTACCACACGGATATCGTGTGCCAAATATTTGCCTCCGAATTGGGCGCCAAGTCCGATTTTCTGAGCCTCTTTCAACAGCTCCTGCTCGAGTTCGAGGTCTCTGAATGCGCGACCGGTCTCGTCGCCGGTAGTCGGCAGCGTGTCATAATAATGGGTAGAGGCCAATTTGACCGTAAGCAAGTTCTTCTCGGCCGATGTGCCTCCGATTACGAATGCGATGTGATATGGAGGACAGGCAGCCGTGCCAAGCGAGCGCATCTTCTCTACTAAGAAAGGAACGAGCGTTCCGGGGTTCTGGATGCGGGCCTTAGTCTCCTGATAGAGATAAGTCTTGTTAGCGGAGCCGCCACCCTTTGTGACGCACAGGAAACGATACTCATTTCCTTCTACGGCCTCGATGTCGATTTGTGCAGGGAGATTACACTTGGTATTCACCTCGTTATACATATCGAGAGGTGCATTCTGAGAATAACGCAAGTTCTCTTCGGTATAAGTCTTGAACACGCCTAATGAAAGAGCCTCCTCGTCGCAGAATCCGGTCCATACTCCCTGGCCTTTCTCTCCGTGAACGATGGCGGTACCCGTATCTTGGCAGAGAGGAAGTTTTCCCTTGCAAGCCACTTCTGCATTACGAAGGAATGTGAGAGCTACATATTTGTCGTTCTCCGAAGCTTCCGGATCGCTGAGAATCTTGGCTACCTGCTCGTTATGAGTACGGCGAAGCATAAAGCTGACATCGCGGAAAGCAGTATTGGCCATAATGGTAAGGGCCTCCTTGCTAACCTTTAAAATCTTGTGCCCCTCGAAGTCAGATGTGCTTACAAGTGACTCGGAGCCTGGAATCTTGTAGTATTCAGTCCGGTCTTCGCCTAACTGAAACATAGGTGCATACTTAAATTCTACCATAGTCTATTCTGATTTCATTAGATATTCTTTCATAAAAGGATTAAGGTCTCCATCGAGAACTCCCTGAGTGTCGGCTGTTTCATAGCCCGTGCGAACGTCCTTCACCATCTTATAAGGATGGAGCACATAGGAACGAATCTGCGAGCCCCACTCGATTTTTTTCTTTTGGCCTTCGAGTTCCGCTTGCTTTTCACGGCGCTTCTGGAGCTCTATGTCGTAAAGTCTCGATTTGAGGATGCGGAGCGCATTCTGTCTGTTATCCTGCTGGCTGCGAGTCTCGGTATTCTCGACGGTAATTCCGGTAGGTATGTGCCTCACGCGCACTCCGGTTTCGACCTTATTGACGTTCTGTCCGCCGTGACCTCCGGAACGAAAAGTGTCCCATTCGAGGTCCGATGGATTAATCTCTATGTTAATACTGTCATCTACAAGAGGATAGACAAAGACCGAGCTGAAAGTGGTCTGACGCTTTCCCTGTGCATTGAAAGGTGAAATTCTCACTAGTCGATGCACTCCGGATTCAGACTTGAGATAACCATAGGCATACTCGCCTTCGAAAGATATGGTGGCACTCTTGATACCCACTTCATCTCCCTCCAGATTCTCCGTAATGGTCATCTTGTAGCCATTACGCTCACCCCATCTCAAGTACATTCTCATAAGCATAGCGGACCAATCGTTCGCTTCCGTACCGCCTGCACCGGAATTTATGGTGAGAACTGCGCCTAGATTGTCTCCTTCCGCTCCCAGCATATTCTTCAATTCCAAATCTTCCACCAGGGAAAGAGCCGTGGCATAGCCGGAATCGAGTTCCGCTGAATCCTCTTCTGTGGAAAACTCCTGAAGCACATCCAGATCGTCTACCGCGCTGAGCGTTTTGTCATAAGACGTTACCCAGGATTTTACAGAGTTGAGGGCTTTCATAAAAGCCTCGGCTTTCTTAGGGTCGTCCCAGAAGCCCGGAGACTGGCTTACTGCCTCTTTTTCAGCCACTTCCTTTCTCTTTTCCTCTATGTGAAGACACTTTTCGAGAGCAGAGACTCTCGAATGCAATTCCTTTATCTGTTCGGCGGTTGTCATATCCCACAAATTTAATAAAAATCGAAACAATAACCTATATCATTTTAAGGTATCTTCTCGGTCTATACTATTTTGTCCCACATATAAAGACGATTTTAGGAGTCAAGTCTGCCGCTAAGTCGCTAATTTGTTTACACAAGATGCGAGCGACTCGGTTTCGGAGCGTTCCCGTCCGGGCAAACCTGCCTTTCACCGGATGAAACGGCACTTTAGTCTCTTCCATCCGGCAAGAGCCACGATATACCGGACGGAAGGCCATTGAGACTATCTCGTCAAAATCACTTTGGCAGCCAATGTGCCACAGAAGCGTGTAGAATGGCACCTCCCTGCCAAGGTGAGGCTAAAAAAGTCTCACTTTGGCAAGCCACCCTTAACAGAGTGCGTTCTACGCCATCCTCCTTGCCAAAGTGAATTGGCGGAAGCCCCCACAACATTTTGCGGAACTCCACGAGTCCCCAAGTAAAACCAAAGCAACCGGACGACCATCTGCCAGAATAATGATGCGGACCTCCTGCGGGCGTTCCCATCCGGGCAAACCTGCCTTTCGGGGGACGAAACGGAGTTGAGATGCTTCCCATCCGGCCAAACCTGCCTTTCGCCGGATGAAATGACAATTTGCGGAAATTGATAACCGTTCGGCTCCATTGTCCTTTGTTAAACTTTTATTAATATCACTTATTTATTAATTTTGTATTACAAATCTTGGTGCAGAAAATCATGCTGCAAATCTAAGGTTTGCGTAGTTATGGCTTGTATAGGTATATTTGACTCCGGTAGCGGAGGACTAAGTGTCTTGAAAGAGATTTTGCGCGTCTTGCCGGGCGAGCATTTCATTTATTATTCCGATGATGGACATTGCCCTTATGGGAACAAGAGCACTGAATACATACTCGAGCGCAGCAAGAGCATCGCTAAGGAGCTTATTGAGGATGGCGCTCAGGTCATTGTAATAGCTTGTAACACAGCCACCGCAGCTTCCATCAAGACTTTGCGTCAGGATTGGCCCGAGATCCCGTTTATCGGGATGGAACCGGCGGTGAAGCCGGCAGCCGCACTGAGTGAAAGCGGAGTCGTGGGGGTATTGGCCACGGAAAGTACCCTGCACGCAGAGAAGTACATTCGCACGCGCGAGAAATATTCGTCGGGAGTGAAGGTGGTGGAAAGGTGCGGAAAAGGCTTCGTGGAGCTGGTAGAGAGCGGATGCACGCAGGGCGAATTGGCCGAAAAGGTCGTCAGGGAGTCGCTGCAGCCGCTTCTGGATGCTGGCGCCGACACTATCGTGCTTGGATGCACCCATTACCCGTTCCTGCTGCCCATTATGCAGAAAATCGCCGGAGATAAGGTTTGTTTCATAGACCCGGCGCCGGCTGTGACCAAAAGGCTTCTTTCCGTCATCGAAGAAGAAGGTATCGAACTGAGCGGAAACGCGCGACCGCACATAGAAATAAAAAGCAGCGGGTCAGATGTGACTGCCCGCCGCCTATTGAATGAGATTCTGTTATCGTTGGATTTGGCCTAAGACCTCGAATACCGGACGGCCTTCGTTTATGACCACTCTGTAGATGGTGTCGTCTACCATATAATACTCCTTACCGTCGTTAAGGACCACTATCTGATAGTCGTCTGACAAGCTTTCGACCACGGCTCCCGCCGGAGGGATTATGGTCTCGTACTCGCCTCGTGCGTTCTTGATGAAGAAAACGCCGTCGTCGTAGTAGTAGTCGATGCCCACGCTCGCATAACTCTGGATCAAACCTAACTGCTTAGCCAGCAAGTAAGATTCGGTACTTCTGCGGCTGCTTTCCGACATATCCGGATAGCGCGCCAGAGCTGCGTTTTGCGAAGCCAGAGCAGCATTGTTCTGCGCTATCATCTGGTTCTGCTGAGCTATTATCCTATAGTTCTCGTTTATGATATTATACTGCCTGTCCCAATAGTTATAGTATGTAAAACTGCATATAACAGGAGTATACGCATAGACTGCAGGTGAGAAATAATAGCCGTAAGGTGGTCGGCATACGTAATATGAGCCGTCGTAAAGTCTGTAGTAGACGCCATCGCATACGTAGTATTTCTTTCCCCAATATATGCTCACGCTGTGGTGATGCGGAATTCTGTTGACTCTATATCCGTAATAATGGTGGCCGTGATCGTAAAAACGCGATGGCTGTCGAGACGAAATAGGCCTGCGCTCGTATGGAGGAATACGTGGTGGCGGAGGTGTTCCGACGTGCTCCGGATGATACGGATGCTGCGAAGGCTGATGTTCCGAATGGTTAGGCCTATGCGACTGTGAAGGCTCCTGCGCCGGAGACGGACGGCGTCCCTGCGAAGTGGAAGGGCTCTGCTCGGATGGAGTCACGGCAGAGGTCGAAGGACGACGCGACTGCGATGACGGGTCTGCCTGTGGCGATGGTCTTCTGGTCGGAGCTGACTGAATGTGCTGATCTGCAGGACGTGCTACGGCAGAAGACGGTCTGGTCTGGGCAGAAGGTCTGGTCTGCTGTGACGGAGCCGGTTGTCTAGTCTGCGAAGATGGTCTAGTCTGTTGTGAGGCAGAAGGTCGCCTAGTCTGACTCTGCTGCATAGATGCAGGCTGACGATTCTGCGATGAAGGTCTCGTCTGCTGCATAGATTCAGGCTGACGGTTCTGCGAAGAAGGCCTCGTCTGCTGTGACGATGCAGGCTGACGGTTCTGCGATGATGGTCTCATCTGCTGTGACGAGGCAGGTTGTCTAGTCTGCGATGAAGGTCTGGTTTCGGAACGAGTCGTGTTCTGCTGGCGCGTAGGCCGCGAGTCTCTTCGAGTCTGCGCCGACAAAATCGGAGCACAAAGCAGCGTTCCGGTAAGAATAGCACCTAATGTTAACTTAATCAGTCTCATAAGCCTCTAATTTAGCTGTCCCCAAGTGAGGTCAATCGCTTGACGGACGTGGTTTGAAATAACTATCGTCAGACCCTTGTACGGATGTAGTGGAGTGGTGCCGTCCATAATGGAAGTACGCAATCTAATGGCCTCTTTTTTTAGCCTCTGCACATCACACTCATCAGGAAAGGTCTGCGAAAGTACACTTAGCATATAATTTTCTATGCCAATCCTGTTAATAGCACGAATCGTGCCATTTTCCACGCTGAAGATTAGCGAGCCGGCGAACAATAGCCTCTCTCCCCTGCTTTCTACGGCGAAAGAAGGTTCACCGAATACCTTCGAGCGGGTCACGCTATCGAAGAACAACTCGTCGTAGAGGACTCCTCCGTATTCTATGCGACCGTCCTTGAATAGGACCTTTTGAGGACCGGCGCCATCCGATATCATCTCGAAACTAATGCAGTCCCCCGTCAAAATGGGCACGTTGAAGCGAGGCTGCGTGCGGGTAAGCCGCCAAGCCACCATCTTCTCGTCCTCTACGGAGATGGCCACCTCGTCCAAAATCTCTTCCAGAAGGCTTGTAGTCAATTTTTTGAAGTCATCTTCTCTCGGGCACACGAAAAATCCGGCCATATCAGCCGCGCCCGGGGTCATCGTCAAATGGTCCTCGCCATTACTATAATAATGATGAGAGCGTACGCTGGAGCGCAAAACCACGAAGCACCTATACTCGTTTTTGTAACAATATATATATAAGTTCAGTCTTGGCTCAGGCTCGCCATCAATCTGCGGCGCACAGTCCACGAGGCGGTAAAAGAGCTTGGCCAGAGACTTCGGAGTGTCGGAGCGCAGCGCATAGACTCCCCTGCAGAAATGCGGGAAGTGATATAGCTTGGCATCTTGGCCCGTCGTAAGAGGCTCCACGTCAGTGTCTAAAAATGCGTCAATGGCGTTTTGGAGAGGGAGCAACTGCTGAGGAATGGCCTGAAAATGCATATGGTCAGGAGCGGAAGCCCCGCTGTAAGGGCCGTTGTAAAAGACGAGATAGTCAGGATATTTTCTCGCGAAGTCCATCATATCCACGAAGTTATGCCAAATCGACTGCGGCTTGTGCGTATCGCTCGCTATGACGAAATGATTAGCGAAAATAGGATATGGGTTTACCTGAATGTTATAATGCCTGTCCTTTCGTCCTTCGAATTTGATATGGAATTGCTGAGCCGGACGGTTAGCGACGCACAGAAAGCACGGGCGCTTGGCCAGCGACGCGGAATCCACCTCAGCCGTAGTCGATGCGATGCGTGTCGGATTATACTGAACCTTACACTCTACGCCATTGGCAGTCAGCTCTTTGACTTGAGCCTGCTTCAGTGCGCGGAAATTACTTGAGGCCAATGGCCACACGGACAGCTGATCCTGTAAAAACTTGTTTATCTCCTCCATTATAACAGTGCCAATATCTTTTCTCTATACTCTGAAAACTCTATTTCGAATTCGGGTGTAAACACTTCTTTTCCAAGCGAAGACTCTATCTCCTCGATAGTCCAGTAGCGCCCGTCGCACACTTCGTAGTTATCCGGGGTCAGGGCATACGTTCCCACTGCCACATAGAGATTTACCATTTCGTCATCGCCCGGCTCCTCCGTAGTATAATTCACTAAAAACTGAGGATTGAACTTAGAAAACTTCAATTCCTCCCAAGACTCGCGATATAGCGCTTCCTCGAATGACTCGCCATAAGTGACGTGACCGCCGACCGCTATGTCCCACCTCAATGGGTACTTCTCTTTATTCGCGCTGCGTCGCTGAAGATAAAACCTTGAAAATCTGTCCACTATCTCGAGGTGAACCACCGGATGAAGAAGCGGTTTTTCCGGGTTATGACAATTAGTTCGGGCACTCTGCGCATACACTACGCCAGCTCTGTCCACCACCGGAAGCATCTCCTTAAGCGAAGACTTCTCCCCTATGACCGGCGCCGTCTCGATCGGATATAATAACTCCATCATATTATCCTACAGCGTTTTTAACAATTCTATTTCATCTGGAGAATAGAGCAGTGTGTCTATAAAATCCGGACAGAAATACGCCAGAGCCATAAATCCCGCAAGTAGCAGGAGTGCGATTCCCAGAAGCCAGAGAATGACCTTCACCACCACCGGCATCCTTTTCTTTTTCCTGGCCAATCCGTCCGCGACCTTCTGTTCCTTCGACACGGCCTCCTCGGCGGGTTCGGAGGGCTCTGCTGTTTCAGAGGTCTCGGCCTCGTTATGACCTTCTGTCGCGGCCACCAGCTGCTCTACCGGTTTCGGGGCCGCCACCACTTCCGGAATGCCGGACACACGGTTCTTCAGAGACACGCTCGACAGCGCGAAGCCCTCCGGATAAATCTGCGCGTCCTTATCCATCACGAAAAAAAGATGCCCGTCGCCCAGCGAGCGCAACTTACCCAGCCCGGGAAGCTCTACCAGCGAATTTGCTTCTACCTCCCGCTTGATTTCCGATATTATCTCGGCCAATTCCTCCCTGACCTTCTCCAAGTCCATCTTTTCCTTTATGGAATATAAATAGTCATACTGCTCGTTTTCCCCTATGCCGAGGTCCTCGCCATAGATAAACTCCAGTTTTCTATACGGTGGATTAATGGTAAAGCCATTATCGGAAATGGTAGCAGCTTGAAGACCAGCCGTGAACGAGCCTAAGCCAGGAACCAGGAGCCTATCATGCTCCATGATGAATTCTTCCAGACAGGAAGTGAACGATTCTATAGTCATAATGCAAAGTTAAAAATTTTGCATAAATTTTTTAAAAATATTTTGCACTTTTAAAAAAATGTACTACATTTGCAATCCCGTTCGGAACGGGGTTGACAAAATTCCTCTTTAGCTCAGTTGGTTAGAGCACCTGACTGTTAATCAGGGGGTCCTAGGTTCAAGTCCTAGAAGGGGAGCAGAAAAAAAGACGATTGAGACATCAATCGTCTTTTTTCATTTTTCCGGCGAGCTACTTCTTCTTTTTCTTCTGTTCCTTCAAGGATTTTATGCCTTCGGCTATTTGGGCTTTGTATTCTTCGTCGGTCGAATACTTTTGAGACTTCGAGTAATACTCTATCGCACTATCAATATCTCCCTTTCTCTCACTCAAATAGCCTAGATTCTGGTATATTAGATAATCGGTCGGGTCATACTTCGACGCCAGCTTATATTCATCTATGGCTTCGTCTATCTTATTCTCGGCTAACAGAAGGTAAGCGACATCGGCGTGGAAGATGGCGTTATCATTATACACTTCTACTAACACGGATGTATATGCCTTGCTGTTAGAAAGGTCTTCATCATCTGCGTCCAATATTTCTGCAAAGTAATCCTGCAAGTCTCCGAAATACACTTTCTTATCGTAAGGTTCATCGTAAAGGCCACACCATTCATCATTTATTTCAGGCGAATGTCTTACCATCGAAGACAATTCATCCACGGCCTTAGTATAATCCTCATTCATAATATACATATATATAAGGCCTTCTCTCAAATCAATTCTGTTCGGGAAAGTCTCTATACCCTGCTTCACGCACTTCTCCGCTTTCGCATAATAGTCTTCTTTGAAGAAAACCTTTGAATACAAATACCCACATTCATTTCCGAGAGAATCTTTTAGGGCTAGACACTGTTGATTTCCCCTCGGCGGAGTAACAGTCGTTACTAGCATCTCGTCCATTCCCTTTAGGATATAATAGTTAAAGCGGGCGATGAGCAGTTCACAAGAGTTAGGAAAATCCTTTTCCCATCGGGAAATAACATCTTTAATGACCGTAGAGTCTTTCTTCTGGCTCCCTTCGAAGAATTGCTCGTAATACTCCTTGTTAGTTTGGCCAAAAGCCTGGCACACGGCAACAAGACAAATGCCGACGGCTATCAAACACGATTTTTTCATAATGTATATGTTACTAATTATCTCTTTCAGTAATGATTACCACCTTGTAAAGATAGCATTATTTCTCATATTAATGACCTTTCCTATGATTGTTTCACACTATTAACTAATATTCTTTACAACATTTCAGAACCATTTGTCTAACTGTTTTTCAACAAGTCAGCGCAAAAATCTTTTACAGGTTATTTAGAAGACGAAGTGTGCCAATAGCTCTTGACTGATGAGAATAATGTACGATAGAGCCGGATGGGTAAGAGACTTCGGACGGCGTAGCCGCCCGTGGCATCGTGAAGAGGGCGCTGAAAAAGGGTAGCGTTTAATAAGTCCTTGACAATACAGTATCCGGC
>ERZ827168.2024-NODE-2024-length-25130-cov-4.186560_pt1 | contig 25130 bp, 38 predicted proteins | sample MGYA00519868_ERZ827168 | MGnify/ENA primary metagenome ERZ827168 (study PRJEB31778, sample SAMEA3449271) | human gut metagenome | biome: human gut; feature: human-associated habitat; material: faeces | place: United Kingdom | collected 2010/2012 ...
TACTTTCTGGAAAGTTTGATACATCCTGTGCAATTAAAAGATTTTGCATGTTTGGTGGTAGCTCAATCAACTCAGGACCTTTATTGGCAAGACGTTTGAGCTGATATTCTTTAAATCGTTTGTCTTTCTCAGTTGTAAGACCATTCAGAATGATTTGTGCCTGCTTCTGTGCTTTTCGTATGTCACCATCTACTACGAATCGTATCAGTTCACGTTCTTTGTCGTTCATCTGTTTGTCCTTTTTTTACAGTGTGATTCCTTCCGGATGAGCAATGCTATATTCAGTTACCTTTACCTGCTCAGGAAGCAATTCACGGTGGAATGCAACATCATAATCTGCATATATATTACTATACTAATTTTTCAAAAAAAAAGAAAAGGGCCGCTTTCCATATTGGAGAGCAACCCTTTTTGTACTTTGTGCAAATGTTTTTATGCGTGGAAGCGCTCTTTTCGTCGCGCAACCTTATCGTGGATGATACATAGAATTCCGGCTCCGGAGTAGAGTGCGATGCCTAGCATCATTAAGGGAACCGAAACTTTTAAACAGCTAATGCCATTTTCCTGATGGATGCAAAAGTATCCGCATGCAGCAATAATGGAAGTAATTGCACATACGACATACAATACAAGTCCGAATATAGCAACAGTCATTTCTGTTTTTTCTGCAATTTTTTTAAGCATTTTTCTTTCTCCTTTAAAAGTAAGGGTATTTGCAAATGATGATATAACGAGAGATTTTGTGTGCGTTGTACATTTTTACTCTTTTCATCACTATACCAAACCCGTTACACGATGAGAAACGGCACTTGATGCCTCTGTTCCAAGTACAAAAACAGGCTCAATCCAACGCACTTCTAAATTCTTACGCCCTTCTCCTGTCCAATAGTGATGCCAATGTGCGCGACGAACGTGTGGACGTTTGTTCTTGCAAGATATGGCATATTCAGCTTTAGTGCTGTTTGTTTGTGAGTTGCTGTATGCAACCTGCGTTTCAAATCGTTTGCCTGTTTTGTAACCAACTCCTTAAAAATTAAATTTGAAGTATCTGAGCCGAAGCGATTTCCCGGATAGCTCGATTTTCCTTTTCGGGAGCTGATACAATGCGGCGGTGAGAACGCATTAGCGTCAATACGCGATTGCGGAGCTTTTCATCTTTGATAAGCTGAGCAACCTGTTTGATTTCCGATTCGCGCAGATACATTGTACTGTTGATGAGAACACCACGTACCTCGCCGTTTTCGGAACTTTTCTCAACCTTATCGACATTGTCATAGGCGTAAATCACATCAACATCAATGCTGACGGACGCTTTCTCAAGAAGTTCAGTTCCTCCTTGGGCTACCAGCCACTTGTGTGTGTAGCTTTCGTCAGAAATGTATGTTTCGCCAATGAGTTCCAGCGGCGGCGACACAAGGTTGTTCGTGGAATAACGGATATGGTCCTCGCTTTCATTGAGGTTATCCTGCCAAATACACATCGGCTTGAGGCTTTTGTCCTTAAAATGAACATAGGTGTCCTGAATGAATGTGCAGACGGTCCGCTTAATATAGTCGATTTCCGGCATCTCTTCTACATTGCGGAAAACAAGGCGCGTAGACTCGCCCTCGCCGTACTCTTCGTCGTCCGTCACATAACGGACTTTCTCCAACACAAACTTGGGTTTCAATGCTGTTTTAACGGTTTCAAGAGAAAATACATTCCACTTCATTATGTCCTCCACTTCTTTTCCCATTGGTCATACTCGGCAATTTCCCGCTTTATGGTTTTGCCGTCTTTCTTGTATACGGTGATACGATGTGCATAGTCGGCAGAGTGTTTCAGCAGCCGTTGCAACGCTTCTTCTTCTGAGCTTGCTTTTGTAACTCCGCGATAGGAACCACCAGAGCCTAAGATTTCGGGTTCGTACCAACCTGTTTCGTAGTATACAGTCTGCTCGCCTGTTTCATCCAGAACGACTTTTCCCTGCTCACCATAATCACCCGTATAGTTGCTGCGGATGATATGAGCGGCACGGTCATTTCCCTGTTCTTCATAGGCTTTGGCGATGAATTCGACATAGGTTCTGAATTTTTCCTCGTCGCCTTCACGGTGTGCAGCGATAAGTTTTCCAATCGTGACAGCGTTTATTTCGTTCATAAGAGTTCCTCACAAATCTTTACTCTCATTTTCAACACGGTGCCATTTATCGGTGCTTGCATCGTATTCCAGCACATCTTTGGCAACCATTTCCCCGTTCTCGATGTACTCTAAAATATGTCGAACTCGCATTGGCGGATTATCATGCTTCGCGTGCCAAAGTACAATATCTTTGTTATCCATAATAAATGCAGGTTTATAGCTGACAAAGGGGCTACCGAGAGGCTGTGTTTGCCGACTTGCCTCGTAGTACGATTTTACATAGCCATCACGGGAAGTGTTGCGAATAGCGCGAGCGCCTTCCTTGTCGCCATGCTCGTCCAAGGTTTGTGCGATTTCGTCCACACACCGACAAAAATGCGTGGGGTCTTGACTGTACTTTGCGAAAATCAGCTTTCTGATTAACTGCATTGCGTCTTGCTGCGTCACAAGCACGCTCCTTTCACTTTTCTGTCGAAACCAAAAAGATTTTCTTAGAGAAAGTCCCCTTCTCAGCCGCCTTCTGGCTTCGAACCTGTTCTATTTCCCGCTTGGAAACAGCGCATGTCTTTCCCATAGCGTACAGGACCTCCATCACATCCGCCATCTCCTCAGCGCAGTCCAGAACGCTCCGTTCTTTGGCTGTGTAGGCTTCCAGCAACTCCTTGACTTCTTCTTGCAACTTTTCGGCCAAAGCAGTCTCGTATTCTTTGTCGGTCAGCTTGCGAGTCACGCAAGTTTCACCGTTTTTCTCGATAATTGCCGGGATATTATCCCGAACCAGTTTCTGACACATCATAAATTTATTTTTCCTCCAATTTACAGTGCCGCAGCGGTATGCGCAGTTTACGGTAGGCACTTTCGATTTCTCGTTCGTTTTCGGCTCTATCAAACATTACACATCCTTTTTGCTGCTGTTTGGCGAGGTATGTAGGCAAATCATCGTTTGTGACGGGAATGAAAGAGTATCCCCGTTCACTGGCATACATAGCCGCCAAAGCAGCTATCTTCTTACCGGATTCTGCTGCAATGACGACATTTCCCTGTTTTGCCAACATCTTATCGAGGTACTCCGACACTTGTTTGCGGGATTTTGTCATCGATAACGGGGTTCCCGTCACTCCACAAAAGAACCAGTCCTTTTCGCAGATTTTATCCTCACACTCTTGGCATTTCAGGTAGACGACATTGCCGTTTGTATACGGACAATAATTTCCCATGCTCATACCTTTTTGAAATATTTTTCGACATACTCATCCGGCAGTGTAATGTGCATCTTATCCGGACCTGAAAGTTCCTTGAAACTCTGCTCGCCGCCGCACCATTCTAAGCGCCAGATGGTTCCGCGCTTTACCCGATATGGAATTTTCTTGCCATCTGGACCGATGGCATCAAGCCATACATCGAACGGCTTGACACATTTGTAGTTGGTATTGTACATGACAACTCCTTATTTTTTTTGCAGCACCCAGATTTCAAGCTGTAGTGGCAAGGATTCCCCCTCATTTATGTGGGGGTTGTTGACCATTGACATCCCAAGTGTCAGAGATTTCTTTGATGATGTTTAAAACAGTTTCCCAGTTTCCACCAGCCAAACCACAACCAAGTCCATACGGAATACGAAATGTAGCGTTCTGGTACTCCTTCATGCCTTTGAAGAGTGCTGCTGTAAGTGCGGCATAATTTGTATAGCGTTTATCTCTTCCGTATTCTTTTTGTCCGTATAGGTTCGCAACGTATAGATGTGGTCCGACTTTCACTTCATGAAAACTACCCAACATAAATTCACCACAAGTTTCGACCATTAGACGATATCTGTCATATACATCGGGCCATTTGTCACGAATCTGTTTTGCCAGACCCGCGCCCATCACGCCCTTACAGTTTACTTGATGGCAAATAATTGTGTCTTCATCCCGTTCCGGGAATGTCAGAATATTGCCGTTGACGAATTTAATGCTCATACAAACTCCTTGATGTTCAGAATATCGAATTTTTCTGACGCGAATCCAAGCAACTCATTATAAATACGAGCCGAAACTTCCAAGAACTCTGTGTCTCGGATTTCTCTTCTGCGCAGGAAACGGTTATCCTTCTGCATCTCTGCCGCAGTGCTTTCTACGATAGCCCAGATGGAACTATTTATGACAATAGGCGGAACAGGGCCATCTTCCCAACATTCAATCACATGTTCACTGACCGCGTATTGTGTGTCATACACCTCATCGTTCAGCTTCGCGCTATAATACTTCGCATTTCTCTCAACCATGATGGGATTCATGATATTCCTCGCAGTCGGAATATCCTTGCCTTCCACGCTCACTATCTCAGGTCCAAAGAAACCTTTTGTCTTGTTGCTGAGAAGGATGAGCTGCATAGCCAGTGCTGTGGCACACTGGGAAATCTTTTTTGCGGTTTCATCCGATATCTCGACAGGAATATATTCAGCCGCCGGACCTTGCAGATAGTATTTCTGTGTATCTTTTTTGTCGTGCGAACTCTCGAACAAAATCGATGGCAATGCATCCAAAACAGCTTTGTTTGCGTTTTCTTTGACGGTTCTGAGGACCGCAATATTGGTCAGCATACTCTGTTCTCCTTACTTTTTATAGGTTTTTGCGATAATCCGTCTTGCTTCCTTTTCCGGTACATCGAACAGTGATATGACAATTTGGCTCATTTTATCTGCTCTGGTTGGGTTTGTCAGGACTACAATACGGCGAGTGTCTCTAGCGTCTATTGCCACAACAAGCTGAACATAGGCAATCTTATCTGCATCGAACAACTGCCGTAATTCTTTTGCGAATCCTTCTCTATCGAGGTTCATGATATATCTGCTATCGATAAACATGTCGCGAGGAAAGATGTGTTCACTATCGAACATCTTTGGATGCGCATTTGCAAGAGCGAGCTCTGGCAGAAATAATGTCTTATCATGTAGCAACCCGTACAAGATATCGGCTGCTTCACCATTCTTGCATTCGATTAAGAATTGTGTTCTATCTTTGTTTGCCATAAGTTTTCCTCCGTTAATATGGGTGAATAGTTGATGATTTTCTATGTATATATTATACCATTTTTTTTGGCCATACTCTACCGCATCATACCACTAAAAACAGAAAATATACCGAATGTATGATGTATTTTTCATATAACGAGCGCTTATAATACGTCATTTTGACTTTTAAAAAAGAAAAAGCAGCCGCTTTTGCGGCTGCATGGTTTTGGCTATTTGGCTTTTCGACATTCCTTGATTTTTTCTTTAATTAAGCAATAAGCACCTGTAATAATAATACCAGATAATCCCACGATTAGAAGTGGAGCACTGAAGTGTTTAATTGGTCCGAAAGGGTCTTTGCTTATTATGAGTCCGAGAATAAGGAACAATGCCGAAAGCATTCCGCCAAGCAGATATGAAATCATTGACCAGTTATATATCTGTCGAAAAAATTTATCTGCCAAATTTTCTTGTTTCACTTTTTTCACTTCCTTCCTTGACATTTTCCCCACGGCTAAAGCAGTGGGGGTACGGCGCTTGCGATAATCAGCCGAATATTCGATAGCAACTTTATAGCTGTCGGACTGTTTTACGTCCAAGCAGAGTCTCGCTTAGAACCTCCTAGCGATTTTGCATAGAGTTATCGATTTTAACCAGCAAAATAATGGTTGCAATAGCTATGGTACATAAAATGAATACATGCTTTGGGTACATGATAAACCACACTGGGTATATCGCTGATACAAAACATAAAACAATTTCAGATATAAGAATGATTATGGGAATTATAATATGAGAAAAGATATGTAGTAGTAGCTTTACTTTTTTCAATTTATATTTGACCTCCTTCTATTCTTTTTTACTATACTAACTTTCAATCTTACGCATCCCTTGCGGGATGTAACTGTTAACTCTTATTTCTTTCAATCTTACGCATCCCTTGCGGGATGCAACCGAGCGGCAACAACAACCCGAACAGCCACAGCATCATTTATTTCAATCTTACGCACCACTTGCGGGATGCAACGTATTTATGTGGAAGGGTAGTCAAAAGAGGGGTTGTTTCAATCTTACGCACCCCTTGTTGGATGCAACGTAACTGGAAGCCTTATCCAAGTCAGAAATCGGCTCGTTTCAATCTTACGCACCCCTTGTTGGATGCAACTACAGACGATGGGGAAGAGGTCGAAATAGAGTGGTTTCAATCTTACGCATCCCTTGTGGGATGCAACTATATAAGCCCACACCCCTGTGTCAACAAATCATGGTTTCAATCTTACGCACCCCTTGTGGGATGCAACGCCGCAAGTTGATAATTAAAAAGACCGCACCGTGTGTTTCAATCTTACGCACCCCTTGTGGGATGCAACGCGGCAGCCCAATCGCAGAGGGGGCCAAGGGGCAGCCGTTTCAATCTTACGCACCCCTTGTGGGATGCAACAGCAATATTGTACATTACACGCATTATTTCTTATGCAGTTTTGTACATTTTTACTGATATTGTTTATTTACTATTATAATTATGTGCTTACTGCATTGGATTCACCTTCAATTTTCCTTATTTATCGGTGCGAAGCTTCCCGTAAATTTATGTATACTTGATGTTCGCACTCCTCACATTCAATATTACTATACTAATTTTATAAAAAAGAAAGTGCTACGATTACGCATGAGCGAAATCGTAGCACTTCTTTTATCAAATCGGGTATTTAATTATTAACATTCGATAACTGTCCACCAATCGAGGAAGTCAGGTCCCTTGATGTATGTATCGCGGCCATCATAGGTTATTTCGAGTTCCGATTCACTGTATTCTGAATCGGGAGTTTTGCAATGTAGATGTCGAACCCACCTTCACGAGAAACACCATCGTCGCCAAGATTGTATGCAAACGCATAGTTCTTACCCGTAGAGCTTTCATCTGGCATATAAGTAAAGGTCCCCTCTTTAATGTACTCGTCTTTTCTTTTCTCAGCATACGCGATAGCTTCGTCCATACTGTTGAATAACTCCATATCTGTTTCTTCAACAGTATTCATTTCCGGAAGATTGTAATTGACCTCATATACGAGGTACATATACTTCTGGTCCACCTTCGCTTTTTCGGACTTCTGCACAGCAAGTTCCTGCTTATAGTTCTTGATTCGTTCGGCTGTTTCCTTTGCGATTCTTTCTTCTTCCTGTGCGACAAACTTGATTAGGGCTTCCATTGTTTCCTCCGTAAGCCCAACAAAGTTTGCCTTTCGCTGGAAGTCTTTGGCGGCTTCTTCGAATTCTTCCGTGTCAGCATCGCAAATCGTCTGCAATGCGTTCATTTCAAGATTCTCAAAGAAACCTTCCGGTGTGCTGCAACTTTCGGCTGCGTTTTCAATGTCTCCGTAACCAATGGTGTTGTAGACATATTGCTCCCGACAATCACAGTCATCATTGTACTGCATCCAGTCAATTAAGCCGAAATCTCTTACAAAAAATGCGTCATTATAGCTTGGTTTCATTTTCTTGGTTCCTTTCTTTTTTATCTTGTTGTACAAAGAAAAGCAGTTACTATCTTCCAAAGGATGATAATAACTGCTTTCAGAGCAGAATTGCTTAATTTTTTTGCTTTTTTGACTTTGTACTTAATTACTATACTGACTTTTTTAATCGGACGCATCCGCTATGGGATGCAACGGCAGTCGGTTTGCCGTTTCAATCTTACGCATTCTTTACAGGATGCAACGAAGAAAATCTCGTTGATACAGATGTGATTTAATTCAATTTCAATCTTACGCATCCCTTGCGGGACGCAACAGCAACATTGTACATTACGCGCATTGCTATTTATGCAGCATTGTACACTTTTTACTGATATGGCTTATTTATCTTTTTGATTGTGTGTTTACTGCATTGGATTCACCTACAATTCTCTATATTTATTGGTGCGAAGCCTTTAGTAATTTTATGTGTACTTGACGTTCGCACTTCTCACATTCAATATTACTATACTATTTTTATCCAACAAAAAAGCAGCAGCCTCAAAAAGAGGCTGCTGCTTAACAATAAAATTACTGAGTCTTTTTCAAAAGCTCTTTTGCGTGGTCCAAAACGGATTCCTCAACGGGGTGACCATTCTGGTTCAGCGCAAGGAAAACCTCCAAGATTTCCTTCCGAGTCGTGCTTTCAGGAAGCTCTGCTACGCTGGTCATTGCATTTTTGAACCAGTTCTTATCCTCTGTCGGAAGTTCATTGTAAAAGCTCCCCTTGTAAGGAAAACGGTTTTCATAGAATGCGCGAAGCGTCAGCAATCGCTGTTTTCCGTCTACGACCTCGTAAAAGCAATCATTTTTCAAAGATTCCTCGTACGGGATGTTTCTTAAAACGAAGCGCCCAATTTCTCTTCCTGCAAAGATGCTGTCGAGAAGCTTTGCTCTGTCTTCATCGTTCCAAACAGAACCGCGCTGGTAATCTGGTTCCATATCTACCCCAAAACTGTAGCACATATGAAGGAGCGATTCAATGGAACGGTTACTGAACGACATTCTGGAAAGAGGAGAATCTTTTTGTGCGTATTTTGCTTTAAGCGAAGGAGAAACGGGTCTGACATCAAGCCAAGACCAGTAGCCGTAATACTCACTATTTTCCCCGTATGTAATGCCGTAATAATAGCCATTGTCACAAACTTCATCAACGATGCAGTTCTTTAACGCACCGATGGATACTTTCTCACCTACTTTAAACTGATAGGTGGGTTCTCCTGAATGACGGCATGCTTTGAGCACGTATTCAAAAAATGCGCTATTTTTTGCAGCTTCTTTAGGTGATAAAGGCGCTTTAGGTGCTTTTTCCACTTTTTTTCTTGCCATATCTTACTCCTCCTCAGACTCTTCGTTCCATATTGTTTCTTGTACTTTTTTACTATACTCGCTTTGCGCTTTAATATCGTACAAACTTTGGTTGAACAGAAACATCATTGTCTTCCAATTTTATTGCTGCAAAAGACTTGTCTATATCTGACTCTTTTGAAACAAAATCTGCAAATAGAACGCTTTTCACCTCACTGCCATTTGCTATTGCAACGGCTAAGAGAGTGTTGATTGCAGAACAGAAAGACTTGATGTGTGTGGACGGAAGCAGAACAGATGTGGAGATATGAAATATCGAATCACCACAACTGTATGCATCCTCAGTCATAAATGAACAGGCCAAAACATCGATAGCACCGTTGAGTTGGTTTCTGGTTTCTTCTGTAAATGGGGCATCGCTTTCAATGGTCATTTCAAAGCCGTCACACAACCACATGCGGATGTCCTGTACATCTTCTTTGCCAACAGCACTGGGACTTAATGTTAGACCATCTTCGGTATATAATGCGGTTGTAATTGTGTTGCCACTATTGTAACTTTCCAAACTGCGATATACGACATTGTCTCTCAGGTCCTGAGAATCATATACGTTGAAGACATTTTCCCATTTTTCACTGCCATACTTGGTTTCTTGGTCAATGTAATGAGTAACATCATACGAGATGAAGACATCAAACGAATCTGACATAATCAGCTTCTTGATAGCTGATTCTACGTAGCTTCCGTCTTCCCAGAGCTCTTGGTTAAGTCTTCCCTCTTCTGAATTATCCTTGTTTGAAAAGGAAATTGGAGACTCTCCATCAATGTCAATTCGTAATTCATCAATTACTAAGGATTCGGCACATGCTGCACCACGAAATTGTTCAAGGTAATCGATGATGCGTTGGATAAACCACATCATTTTGTGGTCTGGATTCTTTACAGAGAACCTTTCTTTTCCAACAATTCTGGTGCTCATTTTGCTCCACGCTCCTTACGACGGTTCGCCGGAAATCGGATGATTATCAAATCCGTCGTCATCTTCTCCCATGTGAATCTGGACACCGGGCTTAAACATCTTGTTGAATTTGCCGAATACGGTTTCTCCGGAGGCTTCGAGTGCAGCGGTTGCAGATGCAACATTGCATTCATACTCGGCACGAGAGATACCGGTATCCTCCGTGAAATCAACAAATTCATGCTCAAGCTCTACCGCCAATTCGGAGTGCAAATCCTCCATCAAAGCTTCGCGAAATTCATTCGGACTTCCATCAAACTCGATAGTGAACTCGGAATCATCTTCGTCATCCGTATCAGCAATATAACGAGATATCGCCACATTCATGCTTTCTTTAACGTAATCTAAGATTTCGGTAAGTGCAAACTCAATGCCTTTTTCATAGTCTTTATCTGTATCTCCGGTTCCCATTACGCTGGCATGATACAGAAGTGCCATAACCAGTCGCTTATGAACAAGAAAGAAACATGTCCCATCCAGTTCAAAAGACTCGATGACTTTTTTGAGTTCGTTCTGCTTGTTTGCTATACGAATATTTGCTTTCATTTGTTCTCCTCCTCGGTAGTCTGGACCTCAATAATTGTCCACCAATCGATGAAATCGGGACCTTTGATGTAAAGGTCTCGATAGCATTCTTCAACGATGATGTCATCAACATTGTAGTTCCCGCAGTAATCCTTCAGACTTTTTTCGTATTCCTCATGCGCCTTCGCTTTGGCTTTATCGAGCGTCGAAAAAACGGCGTGAGAAAAAACAGCCGGAGCGGATTCCTTACTCATGTAGATGTTTTCGAGAATAAATGTTTTCATAGTTACTCTTCTACGTTTTCTTGGTCCTTTTGGGCGGCACGCTTTGCTGCAAGAGCCTTGCCACGTTCTACCAGTTCTGCACGCTGGTCATCGGTAAGCTTACGCGGCGGGCGCACTTTAATCCAAGATTTCGGGAATACAGCTTCAACCATGTCATCCGTTTTCTGGGTGATTTTTACATCATCAGGATACTCTTTTGCAAGATTCAGAAGCATCTGACGCTTTGCAGAGTTAAGAGTGTAATAGGACGCAGTGGATTCTGCGTTGTTAAAATTGATGACAGTCTCTTTCTCATAGGCTGCGCTCCAACGATTTTTCTCGTTGATTTCCATATTGTCCTGTTCCTCATCAACGGGAGCAGCAGTAGTTTCACGAATAGTCTCTTCCATTGTTTTTTCTCCTTGTATTGCTTTATTTCTTGAATATATTATACCATTTTAAAAGTCATTCTGCAACACAATCCAATAGAAAAACAATGTAGGAACAGCAAAAAGCCCGTCAGTGCTGTTGCAACTGGCGGACTTTTTTATTTGCTTTCGTCTTCTTTTGTCACGATGATATTTACAACATTGCTTGGCTCATGCTTTTGTTCAGAAGCTCTTTGCTTTCCGATTTTATAGCTCCAATACATTGCGAGCAAGAAGAACAGCGCCATCCAATTGTCTGTGGTTGATACGGTTCTTTCGCCAGTCACAAGGATTTCAACAGTCGGCCAAACGATATAACATATAGCAATCCAAATAAGAAATACCATTTTGGGTTCTCCCTTCTTATACTATTATTATACCATTTTTTATTTCATGATTCCACCTTATCCATCATCGGATTTTCGCTTACTTTAGTCCCAGAGAAGTCAAGAGTACTTCTTGCTCAAGGTCACGGATTTCTGAAATTCGTTGCTTTTGGATGCGTTTAGCAACAGATAATATCAATTGCTTCTGCTGGCGTTCGGAAAGTGTTTTTGGTTTGCATTCCACTTTCTTTCGTATTGTCCCGTTTGGCAGATATAGAAGTACACCAACATCTTCAGGGATTTCATCCTTTACTTTTGAATACATTTCTGATGGAATTGCGTAGTAATTGCAATTTCCGACAAAATTATGCCCATGTTTACTATGAAAATCTGAAACTGAAATTTTTATTTCTACACAAATAATAACGGAATCCACTTCATATTTATGAATGGTTTTATGATAGTGGCAAAATTTATGCCCGCATGTTCCTGAAAAAAAGTCTGTTGAGTGAAAATCTTTCTGGCATTGTGCAGTTTCAGCTAATTTGCTGATATCCTGAATTGTCTTTTCTGTGTGCTCCTCTTTCAGACTGTTAAGTTTGCAAATTTCTTTTTTGCATTCTGATACGAAGCATTCTTGAACACAGACATAATCCACAAGTCCAGATTTAATGGAACCAGATTCTACCGGAACTTCAAAAGCACTTAGCTCATCACGGAATTTGTCTACACGGTATCCTCCATAATTTGTCGGATGCCATTTCATAAGAGATTCTTCAATTTTTCTTGTTAAGGCTGTTTTGCTCATTGTTTCTGAATCCCTTCATTTTTTTGATATTGCTCTACTTTTATTTTATATTATCACTATACCCAAAATAGCCCCAAGGCTTTTCACCTTGGGGCGGTAGTTTGTTATTTCGATTTGAAAAGAAGTGCTGTATATGCTTCTCCAATCATAAAGCCTACAAAAGCGCCAATTACAAATGCCAACATCGTATCTTGTCCTTGCGGAAACATCTGCTCTACAAAAGATAGCGATGACGTAATATTGCTTACTGTGATTGTGCCATTACTTAAAAGATGCATTAAGATTCCGCTTCCGATTGCCGTAATTGCTAACGCCAGAATCGCAAGAATAAAGCAGAACGTGATAAGCACCTTGATTGCGGATTTCTTTGCTGGTTTACTCGTTTCCACAGCTTGGTTTGATGTTTTCTTTTTGTTTGTCTTTAACAATGCAAAAATCATAAAGACAACAACCCCAATAATAACAATGGCTGGCACAACAAGTGCAAACATCATCTGAAATACTTCATTATATGATACCATATATGTCCTCCTTATTTTTTGTATTACAGCATACTATACGCATTACTCATACATCGTCATAGTCCGGAGCATCAATTCCTGTACAGACATAGCGCAGAATCCAGCTTTGTGAGCTTCGTCTACAATTACAAAATAGTCATCTACAACAAGAACATTTTCCGGCTTGATTCCATACGCTTCCGCAAGAATTTTCGCCACTGTGATTTTCCGCTCAGGAGTAGATACTCCAATAACGTCATTGAATTGTCCCGGAAAGTGCATTTCCAACCATTCTTTTTTGAATGGAAGCGTTAAAGAATCCTTTACCCATGAGATACAGTATTTTGGAGTGTTTGTGTTTTTTGTGATTTCAATGTACATTTCAAGAAAACGCTGGACCAAATTGTTTGGAACACCGATTTTGTCGTATATCTGATATCCTTGATTATTCTCGATTTGTTCGGATATAAGTCTCTTTCGATGGTCCTCGCCGTTACTGTCAAGACTTTTTTCTTTGTAGTGAATCAAAAGTGTATCATCAAAGTCAAAAACCATCATTTTAATTTTGTTTAAGTTCATGCTTTTTTCTCCCTATCAACGATATAGCGAAATATACTGTCGTGCGTGAAATTTTGAAAGTCCTGCAATGTAAATGAAACTTGCTAAAAAAAGAGCGATGATAATGGGAACAATTTTTTTCATATATTATGGCAATTCCTTTCTTTGAAAGGGTATTTATTATTTTTGGTGGGATTCTTTACAAAAATTGGTGGTCTACTAATTTATGTAAATACAATCCCTTTGCTTTTGGCAACAAACTTACATTTACCAGATGAATACGAGTTGCCGTTTGTGTCGTAATATTCATCTGCTTTACCGTTGTGTGAGCCGCTGGTTCCTTGCATTACATGAGTTCGTTTACCAATGAGGAACACACAGCCGGGAAAGTTGCGTTTTGGATTTCGATATTCCGGATGATGTTCCTTTACCTTGAGTTTGCAAACATCATTAGGTTGGCGTTGACGGAACTCTTCCAAACTATCCGTCGTCTGTTCAGTAGCTTTATGACGATTTGTTGCCACCTTTTTACCGTTGAGCGTGTACACACGGCTCATATTTTCTTTGTGTAAGGCTCTTCTATCGTGACGACGGAACTGCTTAAGCTCATATGGTATGCGGTTGTTTATACTGTTATCGCAAACATCATTCGGTAAAACGGAACCAGCAATACAATAAGCATCAAGCCAGTGGTCTTTGCTAATACCGTGCGCTGCACGATAATCGTATGTGCTTTTCCCTGTTGTTACAAAAAAGTGCTTTGGGAAAAGAGAACTTAACTCTTTTGTCAGTGCCGGAATGATTTGATTCAATACACTCAAAGCACCGTATTTTTTGTTGAGTCCGGTTTTCTTTTTAGCGAGCTTTTCTTGCCATGTTGTTTCTTTATGTACGAGGTCGTGATGTTTTGTACACAAACCAACGATATTACTAATGGTATTGCTGCCATTTTTATGTTGAGGCACCACATGGTGGTAATGGTCAATCGTGTTTTTGCAAAACAGGCAATGGTGCTCCTGCATTTCAGAAACAGCTTCTTCAAGGCTCGCCTTCTGATAGAGTGGACCTTGCTGATATTGCCATTTCTGAATGTTAGGATTATCCAACTGCATAAACGCAAATTTATTAACCTCAAGTACGACATCACTGATAGGAAGAAACTTTTGAATTTTCTTCACCAAGTTAATGTGTGTCTGGAGTAACTGATTTGCGGTGGGTGTAAGCCAGCTTTCCGGTCTTGTGCGATTATTGAACTTTGCTTCTTTGTTCTTGATGCCGATGCAAAGAACTTCTTTCTCACAGCCCGGAAGATGACGCTTGATGACACCAATTTTCTTTGCACGCTTACTGACGCTGCCATTTTGAGCGGTATCCTGCTTCACGCATTTCTTGGAAATGGTGCCATTGGCTTTAGCTCTCCGTTGACGGCGGCATCGTTTGCCGTTGGTGCGTCTTGCGCGACGGGAATCTTTACGTTTTTTCATCAGCTTCTGGATTTCCTTATTGCGTGTCTCCAGATGCGCAGTAAAGACTGCCGTTCCATCTGCTTTAACAACTGCAACACCGATATTGGTTCTACCGGGGTCGATGCCCAAATAGAGAAGCTGCACCACATTATCCGTCTCATACAGTAACTGAATGGTAAACGGTTTTGATGCTACGACTCGCGCTTTCTTCTCTTTCAGAAGGTAGCGGACATGACCACAGCGAGTCGTAGGCATCAAAGGTTTACCGTCTTTGTTGAGCACATAAATAGTGGACACATCCGTCACCTCCTTTTACTGTAAGTCTCCCCTGCCGAAGCAGGAGGTTGTGTTTCCCTTGGCTGGGTGTTTGCTGCGAGCGGTATTGTACGAGACAATGCTACTCTTGCGGAGCTATCAACTGGGAAAATCGATAGGTGCAACAAACATCCATGTGCCTGTGATACTTATGAAATTAAGTGATTTTATTCAAACCACCAAATTCCGTAAATACCCCGAAAATTCTGTAGGCTCGAATGTACTCATAGGACGGTGCAAAAATATGTTCGACTGCATTCGCAAGTTTGGGTTCGTGTTGCCGTAGCATTGTCAATTCGTCTTCAAAATGCCCAGCAAATGGGCATCCTGCACAACCTGTGCGCTTGCATCCATATACTGTATAAGCATCACTATGGATTATGTTATAGGTTGCTTCAAATTCATCATCCTTTGCTACTTTTGCTGTATGTAAATTGCGATTTCGTGCCATAGCAATCCTCCAGTAAAACAAAAAAGGGACATCAACGCAGAACGCTGATGTCCTTTGTCTATTATTACTGTACTAATTGGGCAATTTTTTTAACTAATGCGGTCGTATAGAGAAGTGTGCTACTCCAAGCTGAAAGAATCGTAATTGCTACATACAGATATGAAAATCCGCATCCAGTAAGGTAATGGCTCTCATATGCAAAAAACAATGCGACTAAAAGTAGAAATCCACGTGGAATCATCTCTTTGATGTGTATATCCCATGTTTCAGGAGTACATATATCAGTTAAGAAATATATACCTTGATGAATTGCCTCTTTTATTCGATTAAGTTCATTCAATGGAATTCCGATGACTGGTAATATCCTTTTTGCAATTTCGACATTTCCACTTGTTATCGAATCATAGCTCATCACTAAGAAGTTCACAAATGCTACAATAGAAACTATCTTCGCTTCATCTGCATATTTGATGTAGAAGAAACTCCAAATCAAAACAATAAGATGAAGAGTACTTAAAAGTAATGAAGCAATCGTAAATATTGTACGTAGCCTAATGTTGTCGCGTTTCACGACGACATTAGAATTTTTTGCATTTTTTATCGTTGTTACGTCCATATTTTTGATATTTATTTTTAAAAAGATTATCAAATAGATTGTTTTACATGACCTTGTTGGTTGTTCGATTATTGCAATCGCGAATATACCAAGCTGCTTTGATAAGCCCATCATCATGGTCAATGAAAGACCAATAATCATGACCTTTGGCGTAAACAAAAGTCTCATCCACACAAACGCAGCAGCGCATGTTGTTTTCAGCCAAAAAAGCTTTTAGCTTTGGTCGTTCTCTGTGAAAGTCTTTTTTCTTTAAAACCGGGAGCTGCGCTCGGATGTATTTGTTTGCTTTAATTGCAGTTAAATAACCATTAGCTTTCATTCCAGCAGGAATCTCAATTCTATTGTAAATTGATGGTCTAACATCATTTTTTGCAGTTTCAACGCATACAACAATTTCTGGTTGGTGTTGATATTTCTTTTCTGGTTCAAGTCTCATTATTCTGCTCGCTTACTTCAAACCGCCAAGCGTATCCACCTGCTGTTTTACGAGAACCATTTGCAGCCTTAGAAATGCTCTTTCGGCTAATTCCCGTCATCTTTTCAGCCATAGATGCAGAAGAATAAACATTTTCTACATCTCCGGTAATAGCATTGAGCTGATATACACGTTTTGCGGATGGCTTTTTCGAATTATCTTTAGATTTTTTTTCTTTATCTGCCGGATAATCTGTGGACTGCTGGTTTACCTCTTTTTCGTCCTGACTGCTGATATCATTCATTTCGCAGTTTGAATTTTCTTTTTTCCCCTCATTTATATGGTTTTCTGAACTAGCAGCCTTGGCTTCTTTGTGTGGTGATTCTTTTGGCTCATAAATTGGGATATTTTCGGGCCAGTCGTATTCATCCTCATCCAAGTTTAAGTCATTCTTGAACTTTTCCCACTGTTCATCTTCATCAAGCATATTATTTTTGGCTTCTGCAATTTTCTTTTGCAGATATACGACTCCCGCAGTCATCGTACCTACGCAAAGTAAAATTTTGAGTAAATTATTCATCGGTTTCCTCCAATTCTCCTGCTTCGTTTAAAAGTTTCTTTACTTCGTCACGAAGAGCCTCTGTTGCACAAAGATGTTCTTTAGTCTCTTCTAGCAATTCTTTGGTTTCCGCCTGCTTATCTTCCGCTTTTTGCAGCAGATATAATGCCTCGCGGCGCTTGTCTTCACTTTTTTTCAGCACAAGCATTGCAACTGCTGCAACAGCCCCAATAGCTACAATCGGTTTAATGTTCATGAATATGCTCCCTTTCTGACGTATACTTTAAAAGACTTATATCACTATACTCAAATCATCCAAGCGGCCAGCGTCTAAAATGTATTCCAAATCCTCAATTTTGATACTTTTTTTATTGCTCTCAGTGCTATCAAATACCTTATCGTTTAATTCAACATTATACCTACTTTGTACATATATGGTGTTCCATCTTTGAAAAATCTCTACTTTCGCAGCATTTTGCATTATAGCAGTATAGTTGCAGCATAAAGCTATTTTTTATGATATTTAGTATAGTAATTATAGAAGCAACATTTATTGTTTCTACTTTTGAAATTGATTTCTTTTTATAAGGAGAAGCTAAAATGATTGATACTACATCTAGTTTGTTAGGGATGACATTACCCTCCCAAAGTTATAATCTCAACCGTAATGCTGCACTTCGTGAAAAGTATTATGCGATTTGGAATAGAAAGTATAAGGATAAGGGACAATCTATTTGGGTTTTCCAATTGAGAACTCTTTCTATTGCATTTGCAACTATCGATTTTATTGATTCCGAGAAACGCAAGGATGCCGTTACTTTTATGAGAGTCCTGCAGCAGCGTGCTGGACGTGGCAAAGATGTAATTTGCGCTTTGAATTCTCAGCTTGAGCTTGCAATGACAAATCAGGAAGACTTTATTTATGGCTTACACCGATTCTACCAAGAGTTATCAAAGAAAATAAAAAAAGAAAAGCTCTATTCCGATTATTACTCGGCTCTCGCGTATTTACAGGACTGTGTACAACGTAAATCTATTGCTTGTAAACATCCTCCTCTTTTTCTTGCCTTTCATGAAAATATTGTTATGGCAGAAATCAATCTTTTGATGCAGGGAGCCGAGTATCTCAAAAAAGATTATGATGTTTTACATCTCGTGGCAGGTATTACGTCTAATAATGACCCCATTATTATCAGAGACCCCTACCCTCTTATTGAAGTTCCTTTGCGTCAAAGTATGGCTTTGATTTCCGGTCATCCCTATAATAAGAGTGACCGTTCTATTTCTCCAAAGAATTACCAAAAAGCAATGGTTTCTTATTTTAGACGTTACGGGTATTCAAATATTTCCAATCTTGCTGATATAGAAATTCTTTACGGAGAGTCTAATCTCTATGGCAATACTGTTCTATCTATGGCAACTGTCATCAATGAATACCTTGTTGATATGCTGCCTGATAAGCCTTTTGTCGTTTTACCGAATGACATCGAAAGTTGGGTTCCGAAACTTGATACCACATGTTTTTCTGTTGAGAAGCTAAAAGCCGTTCTTCATCAACGTCGTCGTTCCTTGGCTAATAATGGAGCTGTTGTTAAACTCGATTGTGCTCAGGTGTTTCAGGAAATCAAATTAAAAGAAACCTGTCGAAACGATGAAATTGTGTGTGTGTATAAAATCAAGACTATTCATGGCGATATCTGTGGATATTACAATACCAATACTGAGTTGTTTTATTCTTGCGCAGAAGATTCCAATTGGAAAGCTCTTCATACCTATGTGATGGGGCTGGTTCTTTGGGTTTATGCTGCTTTTGTTTGTGATGTCTCCGGGATTGAAACTACTAATGATTCATTTCACTCATCCTTTTTTACGCATGATGGTACTCCAACTAATGCTCGTTTTTACATGCTTGGCGGTAAGCCGCGTAATTACTTGGACAAAGACAGTGACAATGATAAGGCTTACGGATTATTTAATAAATCGAGATATTCTGAAACTACTGATAATATCAACGGAAGCATTCGCAAACTTACTTTTGGACAAAAGCAGAACGATGAATCCATTCATTTGGCGAAGAAATACGGCATTGATTTGCATAAAGACGAATTTTATGTTGCCCCAATTATTCAGCGTAAGTGGAGCGATGAAGACGAATGATTTTTCTCTTGTCGTTTTGCTTATAACTCAATCATTTCATCTGTGAAAATATTGACCAACTATTTTATGATGATATAATAATAGGTGCTTTTATCATTTTGAAAGTTGGTGCATTACTATGGCAAAGAAAAATCGCCCTTATCATTTAACTTCTGCGGAAGAATCCGTTATGAATACATTGTGGAATAGCAAAGAACCAATGGCACTGTTTCAAATCGTTGAAGAAACTCAGAAAGATAGTGATGTGTCATGGAAACCGCGTTCTCTTTTTTCGATTGCTAATGGATTACTAGAAAAAGGTCTTATCAAAGAAAATGGCCTTGTTCGCTCTGGAAAAACTCATGCTAGAACATTTGTTGCAACCACATCTCGTGCTGTCTTCTACGCAAACATGGTAAAATACTTACTTTCTGATGAAGAAATTGTAGAGCTTAGGAATGCGTTAGAAGTGCGTTAAAACACAAAAAGGAGCCTTCCGCCAATTGCTGACGGAGGGCTCCTTTTTTATTTTATGGATATTTGCAAAATCAGGTGATTCTCTATTCGGGAATAGGTGGTCACCTAAATCAAGCGTAAAAGTCTCAATTTGCCGGGGTATCTACCATTTCATCAAAAAGCAGTGTTCCTTCATTTTCGTAACTTGCATCACCTAATGTGGCATATGTGTATTCAATGGAGTATCCCTCATCTCCATTGTAAGTGGTCTTTATAGACTGCATGTTTCCGTTGCTATCGTAGGTATTCTCGAAAGTCTGTTCGAAGTTACCCATTGTAGCATCCTTGCCTGCCTGTTTGGTTATATTGCCATGCTCATCGTATTCAGTTGTGATTTCACTGCCCTGTCCATTGTAGTAAACAGTCTGATTATCACTCATGCGCTTGTGGTATACAATATCATCAGCTCCGTCTTCGCTGATAGTCTCGACATACAGGTCATTTGCAGCCATTGTGTCGAAATCACGCGTCGTGGTCTGAATACCGTTGTCGTTTGTGATGACTTCGGTGATAGGCAACTCATGCGTATCATCATAAGTATAGGTGGTGGAGTAGTTCAAATACTGCTCGCCATTGCTTACAACGTAGGACTCCTCGCTCATTTTCCGACCATTGTCATCATAAGTGTACTGATACTGAACAATAGCGTTTCCATCCTCGTCATCGCGCTCAATTATGTCGTTATGGTCGTTAAAAACCTGTGTGTATAGGATGTTTTTTTCTCCATTGACATAAGAGACAATTTTTACAACATTGCCATTCTCATCTAACTCATTGATATTTACAGTGTCCATGTCGCTCATCTTGTCGATTTCGCGTGTGTAAACTTCATTGCCGTTTTCATCGTATTTGTGGACGGTAACAACGCCATTTTCGTCATCTGCGCTATAGCGCATTGTTTCTGTACTCAGCAACAGATTTTCTACGGTAGTTGCTTCTTCCGGTGTGCTTTCCTCGATTACGGAGCTTTCAGCCGTAGCAGTGGATGTTGCCTCCGAAGAGACGGCGGGTTCATGCTTGCTGCAACCAGCAAGCATGAGAGCTGCGACAGTTGCCATAGCAACAGTAGCAGTTAGTTTCTTGTTTTTCATGTTGTTCTCCCAAAAAATAAAATTTGCAAAAACAAAGTTTTGCATTATATAAGTATACTTACTTTTGACCACTTAAGTAAAAAAATCTGGAACCCCTGCATATTTTGTGCAGTAGCTCCGGCTGTTTATTTTTTTGCAGATGGTTATTGTGGTTAGTTATTGCCTAATCGCAATTTAGTTGTTGCTAGAATGATAATTGATTTTTTCAATGATATTCATTTCGTCGTTTGTTACATCTACATATATTTTTTCCATTGTGGATATAGTGCTAAATAGTTGGACGCTCTATGTGGTAGTTTATCGATTTGTGCTATTTGATTTTCTGATAATCAGAGAACTCTGGAAACTGCTCCTATGTGACGCTTATATATTTTCAGTAATAGTTTAACAGAAAAATTTTCTGCTACTTCTTGTACATAAATAACTTCTTCTTTGTTTCCTATTATTAGTGTCAATTTCTATTATACCAACAGAAAAGCCGCTCACCCGAAGGTGAACGGCTAATTGTGTTATTGAAAGTTCAACAATTTGTTAAGCCATTCTGGTCGATAAGTTCCAATAGGAAGAATCTGTCCGTTACGGTACTCCGCCACGAGCAAAAATCCATTGTTGTTATCGAAGAATTTAGCTTCATCACAGTACGGTAAAACTTTGAGGACATCCTCGAAGCGGTGAGAAAAGCGAGCTTCAACATCCTTAGTTGGAATGTTGTGTCCCCCACGTTCTACACGATTTTGAATTCGTCGTATGCTTTCTTCTACTGTATCCAAACCAACATAGTAGAGACGAATATAATATCCTGCCTCTTTTGCTCGCTTGCAAAGACGTTTCGGATATCCGCCGGAGAGCGTTGTTTCTTGCGTGAAATTCACTCCATCTTTCAAAGCAGTTTCAATGCGTTTGACAGCAAGTTTTCCACCCTCATATTCATCATTTCCACATTGAGCAGTTAGTTTGTCAGGGTCAACCACAATACCTAAATCGTTGCGCTCAGAGCGCAAAGAACCTGTTAAACTGGACTTTCCGGCTCCATTTACTCCGCCAATTAAAGTATATGTTTTCATGGTATCACCTCATTTCTATTATACAACATTATTACGCAAACTGCAAATTTTCATCAATCATGGCAAGGAGACCCACAACTTCAGTCGTGGAAAAAATTGCCCGTTCACATCCTTTCTATATTGAAATCTGCAATTTGAATTGCGTCTTCAAACTCTTGTGATGCTTCGTCGAGACCGTCTAAGTCGATGTTTTCAACCTGCCAGACATAGACTGGACGCAGCGTGCAGTTGGAACCGGGTACTACGCCGTAGCCTGTATTGTATTTAAAATCCACACATTCCCAACTATCGAGATACTCCTCGCCGTTCCAACCATTGGCGGCGTAGTAGTGACCGTTAAGAAGAAAGACGGGGATGTGAGATTCAAAGAAGAATCCGGCACTTTTAATTGGACCAGTCATAAATTAGGGCAAGTAGCCCCGCGACTTTAGTCGTGGGATGAATTGCCCATTCACATCCTTTCGATTCGATAAATTGGCAGCTAATAAAAAGCTGCTCACTCTTCAACAACATGAACCACATACGATACAGGTCCACAGAGTTCCGGGTCGTTTTCGACAGTCATTTCCCAGTCACCGAAGAAGTTGTCCTCGGCACCGGAGCAGCCAATGCTTTCACCATCCTTATCATACCAGCAAGCCTGCGTCCACGGAGAACTTTCCGGGTCATTCGCATGGGATTCCGGAGGGCAGCAAACCATCACATCAACAGTTGTGCCGTTGTGAAATTCAGCGTTGACAGAATGAGTTTCATCCACATCCCAGTCCAAATCCTTTCCGGAAAGCAAATCGTTGATGATTTTTGCATCCTTGCGGTCAACCTTAATGGTAGTTTCGTAGACAATGTTGAAACCAAAATGGCAGAAGTCGGTTTCGTCGGAGAGATAATCACCGATAGCATCAGCGTCATCATCGATATCATCCGGAATTACCATCTGGTTCGGAAGGTCCACTTCCTCGTCGTCGGTATCCCACTTGATATTGGTGGCAACGCGTTTGCTCTCGAAAGTGGCATCATGATGAGTTTCCCACGAATAATGAATACGCTCAGAATCAACGCATACGGCGTTGGTATCCTTGTCAAAATAGCCTTCCTGTTCGCATTCATAGCTGATACTCAGAATACCTTCTACGCGCTTCTCAACCAAGTCAGGAATAGACAGCGCAATCATATCATGCGTGATATTCCCAACATATGTTTTGAACGCGGCGACCGCATCGGAAAAATTGTCGCGGCAAATATCCGTCGTTACAGCAAAGTTCAGGTTCTTTTGAGTGTCATCAGAAAAGATGTTGTAAGCAAACACTACATCTACGGAAAACTTATAAGTGTTCTTTTTCATAAAAATTTCTCCCTTTGTCAGGCCACATCAAGCATCATCGCATTGATAGTCGTGGCCAGTTTTTTCGATTTTCTAAATAAATAATTCTTGTAGAAAGTGGTGCCGGGATTTACCTAAAATGCCATTTCAACCATTGCTATTACTCCTTTTCCATCTGTACAGTCCAGCCGTTCACGTCGGAATAAACCGCATAGAGCAGTGTTGCGAAATTATAGCCTCCGTCATACAGCGTATAACGAAGGGAAATGTTCAGCGCAAGAGTGCGTTCCTTGACGGTGCCATCACAATCAAGATAGCTGAATATCTTTGTTGGATTGGAAAACCATGCTTCACGTTCTTTATTGAATTTATCTTCATCGTATTCCACGACTTGCTTGAAACACGAATCAAACGTAGTAAGCTTGACCGACGAAAATACATCAGCCATCATCCCGCACTTTTCAATCAATTCATCCGGCCATTCGACTTTGATGATTGCTGCACCATCGCGCAATTCTTTCAGTTCTTTGCGGGGGCTCAGCGAGACGTTGTAGCGTTCACTGAGGAAGGTGAACAACCAAGACCAGTCAATGACTTCCAGAAAGTTGGATGCTTCCTTGGAATCCATGAAAATTTTGATTTCTTTCCGTGCCATAGTTTTATCTCCTTATTGTTATGGGGTATTTATTATTTTTGGTGGGATTCCTTACGAAAATTGGTGGTCTACTAATTTATTTGACGGGCTGCATGTCTTCGAGTTCAGCACTAAACCGGAACGGTCGCGTACTTTTATCGTAGTTTTTCCACGTGGCCACATAGTCTTTGTCGTACTGCTCTTCAAGCGGCTTTTCATACATTGCATCGCGGACGAGAATCTGCATACCGCCATCCTGTGTGACCGAAACCATATTCACCTCATCAAGCATGTGAGGCAAGATGTTATCGACGTTTTCCACATCACAGATAATGTCATACCGTGTCCCACGCCCCAGACAAACATTCTGGTCGTAGGCATTCGTGACATAGATGTACATTTTTTGGTCATAGCGCGTTAACGAAAAGATTTCACAAAGCTTCATGCCTATTACTCCTCTCTGCCATAATCTTTTACGCCAGAAATTTCCTTGATATTCTTCCAGATACTATTGGCAATTTCAAGATAGGTAGCAAATCGACTTACAGAGTGACCTCGCCAAGTACCGCCGTTGCCGTTGATGCCGTTACGAAGTTTGATGCAGCCACCGCCATTTTCTTTCCAGTCATGCAGGTTGACAGAGTAGTCGTCCAGCAAAATGCAGGAAGAATTGATAGTGAGTTCACCAATTGCTTTCGCTGCAGCTTCTGCTTTGCTGATGCCGCACGGAACAAAGATACGGTTTGCCTTGGGAATAGCCGGGAGATAGGTGTCCAGCCATTCGTTCTTTTCTCTTACGGAATACGGATTCTCCGGCATGTATGCCGAAAGAATATGAATATCAATTTCCGGATGAATACTGTTCAGCCAGTTGATGGCATCTACCACCTCCTCGTATGGAGGCAGGTCACGGAAATAGTCTTCCTGTAAAAGGTCCTCAAAGCATGCTGCTTGTTTCCAAGTTGCCAGTGTTCCATCCATATCCACAAAAAGATGGACGGAGGGTTTGTAAGTTGTACTTTTCATAGATTTCTTTTCCTTTCTGTTTTTGGATATTTGCAAAATCAGGTGATTCTCTATTCGAAAATAGGTAGTCACCTAAATCAAGCCTTAAAATGAGGCAACAATTTTTTTATGTTTGTTGCCTTACGGTAAGTCACTCTTACAGAATGTAAGAGGTAGT
>ERZ827168.2025-NODE-2025-length-25120-cov-5.556992_pt1 | contig 25120 bp, 18 predicted proteins | sample MGYA00519868_ERZ827168 | MGnify/ENA primary metagenome ERZ827168 (study PRJEB31778, sample SAMEA3449271) | human gut metagenome | biome: human gut; feature: human-associated habitat; material: faeces | place: United Kingdom | collected 2010/2012 ...
TTTTGTCGCTTTGCAAGCAAAATCCCACTAAACCCTATAGGTTGCGGATTTGAGGATAAACTAAAAATGGGCACGACAGCGAAAGATTTGTTGTCTATCAATAATACGTTTGTTCAAATAAGCCAAGATTGCATTGTGAACTTGACTTATTTGATGTTCATCGAGAATAAGACCTTACGATGCGAGTTCTATCCCCCCTTCCAAGAGGAGGAGAGGATCGCCTCGCATCGCTATTTTAAACAACTGAGAGAACGGCTGGATATTATTTGATGGTTCCTCTTCTTTTCTCCCTAATTTTATCTGTTTTGCAGGGTGTAATAGGCTTCTGAAGTGAATAACTAACGGCTTGTCGAGTGAATAACTAATCACTTGAGAAGCCTTTTGCAAGCGATTAAGTATGTTGTCTAAATGATTCATTTTCACCGCATAAGGAATTTACATTTCAAGTCGTAAATTATTTACTTCAGTAACGGATAGTGCCTACTAAGATTTGCTTATTTTCTGACATTTACATACAAGAGAGTCAATATATTCTAGCCATCCAATCCGCGAAAAAGTAGTCATATACCCTATAAAAGCCATCTTCCTGTGTTATCAAATCATTTTTCAACAGAGGTTTGACCGCAGATTGTACAGAACTGGCTGAGGGTAGCTTGTATTTTTTGATAAATGCTGATGACGTGAGACCTTCTGCTCTGCCCTCTTTGGCGATAGCTTGTAAAACAAGTTTTTGTTTGGGAGCAAGATTGGCAAGTAGATCCTTGTAACTACTTTCTTGTGTTAGAATCACATTCTTGCGGGCTATTTCTATCTTATCCATACTACAACGCTCACCCTCTTCGGTCAATGCGAAAAGTTCGTTCATTATCATTTGCACAAACCAAGTATAGCCATCGAACATCCGATAAACTTCTTCTATTACGGATTTGTCAATAAGCTTTCCCCTTTGCTCAAAAAGCCGGTTGGCGAACTCCACATAGATATGAATGGGTATTGGCTCAAGTCCTATACTAATAGCGCTTTGATAAAAAGGCTTGGAAGAGGAATTAAACATATTACTCATCAAATGGCGTTTACTGCCGGAGAAGATAAACATAGTCTGCTTGCATTGTTGAATCTTGGTTCGCAACAACGCTTCTACATTTTTCTCCTCATAGCCGCCAATTTGTTGGAACTCATCGATCGCCACGATACATGGTTTATCTGCGGTCTCTAGATAAGCGAAGATCTCATCAAGTGTTGTTTGTGGTGCTTGAATGTCTCCTAGCCCAATATCAAAACAAGGTTCTCCGGTTACCATATCCAGTTTAAAACCCGCACGCAATGAGGTTATGATTTGAAAGAACCGTTCCGTCCAAACCGTTTTCTTTGGCTTCAATTCGTCATAGATGGCTTTTCCTAATAGATATACGAACTCTGTTAATGAAGTAGTGGCATAAATATCCACAAAGAACGCATGATAATTTTTTTCTATCGATTCTTGACGAAAAAGATGTTGGATCAATCCGGTCTTACCCAAACGGCGTGGAGAAATCAATGCGACATTACGTCCGTTCTCAATCTGTTTAATCAAGAAGCTTGTCTCTCCCTCACGGTCACAAAAATATTTGTCTGATACATACCTACCCACGACAAAAGGATTCATCATTGCGATTGTCTCCATAATATAAATACATTTTATTGCAAATATAATAATTATATCCATAATAAAGAAAGGAAACGGTATGTTTCACTTGCACGTGTGGGAGTCCGTGGCAAATAATTTGATATATAGTGATTTAATTCGATTATTTATATATCTTCGCATTGTAGAAACCGCCGTTTCGGAAACAGCGGTTTCGGAACTGTGTATTATTGCCATGCGTAAAGATTAATCTTTAGTATCGAAAGAATGGAAAAACAATCATTTATCGCTCTAGTAAAGCGTTATTATCCTTGGATCTGCAGTATGGAGAAGGCTGCTTTTCGTATACATGATGATGTGAATCAGAAATATGATCATGTGTTGCCTTATGGATTTCATCTGAAAATGACGGTATCGTATGTCTCTCGCTACGGATATCTGGTAGCTGAGACCGAGGCGGATATACTGATTTTGTATGCCTCTGCTTTTCTGCATGATACGATAGAAGATGCACGGATGACCTATAATGATGTCGTGAAATTCCTGAAAGAGTTCAAGGGGGGAGGCTTTGTCTTGCCGGAAGGCGTGAGACAGCACTTGGAAGACCAAGTTCCGGAAATCGTATACGCCTTAACGAATGAAAAAGGACGAAACCGGGGAGAACGGGCGAATGACCTGTATTATCAAGGAATACGGCAGACTAAATTCGCTTCTTTTATAAAAATATGTGATCGGCTGGCGAATATCCAATATACGATGATGTTTGTTTTTGCGAACCGGATGTTGGATGTTTATCGTAGAGAGTATCCGGAATTTATCCGATCGATCAGTGAAGGTGCGGTTACACAGGTGCCGGATGCCATGAAGGAGGAAGCGGAACGTCTGTTAAATAGCGAATCGTATATTATATAGTCTCCTCGAATGTCTTTTTTTCAGAAATCCATACGGAGCGATGAAGATCTGCTCACCTCATTGAGGCAGGGGAGCGAGGATGCGTTTACTGTTATTTATGAGCGGTATCATAAATTATTGTATGTGTTGGCCTATAAATATTTGAAAAGTACATATTCTTCGGAAGATGCCGTACAGCAAGTTTTTCTGAAATTGTGGGAGGCACGTTCCCTACTGATGGTGAACGTGAATTTAAGGAACTATCTCTATACAATGCTAAAGAATCACGTATTAAATGAGATCCGGAATAATAATAGCGCCGTAGAGAAAAATTATGAGATCGTACAATCAGCGCCGGAATATGAGGATGAACTGCTTATAAAGATAGAGGAACAAGATATGATGTCTCATTTTTACCAAGCGATCGATCACTTGCCGGAGCAGAAACGCCAAGTCTGTCTGTATAAGCTGAAAGGGAATCTTTCTAATCAAGAAATCGCCGATAAGATGAATATCTCGGTCCCCACGGTAAAAACACATTATGCGCAAGCGATAAAAATACTGCGGGCACATTTCGAGAGACTATTTTTATTTCTTTTATATTTGTGGAACTCATCCTATTGATGGCTTTGCGTGTCAATTGATAAAAGGAAATGCATATGAAAATACCCGATCTATCGATCATAGAGAAAACGCTAAATAATGAGGCTACTTCCGAGGAGTCTTGTGAGGTTGTTCGTTGGTTTAAGACCCCGGAAGGACAGGCATGGCTTGCTGAGCGTATCGATCAGGATGAGAAAACGATTCATATGGGGGAGGAAGAGGCATGGATCGACCATCCGATACCCTCAGCCGTAATGTATCAGAATATTATGCGGCAACTCCGCCGACAAAAAATACGCCGTTTTATAGCGTATGCGGCTGCGGTCTTTATACCGATTGCTTTAATTATAGGACTTTTCATACGCATAAACTCACAAGTGGATTTGTTGGCGGATGATGGCTATGACGAGGTGTACGTACCTAATGGGGAACGCATGCAGCTGCTTTTTCAAGATGGAAGTAAGGTCCATTTGAATTCGGGAAGCCGTATTCGTTATCCGAAAAAATTCGGTCTCTCCGAACGTAAGGTTTATTTGGAAGGAGAGGCTTGGTTCGAGGTCGCCAAGAACAAGAATCGGCCTTTTATCGTGGATCTTTCTTATATGGATATAAAAGTGTTGGGTACTACCTTTGATGTGAAAGCCTATCCGGAGGAAGAAGCTATATTCGTCGCTTTAGAGACAGGATCTATCGAGTTGAAATCAAGATCCTTCAAATCTTATCAATTACGCCCGGGAGAAAAAGCGGTTTATAACAAGGCTTCCGGACGTTGTGAGGTACTCCGTTCCCACGATGTCAAGATGTATTCGGCATGGAGACGTAATGTGCTCGTATTTAAGAGCGCCCCTTTATCGGACGTAATGAAAACATTGGCTCGAACTTATGATATATCCTTTGACGTGAAGGATTCTGCCGCTTTGCGATATACGTATACGATAACGACCGATAGCGTCAATTTGACCACGGTATTAAAAGAATTGGAAAAAATCACGCCTGTACTATTCGAGGAAAAAGGGGGTAAGATAGAAGTCCGGATGAAAAAATAAAAAAATTAGCTATAACGACTCATCCTTTTTGATTTGTCGTGTGTCTATTTGATAGGAGAGCAGGAAACAGAGTGTTAACCTTAAAATAGATATGCGTATGGATTCCTCATAAATAGATAACATAAGAACAGCCGAAAAGCTCCTACCCTTTTCGGCTGCCGATCGTATTAAAAATAAATTTCTAATACCAACTATTAAAATCAATACAAATATATGAAAGAAAAGCAAGAAAGCCCTCGGCGTAGGTGCCTTTTAATATTAATTGAGAAAATACCGAATGCCATGAAGTTAACCTTTCTATTTTTAGTCATATCCTTGCTGAGTTTCACGGCTACCGCCTCGGCTCAGCGGGTTTCTATTGTGCTGGACAATGCGAAAGTGGAGAAAGTTTTAGCTACCATCACCCACCAAACCGGGTTGAGTGTTGCGTATAGCAAACAAATCGTAGATTTGAATCGGAGAGTGAGCGTTAATTTTACGAATGCAGAATTGACAAATGTATTGGATAAAATAACGGAGGGCACGTCATTAAGTTATGAAGTTAAAAATGGAAAGATCTACTTATTTGAAAAACCTATAGCGAATGCGGTCACCCAGCAAGCCAAAAAAATAACGGGTGTTGTTGTCGATTCAAAAGGGGAACCTATCATTGGAGCGAATGTTGTGGAGAAAGGTACTACAAATGGTACGATAACAGACTTTGATGGTAAATTTATTTTGGAGGTATCGGATAACGCGACACTTCAATTTTCTTATATCGGCTTTATGCCAACAACTGTCGCTATTGCGGGACAGACTTCATTGAATGTACGTTTAAGGGAGGATACACAGGCTTTGGATGAGGTCGTAGTTGTAGGTTATGGAACCCAGAAGAAAGTAAATTTGACAGGTTCTGTTTCTTCCGTGAAGTTTGATGAGGAATTGGCGAATCGTCCGATCACTGATGCTTCTCAAGCACTTTCCGGAAAGGTTTCCGGCGTGTGGATCAGCCAGAATTCGGGTAAGCCGGGAGATGATGGAGCGCAATTGAGAATTCGTGGCTGGGGTACATTGAATAATTCGGACCCGTTGGTGATTATTGACGGAGTAGAAGGGGTATTCAGCCAAGTAAATCCGAGTGACATCGAAAGTATCACAGTCTTGAAGGATGCGGCTAGTGCGGCTATTTACGGATCAAAGGCCGCTAACGGTGTCGTTTTGGTTACGACGAAGATGGGAAAGAATAATGAGAAAACCCAAGTAGAGTTGAACTCTTACGTCGGAATGCAGCAGATCGGACGTCATTTTGATTTAGTGACGAATAGCGCCGAGCATATGACTATGGCGAATCAAGCTTTGGTGAATGGGGGAGAGAACCCTCTTTTCTCGGAAACATTGATCTCTAATTTCGCTAATGGAACAGATCCTTATAAATACCCGAATACGGATTGGTATGACTCTCTTTATCGGAATGCTTTAATAACAGGGCATAATTTATCCATTCGCGGTGGATCGGAGAAACTATCTTCCTTCTTGTCTTTGAACTATTTGAGTCAGGAAGGTATTTTGATGAACTCTAAGGCGGAGCGGTTCGGTATCCGGGCAAATGTGGAGTATAAAGTGAATTCATGGTTGAGAGTTGGCGCTCGTTTGAATTATACTCGTAGGAATTCCCAAGAGCCTTTTGATTTGTTCCGTGTATTCGAACAGCAACAAGGCGCGGCTCCTTTCATCGCTCCATATACCCGGGATGGCCGTTTCGGTTCGGTAGAAGCGATTAAGGATGATGGTACTTTATTGTATACGACTTATCAGCCGGTTATAGACGCTTCGAACGGGGCGACTAAAACATCCAAGGATTATATGGCAGTAAATGCTTTCGCTACCGTGGATTTTACGAAAGACTTGAACTTACAAGTAACATGGGCCTCTAATGGCAATTGGAAAATGGTTGATAAATATAATGAGACCCTTTATGGATATACGGATTCTGGCATAGAGACGATACCGAAAAATTACAATCGTGATGGTATTGTGTTGAGTAGAGAGCAAGTATCGACCATGCGTAATAATTTCCAAGCGACATTAAACTATAGCAAGCGATTTGCGGATAAGCATTATGTTGCCGCTATCCTTGGTACCCAATTGGAGAATTACAGTATAAAGAACGTATTTGCCCGAAGAACCAACCCTCCCAAAGAAGGATTAACCCAAGTGGACGCGGGAACGGAAGGTATCAAGGGAGAGGGAAATTTTGAAGGTCTACGCATGGCATCTTATTTTGGTCGATTGAATTATGCCTTTGCGGATAAATATTTATTTGAGATGAATCTCCGTGCCGATGCCTCCTCTCGTTTTAAACGGGGAAATCGCTGGGGTGTTTTTCCGGGCTTCTCTGCAGGATGGCGTTTGAGTGAAGAGGCGTTTATTAAGAACCTGAATCTGTTTTCTAATTTGAAACTACGTGCGTCGTGGGGACAATTAGGCAATCAAACCATTGAAGGATATTGGCCTTATTTAACAGTGATCTCCCAAAATTATGACTTGAGTTATAATTATGGAGGCTCATTGGCTCCGGGTGCTGCCGTAACCGCTTTGGTGGATGAGGATATTACTTGGGAAACTACCTCTTCCTTGGATATTGGCGTGGATTTGGGCTTCTTAGGTAATAAGTTGAATATAGAAGCTGATTACTTCAATAAAAAAACAACCGATATTATCGTTCAATTGCCAATACCAAACGTATTAGGGGATAAGACCGCGCCGTTTGAGAATGTGGGCGAAATGAAAAATAATGGTTTTGAGTTAGTCGTGAATTATGATAATCTTGAGACGAGCAGAGATCGCCTTGGATTTAACGTAGGACTAAACTTTACGTATATCGATAATAAAGTAACGAAATTTCAAGGTGGAAACTCTCCGGACCAGCTTTATTTGATTCGTGAGGGATATCCGTATAAGGCTTTGTATGGCTATAAAGCGGTTGGCATCTATCAATCGGACGAAGAAGCCGCTCAACATATGCATAGCAATGGGCTTAAGCCGGAAATGGGAAATCTGAAATACGAGGATGTTAATAATGATGGAAAATTAGACTATCAAGATAAACAAGTACTTGGTAATACGATTCCTAAAATTACGTATGGACTTACTGCCGGCTTACGCTATAAAGGGTTTGACTTAAATATCTTATTCCAAGGTTTGGGACAGGCGAATGCGTTTACGAAGAGCGGCATGACCCGTATGCAATACGAATGGCTGACTATTTCTGATAAATGGCGGGATGCGTGGAGCCCAGAGAATCCGGACTCAAATATACCGATGCTTCGGTTTGACTCTTCATGGGACACGTATGACTCCTCATTTTGGGTACATCGTATCGATTTCTTGAAATTGAAGAACTTACAATTAGGTTATGCGTTCCCTGAATGGATTACCTCAAAGCTAAAAATGCAACGGTTGTATGTATATGCGAATGCCCAGAACCTGTTTACGATTATGTGGAAAAAAGGGTATGAAGGATATGATCCGGAAAGAAATACGTTTGATTCGGGTACCAATTATTACCCGACTCCGAGAATATTTACATTTGGTATAAATCTTAATTTCTAAAAGTATGAAACAGTTATTAGCATATTGCTTATCAATTATACTATGTGTCTCTTTCACGGGATGTATGGAGAATTATTTGGATTTGTATCCTGAGGATAAGATTACTTCGGCGAGTTTCCCGGAAAATGAATCGGATATCAAACTCCTTTTAAATGGTGTCTATGCTCAATTGAGGGAAAAAGAGGTTTATAATCAAGGCTTGTTTGGCTTTGGCATAACGGATGGAGCTACCCCTAACGCATTTAACTGGGGAACGGATGAGGTTTTTAATAAGTTGGGTGCCGGGCGATTGAGCTCTAGTGACGGAGGAGTCGTAACGTATCGTTGGAAAAGATGTTATGAGATAATCTCCCGGGCAAACTATTTGTTGGCCTGTATGGATTTAGTGGATTTATCGGAAGAAGCGAAAGCCAAATATTCAGGTGAGACTCATTTTCTACGGGGACTGGCTTATTCCGTGCTAGCGGAAACCTATGGTGGGGTACCTATTATATTGACGAACATTTCCACGGAAGAAGCTCGTAGCTTGAAGCGGGCGAGTTTGGAGGAGACTTGGCAACAGGCGTTGGATGATTATGAGGTTGCGATCACCAATTTGGGAGTGGATGCTCCCGAGCCGGGGCGTGCTACCAAGGGGGCGGCTTTAGGTATGAAAATGCGAGCCTACTTATACCAAGGTAAATACAAGGAGGTTCTGTCTTGTGTCGAGCAAATTGATGCGTTGAAGAAATATGGTCTATTCCATAGTTATGAGGGTTTGTTTGATCCGGCGAATGAGAACAATAAGGAAGTATTGTTTGATATCCAATATATTGAAGGCGAGAATTCGCAAGGTTCCTATATTGACCAGTATTGCGGAACGGGTACCGGAAGTTGGACCCGTGGAAGCCGTTATGTCCCTACGGATGATTTGGTAGCGGCTTATGAGACGATCGACGGCTCTCCTGTAGATCCCGAGAATCCTTATGAGAACCGGGATCCTCGTTTAGGTTTCACGGCTGTACTTCCGGGTTCTTATTTCTTGGGCTATCGTTTCCCTAATTACCTGTATCCGGGAGGTGCGTTTAATCATGCCGGTAATCGGTTGAAACATTTAAGTACCCGTAAATATCGGATTCAGGATGAGTCAAAGCTTCCTCCTTCCGGGCAGTCTTATATCAATGATATCATACTGAGATATGCGGATGTCTTATTGTCAAAAGCGGAGGCGATTATTGAGACGAATGGAAATGTGGCGGATGCGATCGCTATCCTCAACCGGATCCGTACGGAAAGGGATGACGTTAAGATCTCTTTGCTGCCGACATCTATGAGCCGTGAAGAGGCTCGTGAGAAAGTAAGGCATGAGAGACGGATTGAGTTAGCATTAGAAGGACGTTATTGGTCAGATGTAAAACGTTGGAAAATCGGTAAGGAACTTTACCCTATGATTATTAAGGATCATGAGGGTAGCGTGATCGAGACGAAGTTCCCAAATGGCTATTTGGAATATTACGATTTATTACCGATTCCTGATAGCGAGCGCTCTTTGAATCCGAATTTGGATCAGAACCCGGGTTGGTAATGTTCAACTAAAAGAAGGATGAAATGAAATTTATATCTAAACTAATATCTGTATTAGCTTTTTCCGGAGCGGCCGTGGCTACTCAAGCGGCGGAAAGGCCAAATGTGATCATCGTATTTATCGATGATTTCGGATATGGGGATTTAGGTTGTTACGGGAGTACGAAGCATCGTACTCCCCATATCGACCAGATGGCTAAAGAGGGAATACGACTGACCGATTTCTATGTGGGTTCGAGCGTGAGCACACCTTCCAGATCGGCTTTATTGACAGGGTGTTATCCAAGGCGAGTCTCCATGCATGTAAATGCGGACCCTACACCTTTGATGTCCAAAGGGAGGCAAGTGCTATTTCCAGCTTCGCATAAAGGCTTGAATCCCGGTGAGATAACGATCGCCGAGTTGATGAAGGAGCAGGGGTATGCGACGGCTTGTATCGGGAAATGGCATCTAGGGGATCAATTGCCATTTCTTCCTACCCGGCAGGGTTTCGACTATTATTATGGTATTCCTTATAGTAACGATATGGATCGTACGTATTGTCCGTTACCCTTGATGGAACAGGAGGAGGTAATAGTGGCTCCTGTCGGTCATGATTCCTTGACGATTCGTTATACCAATAAGACTGTGGAGTTTATAAAGTCTCATAAGGAATCTCCGTTCTTTATTTACTTGTGCCATAATATGACTCATAATCCGTTAGCGGCTTCTCCCGCTTTCAAGGGAAAGTCTCAGAATGGACTCTATGGAGATGCGATCGAGGAATTGGATTGGTCGATGGGAGTCTTGCTTGAGACTTTAAAGGAGGAAGGATTGGATCAAAATACCTTGATTATCTTTACTTCCGATAATGGTGCGGATGAACACTTCGGTGGTACGAACCGTCCGTTGAGAGGCCAAAAGGGTACGACGTATGAAGGTGGGTTCAGGGTGCCTTGTATAATGAGATGGCCCGCTAAAATACCGGCGGGACAGGAAACTGATAATCTGGTGACTTCGATGGATTTCTTACCGACATTGGCGCATTATTGCGGTTATGCGGTTCCTTCCGACCGGGTGATAGATGGGCATAATGTGTCTGGAATCTTGGAGGGAGAATCGATGGCATCGCCCACGGAGACTTTCTATTATTACCAGAAACAACAATTACAGGCGGTACGTTGGGGAAACTGGAAGTATCATTTACCTTTGAAGGAACGTATCAAAGGCCCTCACTTCCCGGATACGGAAGTCGGTGAAGCTCGTTTATATAATTTGGCGAATGATTTGTCGGAAACAACCAATGTCATCGATAAACATCCCGAAGTAGTGACGAAGATGAATCAATGGATCGAACAGGTTCGTAGTGATATGGGAGATTGGGGATATGAAGGCCGGAACCAGCGTCCTGCCGGTATTATAGATGAACCTTTTCCCCGTTTACTTAAATAAAAAGATACGCATATGAAAACACTGAAATCATTGTCTGTTTTAACAGCGGCGGTATTATCGAACAGCTTGAGCTTGAACGCTGCCTCGGATGCGGCCAATAAGCCTAATTTTGTAATCATATTCTGTGACGATATGGGATATGGGGATTTGAGTTGCTATGGGAATCCCACGATCCGCACACCGAATATAGACCGTATGGCTTGTGAAGGAATGAAGCTGACCCAGTTTTATGTGGGGGCTGGGGTCTCTACGCCAAGTCGGGCCGCATTAATGACCGGACGTTTGCCGGTTCGAAATGGATTATATGGAGATCGGGTAGCCGTACTTTTCCCTAACTCAAAGGCAGGGTTAGGGCAAGACGAGGTTACGATCGCCAAAGTTTTACAACAAAACGGGTATGCGACCGGCTGTGTAGGCAAATGGCATTTAGGAGCGTTTTCTCCCTATTTACCGACGGATCATGGTTTTGATACCTATTTCGGCATACCTTATTCCAATGATATGAGCCCCGTTCAGAATAAAGGCGCGCATGCACGGAATTTTCCTCCGACTCCATTGATAGTGGATGGTAAGCAAATCGAATCGGAACCGGATCAGGGAGAATTAACCCGTCGCTATACGGAGAAAGCGGTATCGTTCATCAAGGATCATTCAAAGGAACCTTTCTTCCTTTATTTCGCTCATACCTTCCCGCATATCCCATTGTACACGAATGCCCGTTTCGAGGGAACGAGCAAACGAGGCCTGTACGGAGATGTGGTTGAGGAAATAGACTGGAGCGTTGGGGAGGTGTTGAAGACTCTGCGTGAAAATGGCTTGGACGAGAATACGTTTGTTATTTTTACCAGCGATAACGGCCCTTGGCTGACGGAGCATGAGAATGGTGGTTCCGCAGGTCCGTTGAAGGATGGCAAGGGTACTTGGTGGGAAGGTGGCTTCCGGGTTCCGGCCATTTGTTGGATGCCGGGAAAAATCAATCCGGCGATCAACGATGAGATTATGACCTCGATGGATTTATATCCGACTTTCCTCTCGATGGCGGGTATCGAGCAACCGAAAGATCTTGTATTGGATGGCGTGAATCAAACCGGATTATTGTTTGAGGAAAAGCATTCCGCCCGTGATGAAGTTTATTATTGGTGGGGAAGCGAGTTGATGGCGATCCGTAAAGGGGAGTGGAAGTATTATTTTAAGACGATCAAGGACCAATATCTGCGTACCTGTAAGATCGAGACTCCGGCAGAACCCTTGTTGTATAACGTGGAGACAGATATCTCGGAGAGGTTCAATCAGGCGGAGAAGCATCCGGAGATCGTGAAATTACTGATCGAGGCCGGTGAGAAACATAAGAAAGGAATGAAGATCAAGCCTTCCGTATGTGATATGATGTAATGGGACATTTAAAAACACTAGATTAGATGAATAAATATATACTAACAGCGGCTTGCGGATTGGCTTTTTCCGCAGCTTCCGCACAAACAAAGGCTTTGCCGGATAGCCCGAATATCCTGCTGATTTTGGTGGATGATTTGGGATATGGCGATTTGTCCTGTCAAGGAGCCGCCAAGGACATTCAAACTCCACATATCGATAAATTATTAAATGAAGGAGTTCGTTTCACGAATTTCCATGCGAACTGTCCGGTCTCCTCTCCTAGTAGAGCCTCGTTATTAACCGGGCGTTATCCGGATATGGTAGGCGTGCCGGGAGTCATTCGTACGCATAAAGAGGATAGTTGGGGGTATCTGTCGGAGGATGCCGTATTATTACCCCAGATGTTGAAGAAAAGAGGCTATCATAATGCGATGGTTGGAAAATGGAATCTAGGATTGGAGTCTCCGAATACCCCTACGGAAAGGGGTTTCGATTTCTACCGGGGATTTTTAGGGGATATGATGGATGATTATTATACCCATCGTCGTTTCGGAAATAATTATATGCGTGAGAACTTGAAAGAGATCGATCCACAAGGACATGCTACAGAGATTTTCTCTGATTGGGCGATCCGTTACCTGTCGGATATGAAGCAAAAGCAAGAGCCTTTCTTCTTGTATCTAGCTTATAATGCCCCACATACCCCGATACAACCTCCTCAGGAATGGCTGGAAAAGGTGAAAAAGCGTGAACCGTCACTTCCTGAGAAGCGTGCTAAGATTGTCGCCTTGATTGAGCATTTGGATTATAACGTCGGACGTGTGTATGAGGCCTTGGAACAGAATGGCCAGTTGGAGAATACGATCATTATATTTACCTCTGATAATGGAGGGCAGGACGATGCGGGTGCGAATAACGGCCCGTTCAGAGGCGCGAAGCAGGATATGTATGAGGGAGGGATCCGGGTAGCCGGAGGTATTTATTGGAAGAACCAGATCCGTCCGGCGGTACGTGATAATTTCGTCATGCTTTCGGATATGTTCCCGACCTTATGCGATCTGACAGCCGTGCCTGTATCGCATGAGATCGACGGTATCAGTATCTTGCCTCTTTTACGGGGTGAGGAACAAGATACCGGAGATCGAATGGTGCATTGGGTACGAAGGGAAGGTAATTCCCGATATGGAGGTCAGGCATATTACGCATCTCAATACCGGGATTTCAAGATTTTACAAAATACTCCTTGGGAGCCTATCCAATTCTTTAATATAAAGGAAGATCCGAAGGAACAAAGTCCGATAGGGGAACGATCTTCGGATACGTATAAAAACTTGTTCAATGGCTTGATGGAGCATATCCGTCAGACGGGTATGATACCGTGGCAAGGCAAACGGTATAAGTGATTTTCCCATGTGATTTTTTAGAAGCACGTACATCGTTATTCATGGTGGTGTACGTGCTTTTTTGTATTTTTTTATTGCTCTTAACTGAAATTGAATGTTTTTTGTGTATGTTTGCGGGAAATCTTCGGGAGTTTATTTATATGGGAATATCCGATGAGAAGCTATGGGAATCGTGTCTGAAGGGAGATAAGGAAGCCTTCCGTGAGCTTTATTGCCGATTTTACGCATTGCTGCGCAATTATGGAATCAAGTTACTTCCCGACAAGAACTTGGTGGAAGATTGCGTACAGGATATTTTTATCAATTTGATTCAAAACCATACCTCCCTCTCTCCGACGGCGAATGTCAGAGGATATCTGCTTAAGGCTTTAAGACATAAGCTGTATGATACGATCGAGAAAAACAGGAAAATGGAGGATGTCTCCTTATATGAGGACGTGTTTCAAGTGGATGAGTTATTCTCCCGTATCGCATTGGATACGACAGATATGGACGACCGGGTTAAACTTTTGATGAAAGCCTTGACAAAACTTTCTCCCCATCAGCGAGAGATCATTTATCTTTATTATGTAAATGAATTGGGGCATAATGAGATAGCTGGTATTTTAGGCATAAATTACCAATCCAGTAAAAATTTATTGTCTAGAACACTCCGTAAGTTAAGGCGGTGGTTCTCGTTGGAGCTTTAATGTATTCTTGGACTCTCTTTATGTCGCAGTATATCAAAGATATATTGTGCCAATAATTTTCACCTTGATGGCACAGCCGTGCCCTAGGGATGGCAAAAGAGGTTGTAAGAATGAAAAAAATGGCGGATTCGCTATTTTTCCCGGTAAAAAGTGAGTACCAAAACGAATTCCATCCGTAATAAGAGTAAACAGGTATCTCGTGAATAAGAAACAGGACATGGTTGAGAAGGATTCATTTCGGCAAGCCGGAGAAGATTTGTTGCGTAAAGTTCGTGAAGAGGAGCGAGTGGATTCGCGACTGGCACTTTCTTCTTGGCAGAAGTTGGAGGAACGTTTGAATGCTCCCCGTAAGACCTCTGTTTTACGTATACGCTATCTTGTTTCTTCCGTAGCGGCCGCCGTCATGTTGCTTCTTGCCGTGGGATGTTATTTTGGGATAATGGGGCATGATAAATCTTCATTGCCTTTTGCCTTGTTGGAGGAAAAGAATGTTGGCGCCTTGCCGGGGGATGAGATTCTCTTGGTGAAGGATCAAGGTTGGGTTCAACTGAAAGATGAAGCTACGGTAATTTATGATACGGTAGGCAAATCAAATGTAGAGGAACACCAAATAGAAAAGAATGAGCAAGAAACTAAAATTGATGAGCCGGATCAAATAATAGTACCGAAAGGACGGCGTGCGAATATCGTATTTTCAGATGGTACTAAAATGTATATTAATGCAGAGACTCGGGTGATTTTTCCTACGGTTTTTGCTAAAGATAAGCGGGAGATATTAGTGGATGGAGAGGTCTATTTGGAAGTTGCTGCGGACCCTTCTCGCCCTTTTATTGTTAAAACGAGTACGATCGAGGTAAAAGTGCTTGGCACTCGATTCAATGTGTGTGCTTATCGGGATGAACCTGCGGCTTCCGTTGTATTAGTGGAAGGACAGGTCGAGGTGAAAAATGGCGATAATGGTAAGAATGTGCTGAGCCCTGATGATATGCTTGAGTTAAAGGGTAAAGAAATATCGATCAAAAAGGTAGATGTCTTTGAACATATTTGTTGGAAAGATAACTTGATGCTGTTAAATGATCGTAAGGTTGGAGAGGTCTTAAATCGGTTGTCTCGTTATTATGGCCGGACTATTTTATTTGGCAAAGAGATAGGTGAAATACCTATTTCAGGAAAATTGGACCTGAGAGAGAGCTTGGAGGAAGTTGTTGAGATTATTTGTCAATCTCTTTTTCTACGCCAAGAGAGAGACGGGGAGAATAATATAATTTTATTAAAATAATTTGCCTATGGGAAAGGAATGATCTGTAAGCGTGTTTGCATTTACAAGAGAGCCAGAAGATACTGCCATATCTTCCGGCTCAAGAGCTTTGTTTAATCAATAATTACGTACTAAAGAAAAAACATTACAAAGGTATGAAGAAAAAAGAAGATTTCTGCCGAGAATCAAATCATTTTCTCAAAAGTCTTGGTTTAGCCTTATGTCTGGTAAGTTTTGGAGGATCTGCGATATATGCGTCTTCCCTATATGCGCAGCGGACTATGCTAAGCATTCAAATGAATGATCGTACGGTAGAAGATGTATTTGAATACATTGAGAAAAACAGTGAGTTTATTTTTGTGTATCATGGTTCTAACATTGATTTGCATAGGAAAGTTAATCTGGATGTTCGGGATCAGTCTGTAGAGATAATATTAGATAAATTATTCAGCGGAACGGATATTGAGTATATTATTAATAATCGTCAAATAATCGTACGTCGAGACACGAAAAAAGAGGATTTACCGATTGCTAATCAACAGACGAAAAAGGTAAAAATAACAGGTGTCGTGAAAGATGCTCACGGGGATCCAGTGATTGGTGCGAATGTAGTAGAAAAAGGAACGACTAACGGCACTATTAGTGATCTGGATGGAAACTTTTCCTTGGATGTTTCCGCTGGGAATGTGCTAATGGTATCTTATGTCGGTTTTCAAGAAAAAGAGGTTCCTGTTGGGGATAAAAAAGTTCTCCAGATAGTGCTTGATGAAGATTCAAAAGCCTTGGAGGAAGTTGTCGTTACCGCTTTGGGTATTACTCGTTCAGAGAAAGCGTTAGGTTATGCTACACAAAAGTTCAAGGGGGATGAATTGGAGAAAGTTAAGGGCGTGAATATCGCGACGAGTTTAAGTGGTAGGATCTCGGGCATGCGAGTGTATAATTCTACGGAATTTGGGGTCGCTCCTAAGATAAAATTACGTGGAGAGGAGCCTTTGGTCGTCGTGGATGGCGTTCCTACAAATCAAGCGTTTAGTGATTTCAACCAGGATGTGATTGAGAATATCACTGTGTTGAAAGGGGCTACGGCCTCTGCGTTGTATGGTTCCCGAGGTGGTAATGGAGCGATCATGATTACCACCAAGAAAGGGGGTGATAAGGGCTTTTCTATAGAGGTAAATACCAGTAATATGTTTAATGCCGGACAGTTAAAAATACCGGAGGTGCAGACGGCTTATAGCGCCGGGTCTGGAGGTAAATTTGATAATATAGATTATGTCTGGGGCGATAAGTTGGATATTGGTCGTGTTTATACGCAATGGGATCCTATTAAGAAAGAGTATCGGGAAATGGAGTTGACTTCGAGGGGTAAGAATAATTTTAAGAATTTCTTGGAGTTTAGTATGATCAGTAATACTACGGTCAGTGTATCATCTTCTGGTAAGAATGGAAGCATCCGCACTTCTTTGTCTTATTTGTATGATAAGAATCAATATCCGAATTCACGTAAGAATAAATTCTGGTATAATATTGGTGGAGAGCTGAAACTAGGCAATAAGGCGAGCGTGGAAGGTAGTATGAACTTTACGCAGGAATCTGCGCCGAATACGGCTGGGTATGGATATGGTACCGGATATATGTACAATATTTTATTATGGACTGGTCCGGAGTATGATCTGCGGGATTACAAGGATTATTGGCTTGTCCCAAATGAAAAGCAAAATTGGCATTATACGGATTGGTATGATAATCCTTATTTTGAGGCTTATGAGAAGATTAAGTCGATAAATAATTTTACGACGAATGGTTCATTGTCTTTTAAGTACGAGATACTCCCTTGGCTGAAATTGCAATTGCGTGCGGGAGGAGTCGCTTATGCGAATAATAATGTGACTCGTTCTTCGGTGGGAACGATCTCTAAAGGCCGTGGTGGCTGGGAAGACGGAGCGCTGGGTTATTATAAAGAGGGCAAGAAGACTGGTTTTACCATGAATTATGATTTCTTCTTGCTGTTTAATAAGAAGCTGAGTGATTTTAGTGTTGACGGTTTATTGGGAGGTTCTCTTTATTATACGAAAACAAAGAATCTGGAAGCTTCCACGAAGAATGGCTTGTCTGTTCCCGGTTTTTATTCGATAAAAGCTTCCGTAGAAAGTCCGATCGTGGATGCGGAGACTAAGACGAAAAAAGTAAATAGTCTGTTCGGCACGTTGACATTGGGGTATAAGGATACTTACTATCTGGAGGCTACAGGGCGTAATGACTGGTCTTCTACTTTGCCTTCAAATGATAAATCATATTTTTATCCTTCCGTGGGAGTGAGTATTATTCCTTCTAATATAATAAGCTTGCCGGATTGGATACCCTTCTGGAAATTGAGAGGATCGTGGACTGTCTCTAAAACCGATTTAGCTATTTATGATTTAGATCGGGCCTATACGATTAAACAGAATGTTTGGGATGGCTTGAATACGGCTAGTTATCCGGATTATTTGCGTGGCGACGTGAAGCCTATCACGAATCGTACATGGGAAATCGGTACGGGTATTCACTTCTTGCAAGGACATCGCTTGAAATTAGATGTGAGTTATTTCAATAAGTTGACTTATAATAATACGATCAGCCAAAGGATATCTTCCGCTACGGGATATAAATCGAGATTGATGAATATTGACGAAGAATATGTTCGTCGGGGGGTGGAGATTTCTATTGACGCTACTCCGGTGCAAGTCCGTGATTTCTCATGGGATGTGTCGTTGAATCTTTCGACGAGCAAGAGGTATTACGCTAAATTGGATGAGAACTTCAGCCCGGATAATTTGTGGACATACGTGGGCGCTCGTACGGATTCTTATTCATATAAAGGCTATGACAAAGATCCGGATGGTAATTATATTATTAATACGAATGGCTTGATGTCTAGGAGCCAATATAGCTCTTTGATTGGTTATACGGATCCGGATTTAGAGTATGGTCTAGCGAATGTATTCAAGTATAAGAATTTTACGCTGACACTCAATTTTGATGGCCGTATTGGTGGAAAATCATGGTCGAATACGGAATTCCACATGTTGGAAACCGGCGCTCATCCGGATACGGACAATCAATGGAGATATGATGAGGTGGTGAATGGCAAGAAAAACTATGTGGGTGAAGGTGTCAAGATTGTATCAGGTGAGGTCAAATATGATCAATATGGCAGGATTACATCAGATACGCGGGTATTCGCTCCGAATGACATCGAGACTTCTTATGAGGATTTTGTAAGAAGCAGCCATAATAATCCAGATAAATTAGTTCAGAAAAAGACATTCTTGAAATTGAGGGAAATGTCAATCGGATATAATTTGCCGAAGAAGTTTATTAGTAAGTTAAGTATGAATAGCTGTTATGTAGGCTTTATCGGACAGAACTTATTTGTGTTGACCAAAGATTTTAGATTCTCGGATCCGGATGGCTTTGAGGATATTGAGGGCGAGGATATATCTTCTCCATCTATAAGGTATGTAGGTGTAAACTTGAAAGTTGAATTTTAAAAGCTAAACGTATGAAAATTAAAAATATATTGATATGCGGACTGGTTTTGTTGGGTATGGTTGGATGTGATGATTTCGAAAGCGTAAATACAAATCCCGACTCAACTAACAAAGTAACATCTGCGATGTTGGCAACAGAACTGTTACGTGATATTACCACTTATAAAAATGGGAATGGAAAGGATTTTATCCGGGATGAATTGTTAGCTAAGTATTTGTCGTGGACAGAGGCTAATGATATAGATCTGGCATTCAATTTGTTGGGTGGAGCGAATTATGATGCTTTGAGAGATTTGCGGAATGCCTCGAAGATGATTGATTTTGCGACGAATGATGAGTTGAAAAACTCCTATACGGCATTGTCTCATTTCGTACGGGTTTTCTTTTTCTTCAATTTGACAATGCAAGTGGGGGACATACCTTATTCTGAAGCTTTAAGAGCTGAGGATGAAGAGGTGTATTTCCCGAAATATGACTCTCAAAAAGATGTTTTTCTCGGGTTATTGAATGAATTGGATGAGGCGGACCGTCTCTTTAGTGCTGGCACTAATTTTGAGGGTGATTATATTTATGGAGGGGATGTGACGAAATGGCGTAAGGCTGTGAATGTTATGCAATTGAAGTTGCTTCTTAATTTGTATAAAAAGGTCGATGATCCGGATTTAAAGGTTCGGGAAAGAATCAATGAGATTATCAATAACAGACCTGTTTTTGAGTCGAGTGCGGATAATTTCCAAGTTGTGTACTCTAATAAGGCTGGACAGAAATATCCTTATTTTAAGGAAATTAATAGTTTTGTGAATAATGACAGGATGACTAATCTTTTTGTTGATAAATTGAAAGCCTTGAAAGATTATCGTTTATTTTATTATGCGAAACCGACACCGAGCTCAGAAGAGGCCAAGTTGGATCCCTCGGAATGGGATGCTTATGGTGGAGTTGACCCGACCTTACCGGAGTCTGAGATCTTGACTTTTGTGAGTGGGGGAACTGTTTCTCAAATAAATGATCGCTACGAGGAACTGCCGGAGGGCGAGCCTGTATTTTTCTTGAGTTATCAAGAACAAAATTTTATACTGGCTGAGATGGCTCTGAGAGGTTTTATCTCAAAAAGTCCCAAAGAGTATTATGAGGAAGGCGTTCGTTCTTCAATGCGGTTTGTGGCGGATAATACCCCCGATGATGTTATGTTCCATCATAATCGAAAAATAACAGATGCCTATATTCAAGAATATCTCGGAAACCAAGGCGTTAAATTCGCTAGTGATTTTCAAGAACAGTTGAGTCAGATTATTTGGCAAAAGTACATATTGACGTTTCTTCAAACACCTTACAATGCTTTCTTTGAATATCGTAGGACAGGTGTACCGAATATTCCGATAAATCCGAAATCGAATAGGAATATACCTTCTGATAAAATGCCGTTAAGATGGATGTATCCATCGGAAGAGTTGGATTACAATATGGATAATGTCTCAAAATCAATTAGCGACCAGTATGGAGGGTCGGATGACTATATGGGTGTCATGTGGATTTTGAAATGAGAATGTCATGCATATAATTTTCCGGGTCATTTCAAAGGAAAAAAGTGCTCTTTTTTTGTTATTTCTATAAAGATATTTACCTTTGTCTCTATGTTAAGGATAATAACACATATTGAACGCTTATTGCTGACGCATGATTGTGTGATCTTGCCGAAGTTTGGTGGTTTCGTGCTGCAAACTTTGCCGGCGACGTATCAGGAAGAGGAACATTTGTTCCGGCCGATGCGTAAAGAGGTTATGTTTAATGTCACGCTACAGCATACAGACGGCTTGCTCTCCGAGTCATATATGCAGACGTATGGCGTTGATTACCGGAAAGCTCAGTTGATGCTGGAAGAGGATATCGAGGCTTTGAATGTTTCTTTGGAACAAGACAAGCGGATAACATTGGGGCGAATCGGGACTTTCTCTATAGGAGAGGAAGGGCAGACCATTTTTACGCCGGGCGATTCTGGGGTATTCAATGCGGATTCGTATGGTTTACCATCGTTTCATTTTCCGGTTTTGCGATCATTGGAGGAGGAGCGGGAAGAGGTTGCTTTACTTGCGGGTAAGAAAAAGAAAGATGTGTTCTATATCCCGGTTAGTCGTAAGTTGATCCGGGTTGTTGCGGCGTCAGCTGCTGCTGTCGCATTATTCTTTGTGGTTTCAACTCCGGTGAAAGAAGTAAACCTGTCCGCTTATACAGCTAGTTTTGTTCCTACGGAGATGATAAATTATAGGTTCGAGGAACCTATTTCTCAGCCGGAGGAAATTCAAATATCTCAAGTGGACGAGATGGTAGCGGAGGTAACTCCCAAAATAGAAGCGACTAAGGAGACTGAGATTGCCAAAGCGCCTTCTGCCCCTGAGGTAAGGAAAGAAGTCGCTGTCCCCGCTCCGAAAGCGGAACTCGTGGCGACGAAAAAGATGTATCATATCGTAATAGCGAGTTTCCCGACAGAGGAGCAGGCGAATGAGTATATATCCGGTGTAGACCGCACGCAATGTAAGAATGTAAGCAAGGTGGTTCGTGATGGTAAATATCGTATTTATGCGGATAAGTTTAATAACCGGGCGGATGCCGAGAGCTACATGGCGACACTTCGAAAAATAGAAAAGTATAAAGATGCTTGGCTGTTCATTAGCCGTTAATAAAAAAGCCTGATCGAAAGATCAGGCTTTTTTTTATGACTTGTCGTCGTTTTGTGGCCGGGGCAGTCTTTTCTTCTTCAACCGTCCTGCCTTTCGTAAGGCTTGGTCCAGAATGTACTGGATTTGGCCATTGGTGCTGCGAAATTCGTCCGCAGCCCAAGCTTCGATAGCTTCCATCATATCAGCGTCCACCCGAAGGATGAAGCTTTTGACAGTATTATCTTTTTTGGCCATATACTAGTATTAATATTAAATTCTTACATTAATGATGTAGGGTCCCGGTATTTACGACAGGTTGCGCTGCCTCGTCAGCGCAAAGGACCACCAACAGGTTGCTAACCATCGCAGCCTTCCGTTCCTCATCCAATTCCACAACATTGTCTTGATCCAGTTTGTTCAAGGCGAGTCGAACCATGCTGACCGCTCCCTCCACGATCCGTTCTCTTGCGGCGATAATGGCTTCCGCTTGCTGGCGGCGTAACATGACTCCGGCGATCTCGGAAGCATACGCTAAGTAATTGATACGAGCTTCCAATACCTCAATGCCTGCTATCGCCAAACGACTGTTTAATTCCTCTTCCAGTTTTTGAGCGACCTCCCCGTCATCGGATCGTAAGGTGACGGGATCTTTGCTCTCGTTATAATCATAGGCATACATGCCAGCTATCTTACGGATGGCGGCGTCACTTTGTATCTGCACGAAATTCTCATAATTCTGCATTCGTTGGGATAATTCAGAGGATTCTCCCAGTGATATGAATGATTTATTCGAGGAGATACTAATGGACGAAGAATCGATGTCGAACATCGCTTTATAAGTATCCTTGACTTTCCATACCATCACGGCCCCGATCATAACCGGATTACCGACCTTATCGTTAACCTTGATAGGAGGGACATCTAAGTTACGGGCACGTAACGTGATTTTCTTTTTGCTGTAAAGTGGATTGACCCAGAAAAATCCGTTATCAGTAATTGTCCCTTTATATTTTCCGAAAAAGAGCATTACTCGGGCATTATTGGGCTCGATTTCCATGAGTCCCAATAAACAAACCGCTAACAGGCAGAGTCCGACGATGCCGGTGATTACGCTCCAAGTCTCGTTGGTGTCTGCGATTAAATAGCAGCAGAGACCCGATAGAGCCAATAGGAGAAAAAGAGCAATAAACCCCGAGATTCTCAGTCCGTTGAATGTCTTTTCGGTTGCTTTCATGATGATTTGTTTTTGATATTAATTTGATATCACAAAATAAGTGATTTTTATGGAGACTGCCAAATATTTTGAGGGATATTATTAGAGTGATCTGTAAATATTTTCATAGCTTTGTCTCATCTAAAAATTATATACTTGGACTTTCAGTTAGACACGAACAATAAGGAGTTTCAGGATGCCTTGCAACTGATCACTCACACTCGCCAGTCCGTTTTCCTTACAGGGAAAGCCGGGACAGGCAAGTCTACCTTTTTGAAGTATATCTGTAATCATACGAGGAAAAAGTATGTGGTGCTGGCTCCTACCGGAATAGCGGCCATAAATGCGGGCGGCGTTACCTTGCATTCCTTTTTCAAGCTCCCTTTTCGGCCGATGTTGCCGGATGATCCGGATTTAAGTTTGTCGCATGGTCGTATCTTTGAGTTTTTCAAGTATCCGAAGGAGAAACGGAAGATTATAGCGGAGGTCGATTTGATTATCATTGATGAGATATCGATGGTGAGGGCGGATATTATTGATTGTGTAGATCGTATCTTGAGAGTTTACTCCGGCAATATGCGATTACCTTTCGGTGGAAAGCAGTTATTGTTTGTAGGAGATGTCTTCCAGTTGGAGCCGGTTGTTCCGTCGGATCAAAAAGAGATCTTAAGTTTGTTCTATGCGAGCCCTTTCTTTTTCTCGGCTCGTGTGTTCAAGGATATCAATTTAGTACCGATCGAGTTGCAAAAGGTGTATCGCCAGACCGATCCTGTTTTTATCAATGTATTGGATCGGATTCGTAATAATGCCGCTAGAAAACAGGAGTTGGATACGTTGAACGGTCGTTATTTTCCGTCTTTCGAGCCTCAGAATGAGGATATGTATATCACGTTGGCCACTCGCCGGGATCAGGTTGATTTTATCAATGAGAAGAAGTTGGCCGAGCTTCCCGGAGAAGAGTACGTCTCCGTGGGAAAGATCGAGGGGGATTTTCCGGAATCCTCATTACCTACCCAGCTGAATTTATCCATCAAGGAACAGGCGCAGGTTATTTTTATCGATAATGATTATGAGCGTCGTTGGGTGAACGGGACGATCGGTATGGTATCGGGTATCGATGAGAATGGAAATGTTTATGTCTTGCTGGAGAGCGGTGTAGAACATTTGGTCGAACCTACCTCATGGCGAAATTATAAATACAAATATAACGAGAAAGAGAAACGGATCGAGGAAGAGATTGTCGGTACGTTCGAACAATTGCCGATTCGTTTGGCTTGGGCGATCACGGTGCATAAGAGTCAAGGCTTGACTTTTAGCCGGGTGGTAGTTGATTTGACCGGAGGGGTATTTGCCGGGGGACAAACCTATGTGGCGTTGAGTCGTTGTACTTCATTGGAAGGATTGGTGCTAAAAAGCAAGATCTCTTCCCGGGATATCTTTATCCGGAAAGAGATCGTAGAATTCAGCCAAATATTCAATAACCAAGCATTAATAGAGAAAAGTATCAAAGAGAGCGAGGCGGAATTGCAATATGGTCGGGCGGCTCAGGGTTTTCGGCAGGGTAATATGAAAGAGGCGGTCGAGGCTTTTGCCGCCGCCGTATCTAAACGGAATGAATTGGATAATCCGATGGTACAACGGCTGCTTCGTTTGAAATTGCAAGCGTTGAATAGTCAAAAGGCACAGATTAAGGCTTTGCGGGAAGAGTTGCATTCGCTTCGTGAGACCCAGAAAGAGTATGCGCATGAATATTACTTGATGGGCAACGAGTGCATAACGAAGGCCCATGACGCGAATGCCGCTATCCGTTGTTTTGATAAGGCCTTGAATTTGAATCCGAATTATGTGGAAGCTTGGGTACGCAAAGGGGTTACTTTATTGGATATAGGTGAGGACTATGACGCTCAGGTTTGTTTAAACAAGGCGGTAAAATTAAGCCCGAAGTCTTTTAAGGCTCGCTATAACCGTGGAAAATGCCTATTGAAACTCAAATATTACGATGAAGCTATTCTGGATTTCCAGCAGGCGATAAGCATCAAACCTAAACATGCGGCTTCCCACGAATATCTAGCGGAAGGGTTCCGGGCGATAGGAGAGGACGAATTAGCCCAGCAGCATCAAGATATTGCGGATGCCTTGCGAGGGGGAGAGGATATATGATGAAATAGAAAAGGCGAGAAAATTTATTTCCCGCCTTTTTTATGGAGTTATATCTCTTGATTAATTAAAGATGTAACGGATACC